>JACDJB010000391.1_pt1 | contig 49826 bp, 49 predicted proteins | sample 7454121 | NCBI WGS metagenome assembly JACDJB01 (sample SAMN14253290, study PRJNA609438) | sludge metagenome | isolation source: sludge after 25d culture with pyrite | collected 2018-12-20 | reverse complement strand
TGACCATAGCCTGGTTCGATCAGCTTGGACTGCCCCGGCTCTCATGACCTCAACTACTCGAACCGCCCGGTGCGGACCCGCATGCCGGGTGGTGTGGGAGGGGAGCGGTCAGATAAGCTGACCTCCCCTATCCCGATTGCGTGTGCGCCCGGCACGGGCGTACTCCTGCGGGTGCAGGTCCCGCCGCAAGCTGGCCATGGCGAGTCCGTCCATCCCCCAAGTCCCGGGCTTCCGCCGAACTCACCCACACGTCACAGATTCTCTGGAACACGCTTGCCGGCAACGCAGGCCAGTTCGTCTTCGTCCACGTCGAGCATCCCGGCGCATCCAGCGCTGCCACCGATAATCATCGGGCAGTCATCAGGAAGAGGTCAATGCGGCGATGCGCCCCGGCTGTGCACGTCAGCTCAACTTCCAGCCTTCGCCCACGAATCCTTCAGTGCCACCGTTCGGTTGAACACCGGCGCGCCCGGCTTGGTGTCGACGCGATCCGCGACGAAGTAGCCGTGCCGTTCGAACTGGAATGATTGCTCGGGTGCGGCGTCCTTCAGTGCGGGCTCCAGCTGCGCGCGGATCGCTTTCATCGAATCGGGGTTGAGGTCGTCGAGGAAGTTGCCGGTTTCTCCACCGGGCTGCGCGGCCCTGAACAGGCGGTCGTAGAGACGAACTTCGGCTTCACAGGCGTGCGCGGCGCTCACCCAGTGGATGTTGCCCTTGACCTTGACCGAGTCGGCGCCGGGGGTGCCGGACTTGGTGTCGGGCAGGTATTCGCAGTGCACGGCGGTGATGTGGCCGTCGGCGTCCTTGTCGCAGCCGGTGCATTGGACGACGTAGCCGTAGCGCAGGCGCACCGAGTTGCCGGGAAAGAGCCGGAAATATCCTTTGGATGGAAATTCCGCGAAGTCCTCGCGCTCGATCCACAGTTCGCGTGAGAACGGTATCGCGCGCTTGCCGAGCTCCGGCTGCTGCGGATGGTTGGGGGCGAAGCAGTCTTCCGACTGGTCTTCGGGGTAGTTGTCGACGATGAGCCTGACCGGGTCGAGCACGGCGATGCGGCGCAGCGCGGTGTCGTTCAAGACGTCGCGCTGGCTGGCTTCGAACACGCTGTAATCGATCCAGCCGTCGGATTTCGAGACGCCGATCTGGTCGGTGAAGCGCCGGAAGCCTTCCGGTGTGTAGCCGCGGCGACGCGCGCCGGCGAGGGTGGGCATGCGCGGGTCGTCCCAGCCGGAGACGTGTTTCTCTTCCACGAGCTGGATCAGCTTGCGCTTGGAGAGCACGATGTAGGTGAGGTTCAGCCGTGCGAACTCGATCTGCTGCGGCAGCGGGCGGGTGAAGAAGCCACCCTCGGCGAGCTTGTCGAGAAGCCAGTCGTAGAACGGGCGCTGGTCCTCGAATTCGAGCGTGCAGATCGAGTGGGTGATGTGCTCGATCGCGTCCTCGATGGGATGGGCGTAGGTGTACATCGGATAGATGCACCACGTGTCGCCGGTGTTGTGGTGCGTGGCGTGTTTGATGCGGTAGATCGCCGGGTCGCGCAGGTTGATGTTGGGCGAGGCCATGTCGATCTTCGCGCGCAGCACGTGGGCGCCGTCGGGAAATGCTCCTGCGCGCATTTTGCGGAAGAGGTCGAGATTTTCCTCGACCGGGCGATTCCGATAGGGGCTGTCCTTGCCCGGCTCTGTCAGCGTGCCGCGAAATTCGCGCATCTCGTCGGCGGTGAGCGAATCGACGTAGGCGTGGCCGGCCTGGATCAGGTACTCGGCACAGGCGTACATGGTGTCGAAGTAGTCCGATGCGTAATAGAGATGCGTGCCCCAGTCGAAGCCCAGCCACTTCACCGATTCGATGATGGAGTCGACGTATTCCTGTTCTTCCTTCTCCGGGTTGGTGTCGTCGAAGCGCAGGTGGCAGACGCCGCCGTAGTCGCGCGCGAGGCCGAAATTCAGGAAAATGGATTTGGCATGGCCGAGGTGCAGATAGCCATTGGGCTCGGGTGGAAAGCGCGTCTCGACGCGACCGCCCCATTTGCCGGCGGCGTTATGCTCGTCGATGAGGTTGCGGATGAAGTTGGCGGCGGGAACGGGCGGCGTGTTGCTCATTGTGCGGAAGCGTCGGTGAATGCGTTGCGAAGTTCTGGCGAGGCGTCGGGCAGGTGGTGCGCCAGCAGGGCTTGCACGTCGCGCCGCCCATCGGCCAGCGGGGCGATGAAGGCCTGTTGTCCGATTATCCGGCAAATCGGTCGATACGGCTCGAAAAAACCGCATGGCATTCGTGCATCGCGGTGTTCCGGACGATGCGCCGTCAGGAGATGACGCCGCCCCCCAGGCACACCTCGCCGTCATACAGCACGACCGACTGGCCTGGCGTGACCGCCCATTGCGGCGCATCGAACGCGAGTTCGAGGCTGTCGGCGTCGAGCCGGGTGATGCGGCAGGGCGCGTCGGTCTGGCGGTAGCGCGTTTTGGCCGTGTAGGGCCTGGCGGGATCGGGTGCGACGCCGGCGATCCAGCTCAACTGCCCGGCGGCGAGCGTGCTCTGCTGCAGGAGTGGGTGATCGTGGCCCTGCACGACGATGAGCGTGTTGGTTGCCATGTCCTTGGCGGCGACGAACCAGGGCGCCTCGCTGGCGCCTTTCCGCCCGCCGATGCCGAGGCCCTGGCGCTGGCCGAGGGTGTAGTACATCAGCCCCTGGTGCTGCCCGACGACGTGTCCGTCGGGGGTCTTCATGTCGCCGGGATCGCGCGGCAAATAGCGTTCGAGAAACTCGCGGAAATTGCGCTCGCCGATGAAGCAGATGCCGGTGCTGTCTTTCTTGGCCGCGTTGGGCAGGCCGATCCTGCGCGCGATCTCGCGCACCTCGGGCTTGGGCAGGCGGGCGAGCGGAAACAGGGTGGGAGCGAGTTGCGCCTGGCTCAGGCGATAGAGGAAATAGCTCTGGTCCTTTTTCGTGTCGACCGCACGCAGCAGCGTGGCGCGGCCGGCGTCGTCGGTGCCCTTGCCGGCGTAGTGCCCGGTGGCGATGAATGCGGCGCCGCGTGTGATCGCGTCGTCGAGAAAGGCCCGGAACTTGATCTCCGCATTGCACAGTACGTCCGGATTGGGCGTGCGGCCGGCCTGGTATTCGGCGAGGAAATAGCTGAACACGCGTGCCTTGTACTCGGCGGCGAAGTTGACCGCCTCGACTTCGATGCCGAGCACGTCGGCCGCCGCGAGCACGTCGAGAAAATCCTGGCGCGCGGTGCACTGTCCGGTGTCGTCGTCGTCGTCCCAGTTCTTCATGAACACGCCGAGCACGTCGTAGCCCTGCTGCGTCAGCAGGTAGGCGGCGACGGCGGAATCGACCCCGCCGGACATGCCGACGACGACCCGGGTCGTCGACCGGGCAGCCGATGAGTCTGCTTTTCCGCTCGACGAAGAGCGTGGCGTGTCGTGAAACCGTGTGCTCATGCATGCCTCACGAAATCGAGTGGAAATCGCCGTCCGGCCAGATAATCCTCGACGCAGCGCATGACCAGCGGGCTGCGGTGTGACGGCGTGCTGGCGGCGATTTCCCCGGGCGTCAGCCACACCGCGCGCACGATGCCGTCGTCGAGCACGCGGTCGGCGTCGAAGCCGGTGACGTCGCAGACATAGGCGAAGCGCAGGTAGGTGATGTCGCGCCGTGGGTAGTAGGTGGTGTAGCAGCCGAGCAGGCCAGTCGGTTCGACGTGGTGTGCGCTCTCTTCCAGCGTCTCGCGGCGCACCGCGTCGAGCAGCGTTTCGCCGCGCTCCCAGTGGCCGGCGGGCTGGTTGAGGCGCAGGCCCTCGGCGGTGTGCTCCTCGACCAGCAGGAATTTGCCGCCGCGCTCGATGATCGCTGCGACGACGACGTGCGGCAGCCAGGCGTGCGGGTCAGACATGCAGCGTTTTCCATTCTCCGGGCTGCAGCGGGCCCAGTTTCCATTCACCGACGGCGGCGCGGACGAGACGCAATGTGGGGAAGCCGATCTTCGCCGTCATGCGCCGCACCTGGCGGTTCTTCCCTTCATGGATCACGAGTTCGATCCACGTGGTGGGGATGCGGGCGCGGTAGCGGATCGGTGGATTGCGCGGCCAGAGATGGGCGGGCTCGTCGATGATGCGGACCTGCGCCGGACGGGCGACGAAATCGCCGAGATCGACGCCGTGGCGCAGAGGTTCGAGATCGGCGTCGCGCGGCACGCCCTCGACCTGCGCCCAGTAGGATTTCGGCAGCCTGTGCCTGGGATCGGCGATGCGGCTCTGGAGCGCGCCGTCATCGGTTAGAATCAGCAGTCCCTCGCTGTCGGCGTCCAGCCGGCCGGCTGCATGCACGCCGGGCATGTCGAGATGATCGCGCAGACCCTGCCAGCGCCCCTCGGGGGTGAACTGGGAGAGCACGCCATAGGGTTTGTTGAACAGGATCAATCGCGCCACGCCGCAGGGTGAAATTCAAAAGTACTCATTTTACGTTACCCGAGCATTCATTCTCGCCACACCAGCCATGATCTACCAGCACATCCAGATTCCCGCCGACGGCCAGAAGATCACCGTCAACGCCGACCGCACCCTCAACGTTCCCGACACGCCGATCATCCCGTTCATCGAGGGCGACGGCACCGGGGTCGACATTACACCGGCGATGCGCCACGTGGTCGACGCCGCGGTCGCCAAGGCCTACGGCGGCAAAAGGAGAATCGCCTGGATGGAAGTCTATGCCGGCGAGAAGGCGGTCAAGGTCTACGGTGGCGACCAATGGCTGCCCGACGAGACCGTTGCGGCGGTCAAGGATTACGTCATTTCGATCAAGGGGCCGCTCACCACGCCGACCTCGGGCGGCATCCGCTCGCTCAACGTGGCGCTGCGCCAGTTGCTGGATCTCTACGTGTGCCTGCGCCCGGTGCGCTATTTCGCGGGTGTGCCGTCCCCGGTGAAGGAACCCGGGAAAGTCGACATGGTGATCTTCCGCGAGAATACCGAGGACATCTACGCCGGCGTGGAGTGGGAGGCCAATTCCGCCGCGGTGAAGAAGGTCATTGCTTTTCTGCGCGAGGAAATGGGCGTGACGAAGATCCGCTTTCCGGAAACCTCCGCCATCGGCATCAAGCCGGTGTCGATCGAAGGCTCCGAGCGCCTCATCCGCAAGGCGATCCAGTATGCGATCGACAACGGCCGCAAGTCGGTGACCCTGGTGCACAAGGGCAACATCATGAAGTTCACCGAGGGCGGCTTCAAGAAATGGGGCTACGAGCTCGCCGCGCGCGAGTTCGGCGCCACCCTCATCGACGAGGGGCCGTGGATGAAGCTTCCGAACGGCATCGTCATCAAGGACGTCATCGCCGATGCCTTCCTGCAGCAGATCCTGCTGCGTCCTGCGGAATATGACGTCATCGCCACGCTCAATCTCAACGGCGACTACATTTCCGACGCGCTGGCGGCGGAAGTCGGCGGCATCGGCATCGCGCCGGGCGCGAACCTGTCCGACACGGTGGCGATGTTCGAAGCCACCCACGGCACCGCGCCGAAGTATGCAGGCAAGGACTACGTCAATCCGGGCTCGCTGATCCTCTCGGCCGAGATGATGCTACGCCATCTCGGTTGGCTGGAGGCCGCGGATCTGATCGTCGCCAGCATGGAAAAGGCTATCCAGGCCAGGACCGTGACCTATGACTTCGCCCGCCTGATGGACGGTGCCACAGAAGTGAAGTGTTCGCAGTTCGCCGAGGCGATGGTCGCAAGGATGTGACGGCCGCCGACAGACGAACACCCCGCCGCGGCGGGGTGTTCGTCTGGATGGACCCGGTTCAGCCTTGGGGCTGGATGTTCGAGGCCTGCTTGCCCTTCGGCCCCTGGCTGACTTCGAAGCTCACCTTCTGCCCTTCCTTCAGGGTCTTGAAACCGCTGGTCTGGATGGCGGAAAAATGCGCGAACACGTCCTCCCCTCCATCATCGGGCGTGATGAACCCGAATCCCTTGGCGTCACTGAACCACTTGACCGTACCTGTTGCCATTACGACTTCCTCCTTGGCGGAACACTATACACAACCGCTGACGCGGATGACTGGACGACCTGATTTTTGTGCGTCGTCGGTCTGAATTCAAGCGCGCTACCCGGTGATGCCCCTGCGGTAATGCCAAACCTGTACGGTTCTTGAAACCAAACTTCAGACTTTTTACTATCCCCCATGGGTTTTTACAAGGGGCGCAGGGCAAAAAATGCGGCATTCTGTCGCATCGGCCGTGGCCCGCGTGGCGCCGGCACCTTGGAGCACGGCCCGGGAGCGCGTGTGTACTGGGACATTTTCTGCAACGTCATCGACAACTACGGCGACATCGGCGTCACCTGGCGCCTGGCACGCCAGCTCGTGAGCGAGTACCGGCAACGCGTGCGCCTGTGGGTCGACGACCTGCATACGTTCGGCCGCGTCTGGCCGCAGGTCGACCCGCATGCGGCGGTGCAGACCTGCGCAGGGGTGGAGATTCGCATGTGGCGGACGCCGTTCATGGACGTCGAGCCGGCGCAGGTGGTGGTGGAGGCCTTCGGCTGCGTGCTGCCGAACAACTATCTTGCCGCGATGGCCCGCCGATCGCCGCCGCCGGTTTGGATCAACCTGGAATACCTGAGTGCGGAAGCCTGGGTCGCCGACCACCATGGACTGCCCTCGCCGCATCCACGCCTTCCCCTGGTCAAGCATTTCTTCTTTCCCGGCTATGCGGCGGGAACGGGGGGGTTGGCGGTGGAACGCGATCTGGCGGCACGACGCGATGCCTTTCTGCGAACGAAGCTGGAGCGTTTCTGGGCGAACCTCGGGCTTGCGCCTGCGCAGCCGGACGAATGGCGGGTTTCGCTGTTCGCCTATGAGAACGCCGCCCTGCCGGAACTCATGGATGCGTGGGCGGGAGGTACGGAACGCGTGGTATGCCTGGTGCCGGAAGGACGTATCGGTCTCCAGTTGGAGCGCTGGCTGGGCGGAGCGAAACTGGCGGTCGGCGACGTGCGCGCGCGCGGTCGGCTGCAGGTGCGCAGCCTGCCGTTCACCGATCAGGACAGCTATGATCGCCTGCTGTGGGCCTGTGATCTCAATTTCGTCCGTGGCGAAGACTCCTGCGTGCGCGCCCAGTACGCCGCGCGTCCGCTGGTATGGCAGGCGTACCCGCAAGCCGAGGCTGCGCATCGGGCGAAGCTCGAGGCGCTCCTCGCGCTGTATCAAGCGAGCCTCGACGGCCGGACGCGAGAGGCCGTTGCGGGATTGTGGAGGGCGTGGAACCAGGTGCCGGACGCGCCGGCCGTCGCGCTCGCATGGGATGCCTGGCGCACGCGGCGCGCCGCGATCGCGGCGCATGCGCGCAATTGGCCGCAGCAGCTCGCCGCCGCCGGCCGGCTTGGAGAAAAACTGGTCGAATTTGCCGGAAATCGGTTAAAATAACGAGTTTTCTCAGGTAAACGCTGAACATTCGCCGGCGCGGCGGACGGCGGTGCCCGGACCCTCGATTCGACAGGGTCGCGGCGTGCGGCGGACGACGGTGTCGAACTGTATCGGCGTAATCCCTGGCTTCTTATTTTTCGCAGGACAACCGCCATGAAAACCGCCCAGGAACTCCGCTCCGGCAACGTCGTGATGATCGGCAAAGACCCGATGGTCGTGCAGAAGGCCGACTTTTCGAAGTCCGGCCGCAACGCCTCCGTCGTCAAGATGAAACTGAAGAATCTGCTGACCGGCACCGCCAGCGAAGCCGTGTACCGTGCCGACGAGAAGTTCGATACGGTCACGCTCGACCGCAAGGAATGCACCTATTCCTACTTCGCCGATCCGCTGTATGTGTTCATGGACGGCGAATACAACCAGTACGAGATCGAAGGCGAGAACCTCGGGGATGCGCTCAACTACCTCGATGACGGCATGCCGGTCGAAGTCGTGTTCTACGAAGGCAAGGCGATCTCCGTCGAGATGCCGACCACCATCGTGCGCGAAGTCGAGTATACCGAGCCGGCCGTGCGCGGCGACACCTCCGGCAAGGTCATGAAGCCGGCGCGCATCAAGCCCACCAGCTTCGAGCTGCAGGTTGCCGCCTTCGTCGAGATCGGCGACATGATCGAGATCGACACCCGCACCAACGAGTTCAAGCGCCGCGCGAACTGAGCGCCGCTTCGAACCGGCAGAAAGGCAGCTGCGGCTGCCTTTCTCGTTTTCGGCGCGGCACGATCCCGTCTCCCCGCCGAGATGGGGTATGGCCAGATCTTTCCGGCCGGATCCCCGTGGCGGCTTGCCATTCCCGGGCTCTCTCTCCAGCGCGTTAGAATGATGCGTTGATCCCGGCGCCAGTTCCATGACCGATCCACGTTTCGTCCACCTCCGCCTGCACAGTGAATTTTCCGTTACCGACGGCCTGGTGCGGGTGGGCGAGGCGGTGGCGCGAGCACGCGACACTGGGATGCCGGCGCTTGGCCTGACCGACCTCGCCAACACTTTCGGCTGGATCAAGTTCTATCGCGCGGCCCGCGGCAAAGGGGTGAAGCCGGTATTCGGCTGCGACGTGCGGGTCAGCAACACCACCGATCGCAGCCGACCGTCACGCCTGCTGCTGCTGGTGCAGCACCGCGAAGGCTACCGCCGCCTGTGCGAACTGCTTTCCCGCGCCTACCAGGAAAACCTGTACCGGGGCCGTGCGGAGATCGATCCCGCCTGGTTTGCCGAGGGCACGGACGGACTCATCGCCCTGTCGGGAGGCGATGCCGGCAACGTCGCCCAGGCCTTGCTCGAGGGCAAGCCGGACGCCGCGGTGGCCGCTGCCGAGGCCTGGGCCGCGCTGTTTCCCGCTCGCTACTATCTCGAATTGCAGCGCTTCGGCCAGCCGCATGCCGAACGCCTGATCGACGGCCTGCTCGACATCGGTGCGGCGCTTGGCGTGCCGGCGGTCGCCACGCATCCGATCCAGTTCCTTGCCGCCGATGACTTCAAGGCCCACGAGGCGCGCGTATGCATCGCCGAAGGCATGATGCTGGGAGATCCGCGCCGGCCGCGGCTGTTCACTGCCGAGCAGTATTTCAAGTCGTCCGACGAAATGGTCGAACTGTTCGCCGACTTGCCGCAGGCCTTGCGGAACAGTGTGGAGATCGCGAAACGCTGCAACCTCGCGCTGGAACTGGGCAAAAGCCGGCTGCCCGACTTTCCGATCCCGGGTGGCCTGACTCTCGACGACTACATCCGGCAGCGCTCGTACGAGGGCCTTGCCGAGCGCATGGCGCATCTTTATCCGGACGCCGCCGAACGTGCCGCGAAGCGGCCCGAGTACGTCGAACGCCTGGAGTTCGAACTCGGCACCATCATCCAGATGGGTTTCCCCGGCTATTTCCTGATCGTGTCGGACTTCATCAACTGGGCCAAGCACAACGGCGTACCGGTGGGACCGGGGCGCGGCTCGGGGGCCGGCTCGCTGGTCGCCTACTGCCTGTCGATCACCGATCTCGACCCCTTGCGCTACGACCTGCTGTTCGAACGCTTCCTCAACCCCGAGCGGGTGTCGATGCCCGATTTCGACATCGATTTCTGCCAGGACGGGCGCGATCGCGTGATCCAGTACGTGAAGGACAAGTACGGCCACGCCGCGGTGTCGCAGATCGCCACCTTCGGCACCCTGGGTTCGAAGTCGGTGATCCGTGACGTCGGCCGTGTGCTCGACATGCCGTACAACTACTGCGACAAGCTCTCCAAGCTGGTGCCCGTCGAGGGCGTGAAACCGGTCTCGCTTGCGAAGGCGCTGGAGATGGAGCCGCAGTTGAAGGCGCGCCACGAGCAGGAAGAGGAGGTGCAGGAGCTCTTCGGCCTGGCCGGGAAGCTCGAGGAACTGACGCGCAATGTCGGCATGCACGCCGGTGGCGTGCTGATCGCGCCCGGCAAGCTGACCGATTTCTGTCCGCTCTATCGCGCCGAAGGCTCGGAGGCGGTGGTGTCGCAGTTCGACAAGGACGACGTCGAGGCAATCGGCCTGGTCAAGTTCGACTTCCTCGGCCTGCGCACGCTGACGATCCTGGCCGAGGCGGTGCGCTTCGTGCAGCGCCACCCCGGGATGGAACACTTCCGTCTCGAGGATCTTCCGCTCGACGACCCCGCCGTCTACCAGCTCTTCGCCGACGGCAACACGACCGCCGTGTTCCAGTCGGAATCGCGCTCGGCGAAGGATCTCGAAAAGAAGCTCAAGGGCGACTGCTTCGAGGACATCATCGCGCTGATGGCGCTGAACCGCCCGGGCCCGCTCGGCTCGGGCATGGTGGACGATTTCATCGTGCGCAAGAACGAGCAGCGCAAGACCGGCCGCGGCAAGGCCGAGTGGTATTTCCATCCCGATCTCGAAGACACGCTGAAATCGACCTACGGCATCATCGTTTACCAGGAGCAGGTGATGCTGGTGGCGCAGATCCTCGCCGGCTATTCGCTCGGCGGCGCCGACCTGCTGCGCCGTGCGATGGGCAAGAAGAAGGCCGAGGAAATGGCCACCCAGCGTGCGATCTTCCTCGCCGGTGCCAAGGAGCGCGGGGTCGACGACGCGATTGCCGGGCGGCTGTTCGACCTGATGGAAAAATTCGCGGAATACGGCTTCAACAAGTCGCACTCGGCAGCCTATGCGCTGGTGGCCTATCACACCGCCTGGCTCAAGGCGCATTACCCGGCCGAATTCATGGCGGCGACGATGTCCTCGGAAATGTCCGACACCGACAAGGTGCGCATCTTCCACGAGGACTGCCGCACGAATCGCCTGGCCATTCTCGGTCCGGACATCAATCGCTCCGGCTATCGCTTCGAACCGGTATCGAAGACTGAAATCCGCTATGGCCTGGGGGGGATAAAAGGGACCGGGGAGGCGGCAATTGCTGCGATCGTCGCCGAACGTGAGGAAAACGGACCGTATGAAGGCTTGTTCGACCTGGTCCGTCGCGTCGACCGGCGTCATCTCAACCGCCGCGTGCTGGAAGCCCTGGTGAAGGCGGGCGCCTTCGATGCCCTGAATGAACATCGCGCGAGCCTGATGGCCTCGATCGGCACGGCGCTCGAAGCCGCCGACCACGCCATGCGAAGCGGCGGCCAGGTGGGCCTGTTCGGCGACATGCTGGAAGGGGGGGAGAGTCTGGTCGAGGTGCCGTACTGGCCCGATCCGGAGCGCTTGGCACTCGAAAAATCCGCACTCGGCTATTTCTTCAGCGGCCATCCTTTCACTGCCTACGAGGGCGAGGTGGCGGGTTTCGCGAAGCGCCGCTTCGACAGCCTGGAACCTGCGCGCGAGCCGGTGACCCTGGCCGGGATCGTCGTGTCGCTGCGCAGCCAGATGACGCGGCGCGGCAAGATGGTCATCCTGTTGCTCGATGACGCCACGGCGCAGATCGAAGTGGTCGTGTTCAACGAACTGTTCGAGCACGCACGCGCCTTGCTCAAGGAGGATAGCCTGCTGGTGATCGAGGGCAAGGTCAATCGCGACGATTATTCCGGCGGAGTGCGCATCACCGCCGAACGCATCGACGACCTGGCCGGAGCGCGCACGCGCTTCGCGCAGGGACTGGTGCTGGCGTGCAACGGCCAATCCTGCGGGCGCACCCTCGGTGAACTGCTCGCGCCGTACAGGATGGACGAGGGGGGCTGCCCGGTGTGGGTGGACTATCGCAACCAGGCGGCATGCTGTCGCGTGCGCCTGGGGGATGACTGGCGCGTGCGCCTGGACGACCGGCTGATCGAATCCCTGGGCGGATGGCTCAGGCCCGAGGCGGTGAGCGTCGTGTACTGAGTGGACGGGCGCCGCCGGGCAACGCCGCAGACCCCGCAGTGCGATGCGGCACGCGATGCCGGCGGAACCTGGAAAACCCGCGCGTCGCGAGAGGTTCGCCGCCTGGCCGAAGAGGCCGTGGATGGGCGATCCGGCGGATTTTTCGGGTGATACGAAAAGACCACGATGCAACCCGAATCAGGGCTTGACATGCACTCAAGTATATTAGAAAATTCTTATAACACTGAGGCGCCGCAATGGCTCTTGGTGTTGTCTCCTCCAATCCTCCTCCTTTGGTGGATACTCTGCCCGACTCCCCCGAGTCGGGCTTTTTTTTATCATGGCTTCCACATGGACCGGCGCGTTCCCGAGGCAGCGCTCAGTGGACGAACAGCCACGCGAGTCCGCCGATGATGCCGAGACAGAGTGCGCAGGCCAGCAAGAATTTCACTATGCGCGGCATATGTCCATGCAATGATTCAATCCCATTGAGCCCGGAAGCCGCGGTCGATCGCTCCAGGCGCCTGCCCGCGTCGCCTGGATACGGACGATTGCGCGCGTTCCGGCCGTCGTCTGCCGGGTAATCCGGCGCGCGCCCGCTCACCCACCGCCCTTCGCCTCTGCAAGGGGCAGGGCGGAACCGCAAGGCCGCTTGCGCGGCAAGGACTCCGCTCTCGCGCCTGCGGCGTCGCTCGCCCGCGGCAGGCACGCAACCCGGCGCATCGCCGGCTGCGCCCGCTCCCGGTTGTCCACTTGAATGGCGGCGGAAGGCTGCGCCAGTGAACGCGCGCGATTGACGTCGAGTGCGCATTCGAAAGGCGGCGGGCCCTTCATCGTCAGGGCGAGCGCATACGCCGTCGCCGGTCGCATGCTCACCACGACCATGCCGATGCCGGAAATCCGGCACATGGCCGCAAGCGCCGACAGCCATGCGAAATAAAGACCGTCGACGACGGGCACGGTTTTCAGATCGTACAGCAAACGCCGCGCGCGCAGGCGCTGCAGCGAGCCCGCCAATGGCACCAGATAGGCCTCGGGATCGCCGGGATCGAAGCCGTCCGTCGGTTCCAGCAGGACGCAGCCCTGGCCGATCGCCGTCAGGTGCATGCCCGGTACCATGACCATGTCCGGATCCGCCGCGGTGTCAGCAATGAAGGCCGGAGGCGGCCTGCACGCTGATGCCGAGCAGGCTGAACGCTTCCTTGAGCCCTTCCGACAGGGTCGAGCGTGTCGAGACCATGGACAGGTCGATGTTGAGGCTGGTGATCGCCCGCGCGATTTCGGGACGAATGCCGGTGAGTATCGCCTTGGCGCCCATCAGGCCCACTGCGCGGATCATCTGGATGAGGTGGTGGGACACCTGGGAGTCGATCGCCTGCACGCCGGTGACGTCGATCACCACGACGTGGGCGCGGTCTTTCTCGATGCGGGCGAGCATGTTCTCCATCACCGACATGGTGCGCGAGGAATCGAGCGTGCCGATGATCGGCAGGGTGAGTACGCCATCCCAGATTTCGGTGATCGGCGTCGAGGTGTGCCTGAGCTCTTCCTGCTGCGCCTGGATGGTGCGTTCCTTCTCCGCAAGATAGATGTGGAACACGTCGAGGATGATGTCGTTGAATACCGAGGCGAGCAGCAGCAGGATTTCGCGCGTCTGCTGGAAGCCGAGCGTGGCATCCGCCTCGAGGTTGTGCAGGAAGACGTCCTGCATGAAATGGATGTAGCGGACGAACTCCTCCAGGTTGCCGCCGCGGATCAGGATCTGCTGCGAGAAGTTGCTGAAGAACTGGCGCAGGGCCCGGTATTCGCTGCTGCGGCGGTCGATGCGCTCGCCGGCCTGCAGCAGCAGCACGAACAGTTCGAGGAATTCGAGGCTGTAGTCGTTGATTTCGTCGATGCCGAGCAGGTTGCTCTGGCCGAAGATGTTCTGGCCGCGCCTCTCGATGTCCTGCGAGATGGTCGCGACCTTGGTCATCATCTGTTCGATGAGCAGCTGGTTGGTACTCTTGCTCGTCCCGGGGGCCGTTCTGGGGGTTCTGGCCATGTTTTCTCCTCCTCCTTATGGCGGTGTCGTGCGTATCACGAATATGGATTTGTCGTCGTTGTTGCGTGATGCCACGTTGCCAAGCAACAAGGCAATGAGCTGTGGGTGCAGGCGCCACAATCCGGGGTAGGTGTTGAGCGTCCAGTTTCTGCGCAGGCCGTCCGATCCGGTGATGAACAGGGCCTGCTGCGGAAAGGGAAACTCCATGGTCTCGCAGGAGCGATGCTCATGGCCCAGGATGCCGGGGGCGAAATTGAGCACGCGGCGTTCGCCGTTGCACACCAGGAACGCACCCATGTCGCCGACGCCGCAGATGCGCAGCAGGCGTGCGCGGAAATCGATCTCGCTGGCCATGGCGACGGCGCCGCGACCGCCGCGCAGTACGCGCGACAGGTTCTGCAGCGTGCCATCGAGCGGAGTGCGCGGATCGAGGACCTTGTCGGCGCCGATCAGGGATTCGGCGGCTTCCTTGCCGTGCCCCAGCCCGTCGGCGTGCAGCCATCGGATGCCGTGGTCGGCCGGGAGGACGCAGATGCAGTCGCCGTTGTGGATGTCGTCCTGGTAGGCGCGCAGGAAGCGGCCGTAGTGAAATGGTTTGGCTCCGGGTTTTTCGCCGGTATAGAACCGTACCCAGATCGCGGTACCATGCCATGGCGAGTCGTGCCCCAGTCCGCGCGGCAGGGTGTAGAACGCGCACTCGGAGGATAGTCGCTGGATGGCCCCCAGGCCTTTGCCCATCGTACCCGAAGTAGTGTAGCCGTCCTGCAGCGCGGCGGGCAGGTTGGGGATCCCGGGACCGTAATCGAGGGCGAACAGGTCGAGTGCGGTGAAGTCGTCGCCGCTCTGTTCCCAAATCTGCATCAGGCCGTGGCGCCCCGCGTATTTGAGCTGGTTGGTGACGAGTTCGTTGCATACGAGCTCGATGCGCTCGCGCAGCATGTCCTGGAAACCCATGCGGCGCGACACCGCGCGCAGCTTCGAACGCAGCAATACCTGGCTGCTGTCGTCGGAAATGGACTGGTCGAGCAGCAGCTTCATCGTCAAGAGTGTTCCGCGACGTCGCTTTCGGTCAGGAGCCGGCCGCGCCCCCGGCGCTTGGCCTCGTAGAGCGCAGTGTCGGTGCGTGCCATGAGCCGCTCGATGGAGTCGTCGGCACGGCATTGCGCGATACCGATGCTGACCCTGCCGTCCATGCCTTTCAGCACCTTGCCCGCGATGCGCGCGGACGTTGCCAGGTCACAGAAGGCGATGGCGGCGAACTCGTCGCCGCCGATGCGGCAGGGAACGTCGACGTGCTCGCGTACCGATTGGCGCATCACCGCCGCCATCCTTTGCAGGTATGCGTCGCCGTACTGGTGGCCGTGCGTGTCGTTGATCTGCTTGAAATGATCGAGATCGAACAGGACCAGGCACATCGCCTCGTGCTGCCGCTGACTGCGCAGCAGGGATTCACGCAGGCGCATGTCGTAGGCGCCGCGATTGTAAAGTCCGGTGAGCGCGTCGGTTTCGGCGAGATGGATCGACGCCTCGAGTTCGCGCTTCTTGTTGTCCAGCATGGTCTCCATCGTGGCGATCTGCGCCTGCGCGTCGGCCGTGAAGCGCTCCAGATCCTCGCGAATCTGCTGGTTGCGCCGCTTCAGGAGTTCCGGGTCGGCGGATTCGCTGGCGAAGCGCAGCTGTTCGGCGAGGCGGTCGACCTCCTGCACCGTCGGTGTGACCGCCAGCATGCCGATGCCGAAGCGCTTGCCGCGCCATTCGATGAAAAGCGCGCGGTCCTCGATCATGAACTGCACGTCGAGCGTGGATGCGCTTGTCAGCGCATCCTTGCGCAGCGTGTCGAGAAGCAGCGCGACCCGCGCCGACGTGGAAAAGACGTTGCCGCCCAGGGCGCCGACCGCGTCGACGATGAAACGCACCAGCCGCTGCCGGTCGGGCTCGACGACGAGGGATAGCGTGAGCAGGGATTTGGCGTCCGTATCCAAGACAGTCCAGCATTAAACGATCAGGACATTCTAGATCAAATCAACCATATTGGCGTCCCCGTTATTGCAAAGTGGCGAAATCTGTGCAAAGGCGCTTGGGCGCCCGGTTCGTGTCGCTTGTCGCATGCGGGCGGACGACAGCCCCGCATCGGCCGCGCAGCGTTTAAACTCGGGTTTTTCGACATTCGCGTCCTTGGGGAGGTTCGGCATGAAACTGCTGAAAGTTCTGGGTCCCGTCCTGTGTCTGGGCGGCATCGCGTTTTCCGTTTCCGCGCAGGACATGCTGCCCACGCTGTCGGATCGCAAGATGGTGAAGGTCGCCCCCGACGCCCACTACAAGGTGGTGTACGACGTCCATACGACCGACACGGGGGCGGGCATCAGCCGCGGCCTCTATTACGCGCGCGGGTTGATCGAAGCCTACGGCAAGCAGGGCGTGAAACCTGCGCAACTCGACATCCATCTGGTGCTGCACGGCGATGCCGCGCACTTTCTCCTGATTGACGAGACGTATCGCGATGTTCTCGGCGACCCCTTCGCGGTGAACCTCAACGCCAAGATCACGCAGGATCTGCTGAATCTCGGGATAAGCGTGGAAATCTGCCACAGCACGATGCGCTCGAAGGGCTGGACCGCCGACGACGTGCTACCCGGCGTGACGATCGTGCATGATGGCTACACGCGGCTCATCAAGCTGCAGAACGATGGTTATGCGTACATCGGGGGATTCTGAGACGTATCGGCGTCCGCTTCACGCGCCGGCCGGCATGGGTGGCGAATCGTCGTCGAGGCGTTTCCACTCATTCTCGTGCAGCGCAACGCGGTGCCGGGCCCAGCGCGCGAACTCGGCCACGCTGCATTCGCCCTGCTTGCGCCGGCAGATGCCGGCAACACCCTTGTAGCGGATGCGCGTCTCGCCCGTTTCGTCGGCGGCGAGGCCGACGAGCAGGCGCACGCCCCAGGTACGCCCGTAGGCGCCGTTGCTGTAGAACTGGCCGGGCTTGAGTTCGGCGGGACTCATGTGGTGAGGCGGCGGTAGATGTCGGTGACCTTGAGCGGTAATTGTCGCACGTCGTCGATGATGACGAAACGCGCGGCGCCATACATGTGCGGCAGGTAATCGCGGGCCTCGCGGTCGAGCGTGATGCAGAAGGGATGGATGCCGGTACGCGCCGCCTCGAGCAGCGCCATGCGTGTGTCCTCGACGCCGTACTCGCCGCGATAGACGTCGAAGTAGTCGTCGGGACGGCCATCGGACAAGGTCACCAGGACGCGCGTCTTCGCCTCGACGGCGTTCAGCAGCCGGGTCATGTGGCGCAGGGCGAAGCCCATGCGCGTGTATTCCTGCGGCCGGATACCGGAGATGCGCGCGCGCACCTCGTCCGAATAGGGCTCATCGAAGGTCTTGATGCGGAACAGCTCGCAGCGCTTGCGCGTGGTTCCCGAAAAACCGTAGATGGCGTAGCGATCGCCGAGAAGCTCCAGCGCCTCGCACAGGAGGATCAGCGCCTCGCGCTCGGCGTCGTTGATCCATCCCCTGGTCGATCCGCTCATGTCGACGAGGAAGGCCACCGCGATGTTGCGTTCGGCGCGATGCAGGCGCACGAACAGGCGATCGCTCATCTCGCGGCCGTCGTGCGCGTCGGCGAGTGCCTCGACCAGGGCGTCGAGGTCGATCTCGTCGCCCTGTGGCTGGCGCTTTTCGAAGCGATTCTCGTCGCGCAGCGCCTCGAACCTGCGGCGCAGCTGGCGGACGGCACCGGCGTGCTTCGCCAGCGTCTGGTGGACGAAATCGTCGTACACCGGCGCCACGCTCTTCTCGCGCATCGTGCACCAGTTCTTGCGGTAGTGCTGGCGGCCATGGTCCCACTCGGGGAAAAGCTCGGCGCCTTTCTCGTGGTAGGTGCCCTGCCATACCGCGTCGGGATCCTCGGGCTGGTCGAATACGGCCGCGGGATCGTATTCGCCGTCGCCCGCCGGCACCAGGTATTCGGGCGGAATCTCGCCGAAATCGAGATAGACGGAGGTCAGCAACCGCCGTACGTCGTCGGGTGGCGCGAGCGGAACGTCGTCGAGCGTCAGCTCGAAATCGAGCACGCCATTCTCGTCGCGCGGAAGCACTTCGATGGCGGGGCGGTCGGCTGCGCCGTCCTGCGGAACTTGCGCGCGGGCGTTCTCTTCCAGCAGTTGCGCGAGCTTGACGCGCAGGCGTGCCTTGTCCCTGGCAAGACGCGCAGCGCGCGCGGCCGCCACCATGTCGGGGCGCAGCTCGCCCTGATGGCACCATGCGGAAAAATCGGGCAGGGCGTAGGCCTGGTCCAACAGGGCGAGGCTGTCCTCCACGCCGGCATCCGGTGCCGCAAGCCTGGCGGCGAGCGCCTCCCAGCCATCGGGCAGGCGTTCGCCGAGTGCATCCATGAGACGCCGGATGTCACGATGCAGGCCCGGCAGTTCGCGCTCGATGCGGGCCGTCAGGCGCAGGGTTTCCAGCGTGTTGAAGCATTGCAGGGCGCGTTCCGTGCTGGGGTAGGGCGCGCAGGCTCCGGCCATGTCCGCGCGCAAGGTCCCGAAGCGTACCTGCGCCCACAGCAGGGCCACCATTGCCTTTGCCAGGCGGAAATTGTCGTCGCGGCTCGCGAAGCGCGAGATCATCGCCGGCAGCACGATTCTTTCGCCGTCGGTGTGCACGGCGTCACCCTGCTCGATTCTCAGGGGGCGCCCGGAAAGACCGTGCACGAAGTTGCCGAGCACACCGGCGATGTCCTCGAACAGCGCGCCCTCGGTGTGATCCTGCCCGACGCGCGCGTAGGCGTCGGCCTGCTCGGCGACCGACAGTGCGGCATGGATCCCGGCGCGGTCGTAGGTGTCGCACAGGCGTACAGCCCAGGCTTCGATGGCCCGGCGGTCGAGCCGGTGCAGCAGATCCGGTGCGCGTTTGGCGAAATGGAAGGCGAGCGTGATGTGGGTGTTGGCGATGCGCTTGATCCAGTCGAGGACGAAATCCTGCTCCTCGCGTGCAAGCCCGGACAGCATCTCGGCCACCGGATGGACGGCGTGAAAGGTGAACTCGGTCTCCAGCCAGGTGTCGAGCAGGGGCTCGATCTCATCGGGCGTCAGCCGCTGGCTGGACATGCGGGCAAGCACGCCGTCAGAACAGCGAGGACGAAAGTTCCTGGATCGCCGCCAGCATGTCGGCGTCATCGGTGATCGCCTGCGCCACTGCGCTGCGGCAGGCCACCACCGGATCGACGCCGCTGCGGGTGAGCTTGCCTGCGTGGACCAGCAGCCGCGTCGACGCGCCTTCTTCCAGGCCGCTGCCCTTGAGGTTGCGGGTCATTTGCGCGAATTTGACGAGCTTCTCGGCCATCGCCGCATCCACGCCGGACTCGTTGGCGACGATGCGGCGCTCGAGTTCCGCCGCCGGATAGTCGAATTCGAGTGCGACGAAGCGCTGCCGGGTCGACTGCTTGAGATCCTTCAGCACGCTCTGGTAGCCGGGGTTGTAGGAGATGGCCAGACAGAATTCCTCCGGGGCCTGCAGCAGCTGGCCAAGCTTCTCCATCGGCAGTTCGCGGCGATCGTCGGCAAGGGGGTGGATCACCACCATCGTGTCCTTGCGCGCCTCGACGATTTCGTCGAGATAGCAGATGCCGCCGCAGCGCACCGCGCGAGTGAGCGGGCCGTCGACCCATACGGTCTCGCCGCCCTTGACCAGATAGCGGCCGACGAGGTCGGAGGCGGTGAGGTCGTCATGGCAGGATACCGTGATGAGCGGGCGCTTCAGGCGCCATGCCATGTGTTCCATGAAGCGCGTCTTGCCGCAGCCGGTCGGGCCCTTGAGGAGCACCGGCAGGCGATTCCGGTACGCCGCCTCGAAAATGACGATTTCGTCGCCGACCGCTTCGTAATAGGGCTCGCGGTCGATGAAATGGGATTCGGGAGTGAGAGTGTGGGCAGTCATCGATGTGGGATCAGAAGCAGCCGGATTGCTGCTTTTTGCGTTCGAGTTCACGTACCTCGGCGTTCCAGCGGTTCATCTGTTCCAGGGTGTAGCCATGGCGACGTGCGTGGTCCATCTTGTCGAGCACCCGGCCAAGCCGGTCGGCAAGGGCGTCGCATTGCCTGGCCGGCACGCGGGCTGCAGCGTGCCTGGGTTTGCGCTCCGATGCGCTGCGGGAGGATGGCGACCGCGCCGGAGTCGCTTCTTTCGCCGCCGTGCGAGGATCATCGGTACGCGCGGGTGGGGGATCGATCTCGATTTCCTCCGCCGTGCGGGACGTGGGGCAGGGCAGATTCGAATACGTCACGCGTCCGTGGCCGTCGGTGCACTTGTTGAGCGTGGTCTGGGCAAGTGCCGCGGCAGGCAGCAGCGCAGCCAGCATCAACACGAGCACCGTGGCGGGCATCGCCTCAGTGCTCCCCGGAATACTTGTCGTCCTCGAGATCCATCTTCTTCTGGAACTCGGCTTCCTGTTCCTCTTCGAGCATGGCGCGCCGCCGCGCCAGACGCTTTTCCAGCGCGTCGGGCCGTTCCTCGACGCATTTCTCGCCGAACAGGGTGTGGCGCAGGAAAGCGACGCCGAATTCCAGCAGCGCCTCGTCGTCCGCGACCAGGGCCGCCATCTGCTCGACGGGAATGCTGTAGGTCTCGTTGAAGCTCGGACTCATGATGAAGGCGCGGAAGCGGTCGACGTCATAGCTTGCCATGAAGAACAGCTGGTTCGACACGGGCGTCGGCTTGCCGATGGCAGGGCCGGCGGATTTGCGTTTGACCACCAGCTGGCGCCAACCGTGCGCTTTCCGGTCGTATTCATCGACGCCCTGCTCGGTACGGTATTCCTCGATGGTCTGCGTCCTGTCCTCGAAATGGCCGAGGCAATGCGATTCCTTCACCAGCGCGTAGGCGCTGCGGTCGAAATACTCGTCGGAGCGGCGCATGGTCAGGAGCGCCACCGGGTAATAGCGGCACGCCGTTGGCCGGTCCTCGTAGACGCTGCAGCCTTCCGCGGTCATGAACTGGCAGGCGCTGCCGCCGTCGACCGCCTTAAGCTTCACGCCCGGCATGCCGTCCTTGTCCATTTCGAAGGGCACCGAGTATTGCTTGAGAAATTCGCCCGAGGACAGGTCCAGGCGCTTTTTCAGGCGCAGGATGTCATAGGGTGTGAGGGTGATGTCGATGTTGCTGCAGCAGGCATTCCAGCATTTGACGTTGCGATGGCAGCGGAACCGCAGCGGCGCGTTCTCGGGCAGCATGGTGGGCTGCACCGGGCTGTCCGCGAACGGCGACTCGGCGATCAGGTTGTTGAATTCGGCTTCGTTCATGGTACGACCTCTCGGGGCGATTGCCCGTGCTACGGAATGGCTACAGGGTATGCTGCACCCGGAAGCGCATAGGGTACGCGCTTTCGGCTGCAGGCTGAACAGCCTCGTCGCCGATGCCGTTATCCGTTCCGGAAAAAAACCGGGCGCCGCGAGGCGCCCGGAGTTCAGCGGATCACCGATGAATCAGTGGCTGGCAGGCTTGAACAGCTTGGACTTGTCCACCAGGTCCACGTGGGCACGCTTGAACACGTTCCACTGTTTGGTGTTCTTGTCGTAGACCGAGTTCACGAAGCAGTGCCAGTTCTCCTCATCGACGAAGTTCTTGTCCATGCGGTAGTAGAAGCCCGGATAGCGGGATTCTTCGCGGAACTGGATGTGCTTCATGTGGGCTTCGGCGGTCAGGATGCGGTGGTAGTTCTCCCACGCACGCAGCAACTCGTGCAGGTCCTTCGCACGCATCTTCTCCGCGTCTTCCTTCAGCATGCCGAGTTTCTCTTCGGCCACGGCCAGCATGTTGGCGTTGGTCTTGTAGTAGGTCGCGACGCCCGCAACGTACTCGTCCATGATCTTCTGCAGGCGGAACTGCAGCATCTTCGGCGTGATGTAGTTGGGGTTGACGTCGATCGCGGTGGTGTAGTCCTTGAACTCGAGGAAGGTACGCACCGGCTTGTAGATCTCCTCGACCAGCTGCTCGACGGGGGTGTCGAGCTCGACTTTCAGATCCTTGTTGTCGATGCAGTACTTCACCATGGACTTGGCGCACATGCGGCCTTCGGCATGGGAACCGGAGGAGAACTTGTGGCCGGACGCGCCCACGCCGTCACCGGCGGTGAACAGGCCCTTGACGGTGGTCATGCCACGATAGCCCCAGCTCCAGCCGGAGGGCAGGTGACCCGGGATCTTGTCCTTGTCGGCGTGGGCTTCCTCGGTCGGCGCGCCGATGTCGGTCGGACCGGAGACCCAGATGCCGCAGCAGCCGGAATGCGAGCCGAGCAGATAGGGCTCGGTCGGCATGAGTTCGGAGTTCTTTTTCTCCGGCTCGATGTTCTCGCCCACCCAGATGCCGCACTGGCCGACGCACATGTCGAGGAAGTCTTCCCAGGCTTCCGCTTCGAGGTGCTTCACTTCGCGCGGGGTCAGGGTTTCACGCAGCTTGGCGAGCGCGGTCACGGTGTCCATGTAGATGGGGCCGCGGCCTTCCTGCATTTCCTTCAGCATCAGGTGGTTGCGCAGGCACGAAGCCGGCACGGCAGCCTGGCCGTAGGGGGGGTAGTCGTTCAGCAGGTCCTTGTTCTTCTGCATGTAGACTTCGCCGTAGGCGTTGGTGGCCTGGGCCTTGAACAGCAGGAACCAGGCACCGACCGGGCCGTAGCCGTCCTTGAAGCGGGCGGGCACGAAGCGGTTTTCCATCATGGTCAGCTCGGCGCCGGCTTCCGCGGCCATGGAGTAGGTCGAGCCGGCGTTCCACACCGGATACCAGGCACGGCCGGTACCCTCACCGACGGAGCGCGGACGGAAGATGTTCACGCAGCCACCGGCGGCCAGCAGGATGGCCTTGGCCTTGTAGACGTAGACCTTGTGCTCGCGGGTCGAGAAACCGACGGCACCGGCGATGCGGTTGGGGTCGTTCTTGTCGTTGACCAGCTTGACGATGAAGATGCGCTCCTGGATGCGGTCCATGCCCAGCGCCTTCTTGGCCGCTTCGGCGACGATCCACTTGTAGGATTCGCCGTTGATCATGATCTGCCATTTGCCGGAACGCACGGGCTTGCCGCCGTCCTTCAGCGCGGGCAGGCCCTGGGCGCCGTCGTGACGCTCGCCGTTTTCGTCGGTCTTCCAGATCGGCAGGCCCCACTCTTCGAACAGGTGCACGGAGTCGTCGACGTGGCGGCCGAGGTCGTAGGCCAGGTCGTCGCGGGTGATGCCCATCAGGTCGTTGGAGACCATGCGGGCGTAGTCGGCGGGATCCTGCTCGGTGCCGATGTAGGTGTTGATCGCGGACAGACCCTGCGCCACGGCGCCGGAGCGGTCCATCGCGGCCTTGTCGACCAGCTTGATCTTGAGGTCCATGCCCAGCTCGGCCTTGGCCGCGTCGTTCCAGCGCATGATTTCATACGCCGTGCCGCAACATGCCATGCCGCCGCCGATCAGAAGGATATCGAGATCCTCCTGGACGATTTCGGGGTTACCAAATTCTCCAGCCATTTCAAATACCTTTCTAAGATTACTTGCGAATCAGTTCAGCGGGGTTGCCGGCACGGTAGCCCTTGGTGATGCCGCCATCGGCCGTACCGGTGAAGAAACCGATATTCGTGATGTCGGACAGTTGGGCGGTCGGCTTGCCACCGTAGGGATCGATGGAGCCTTCCGGCGTCGTGCGGATCGGGAACTTGAAGCGCTTCAGGACGCCGTTGCGGAACTTGATGGTCCACATGATGGAGTCGGAACCGCGCAGCGGTTGCACCATGCCGCCCAGGGGCACGACGTCGGCGTAGTGGCGGGCTTCGATCGCCTGCTGCGGGCAGATCTTCACGCAGGAATAGCATTCCCAGCACTGTTCCGGTTCTTGGTTGAACGCACGCATGGCGTGGCCGGTCTCGGATCCGTCCTTGTCCAGCTTCATCAGGTCGTGCGGGCAGATGTACATGCAGGCGGTCTTGTCCTGACCCTTGCAGCCGTCGCACTTGTCGGTACGAACATAGGTAGGCATTACTAAGTCTCCAGGTTAGCTAACTCCGCGATCGTCGCGGTCCGATTTCGAACTTCAACCTCTCCTTGGCCGGGGCGTATCGCGAATCCGCTTCCGGTAGGCAAAGTCCTGAAACTTGCGTCAAGCGGCCGAATGGCCCTTCAGCTCGACCTTGACGTTCTGCTCGGCGGAAAGGCCGGCGTAGTATTTCTGCAGAACCCTGGCCACTTCCGGACGGCTGAATTCGACGGGCAGATCCTGGCCTTCGGAAAGCATCGCACGCACCTTGGTGCCGGACAGCAGGATGCGGTCGTCCTTGGTGTGCGGGCAGGTGCGCTGCGAGGCCATGCCGCCGCACTTGTTGCACCAGAAGGTCCAGTCGATGTTCATGTTCTGGGTTTCCAGCGAGCCTTTGGGGATCTCGTCGAAGATCTTCTGTGCGTCGAACGGGCCGTAGTAGTCGCCCACGCCGGCGTGGTCGCGGCCGACGATCAGGTGCGAGCAGCCGTAGTTCTGGCGGAACAGGGCGTGGAGCAGGGCTTCGCGCGGACCGGCGTAGCGCATGTCGAGCGGATAGCCGGCCTGGATCACGGTATTCGGGGCGAAGTAGTTCTCGATCAGGGTGCCGATCGCCTCGGAACGCACTTCGGCCGGGATGTCGCCCGGCTTCAGCTTGCCCAGCAGCGAGTGGATCAGCACGCCATCCATGGTCTCGATGGCGATCTTCGCCAGGTACTCGTGCGAGCGATGCATGGGGTTGCGCGTCTGGAACGCGGCGACCTTGGACCAGCCCATCTTCTCGAAGGCGGCGCGGGTCTCGGCGGGGGTCATGAACTGCTCGCCGTACTGCTCCTTGAAGCCGCCCGTGGACAGCACCTTGACCGTGCCCGCCAGGTTGTACTTGCCCTGGGCCATGACCATCTTGACGCCGGGATGCTCGAGGTCGGTGGTCTTGTAGACCTGCATGCACTCGTGGCTCTTGTCGATGGAATATTTCTCGGTCACCTTCATGGTGCCCATGATTTCGTCGGTGTCGTCGCCGACCAGCGCGATTTCGTCACCGACCTTCACCGTCTCGTCGTCGGTCGACAGCGTCACCGGAATGGGCCAGAACAGGCCGTTGGCCATCTTGAAGCCGTCGCACACGCCCTGCCAGTCGGCGTGGGTCATGAAACCGTCGAGCGGCGTGAAGCCGCCGATGCCCATCATGATGAGGTCGCCGGTCTCGCGCGAGCTCATTTTCAGCCTGGGCAGGGAGGCGGCGCGCGCCTTCTCCGCCGCCAACGCATCACCGGTCAGCAGCAGGGGCTTGAGTTCGCCTCCGCCATGTGGACGTACGAGTCTGGACATGCTGTCTCCTTGGAATGGGGGATGTTGGAGTCCGCGGAGCATAGCACCGGGGTCGCAGCCTGAAAAATCCTTTATTTTTATTTCCGGATAAGCAGGTTTGATATTGCCGACATTCCCGCATGGAATACGGCCGGCGACAGATTTATTTCATGAAAATCAATAGATTACAGAAATTTTGCACGTTCGCTGCCGGGGCGTTCGCGTGACGCCGACGCGCCGTCGGTGCGGGCACCGGCTCGGTGCCCGCAGGAGATCGCGTGGAAGTGCCAACGCCGTGTCGCAATCCTTGCCGGGACACCCGCCCACGGTTCGCGGCGCGCGCCGTGGGACCCGGTCGCGTCAAGCGGCCGCTAGTCGGATGAGGCGCTCTTGGCGGGTCCGGCTTTTCGACCGGGTGCAACGGGCGGCACATACCCCGAAATCCGGCATTGAATGCCCTCGATGCGCTTGTTGCCCTTGAAGTGGGTCACGCTGCATTGGGAGATTTCCCCGCGTGTCGCGAGATCGGCCAGCGACTTGCGCACCTGGGCCAGCGCGATGCCGGTTGCCGATGCGATCTCCAGGTCGAGCAGTTGCCCGTGTTTTTTCAGGTGGCTCAGGACTTGATCTGTCTGCATGTCGATATCCTTTGACGAGTGGGGGAACGTTTGACCCAAGGTCAGCCGCGAGTCAATACGGAAACGGGGAAAATCAAAAAGCCATCCCGCGGGATGGCCTGAGTGCGTGCGACGGTGGGCGTCCTGGCTGGGCTCGAACCAGGGATTTACGGCTGAATTCGTCCGCGGTCGCGCCAGGCCGGAGTTTGATAAAGTTCCCATAAAAACAAATGTTTATTATACACGATTCGTGATTGCACGCAAGCGTCGGACACATCCCCACCACCGGAGACATGATGGCTGTCCTGCGCGTCAACCGGCGCACGCTCGACGACTATCTGGCGAAGAACAAGCTACCCAGGCATTTCAGGATTGGCCGGCGGGTCTACTGGCACCGGCAGGTCGTCGAGGCCTGGTTGCGCGAGGTCGGCGGCGCGGGCGGCGACTGAGCCATGCCGGATGCTTGCGTTCGCGGCATGCGTTCCAAACATGTCCGCCGATCAGCTCATGCATCTAAAATCGAGTTATAACGTGACTATGAGTGAAATAACGAACATATTTTGCTTGACGATGAGCCGGTTGCGAAGATAAAGTGCTCGTGATTCAGTGCATTGTTTTGTTGACGCGTGATTTTACGAACATGAAAGTCAACCAGGCTGCGGCGCTGTCGCCGTCACTGCTGCAAGAAAGCGCCGCGCTTGGCCAACGCCTGGCACGCCTGCGGCTAGCCCGCGGAATCAAGCAAAGCGACGCGGCCTTGCGTGCAGGATTGTCGCGAAATACGGCCTATCGGCTTGAGCGAGGCGACCCGGGCGTGGCGCTTGGCCAGGTGTTGCGCTACCTCGATGCGATCGCCCCGGGCAGCACGCTGCTGGCCCTGCTGTCAGAATCAGACCCGGCATTGATTGCACTGAAGTCAAGCGAGCAGTCCAGGCGCGTACGCGGCCTGTCCTCCGCCGAACTCGACGAGCTGGACTTCTGACATGGCGGCAAAGGAAACCAGGCTGATGGTTTTCGCATGTCCGGGTACGGACTGGGCGCCTTGCGGCCAGCTCATTCTGGCCGAGGAGGGCGAGCGACTGCTGGCCTCGAGTTTCGCCTACGGCTTGAACTACCTCAAACGCGGCGATGCCCTCGAGGTCGACCCGGTGAGCTTGAGCATTGCGGACCGCGATGCAGTACATGGCAAGCGGCTGCTGCCGATCAATCGGCTCTCCTTTTTCGGCGGCATTCGCGATGCGGCTCCGGATGCCTGGGGGCGGCGCGTCATCGAGGCCAAACTGAAGGTGCCGGCCAACAGTCTGCCGGAATCGCAATACCTGCTGCACGCCGGTAGCGAGCGCGCGGGCGCCCTGGACATCCGAAGCAGCCTTCAGGACGGCCCATCCCCTGGAGCGGGCGGATGGCAGACCCTGGCGCATCTCGTGGAGGCGGCCGAGCGCATCGAAGACGGGCAAGCTATCCCCGCCCACCTGGAGGCTATTTTCAGGGACGGCACGGCCCTGGGGGGTGCCCGCCCCAAGGCCTCGGTGCGCGATGAAGAGGGCGTCTTGTGGCTGGCCAAATTTTCGAGCCGACATGATTCGTTCGACGTGCCGGCTATCGAATGCGCATCGCTGCAATTGGCCCGCCATGCCGGACTGAACGTGCCTCCGGTTCGCACCATGATGCTTGGCAAGCGGCGCATCATGCTCATCCGGCGTTTTGACCGTTATTGGGCATCACCGGGCGGGGGGACTGCCCCCGATGGCGACCTGCTCGCCACCCGTCCGGGCGAAGGCCGCATTGAGCATCGAATGGGATTTGTCAGCGGACTCACGCTGGCGGCCTGCGACGAAACCGAGTCACGCACGAAAAGCTACGCTGACCTGGCCGAGGCGGTGCGCCGGTACTGCCATCCGTCCGTCATCCGGCAGAACAACGAGGAATTGTTCAAGCGGATGGTCTTCAACATCCTGGTCAGTAACGACGACGACCACCTACGCAACCATGGTTTTGTGTGGGACTCCCGGCTGCCCGGCTGGCGGCTGAGTCCGCTCTATGACGTGCTGCCTCGAGCAGGCTACGCCACCGAACGCTATCTGCATCTGGGCGTCGGCCCGCAAGGGAGACTGGCTTCGTTGGACAATGCGCTTGCTGCGCATGAACGATTCACACTCTCCCAGGCGACCGCCAGCCAGCTCATGGACGAAGTCTGGCGGGTGGTGCGTCAGTGGCGCATTCATTTCGATGAGGCAGGTGTCCCTGATGGCGAGCAGGCCAGGATTGCTGCTGCATTTCGGCATATTGATGAGGTTGCGACACCAGCACTTCGCAAGCTGCTGTAGCCCCCATGCATAGCGAAGCGATTTGATCCGCTATTAGCCGAGGCGGATCGTCGCGCAGGTCCGCGAATTCCATCGAGGCCAACTCGCCGGCGATGCGCTGCGTGATGGGGTGGCTGCGCAACATGCGGGTGCGCTGCAGGTCCTGGCGCTGGCCGCGCTTGGTCGGGGTGATTTTTTCCGAATAGCGGCCGAGCAGCTGGCCGAAGGTGTGGCGGCGCGCGTTCGACGTCGGCGTGTTTGCCGAGGAGAAGTGCCTGGCGGGTGGCGCGGCCCAGGCCGTGGCGGCTTCCCGGGTGGGGAAGGTGGCGGAGATGGACTTGCCTTTGACGGTCAGGCGGACCTGAAACTGCTTGTTCTTGCGGCGAATATTGGCCATTTTGGGTCGACTCCAAGAGTTGGTGACCCAACGTATAGGTACCGCCGTTTCAATCCATCCAAAAAACGGCCTGGCCTGATTTGGCCCAGGGAGCGGAAACGACAAGGCCCACATCGCTGTGGGCCTTGTGAAATCTGGCTCCCCGACCTGGGCTCGAACCAGGGACCTGCGGATTAACAGTCCGTCGCTCTACCGACTGAGCTATCGGGGAATGGAAAGCGCGCATTCTAGAGAGGGCGGGCGTCCCGGTCAAGTCTTAGTCTTTGTCTTGCGGGCGGGTTCGCGTGTGTCCGGGGTCTGGCCGGTGGCGTTCATGCGTTCCAGCCGCTGGCACAGGGTGTCGATGATGCGGCGCGAGAGCGGGGCGGAGTGGCGCATGAGTTCTTCGAGGATGGCGGGAGGCAGGGCGAGGACGGTGATTTCGGTTTCGGCGACGACGGAGGCGGTGCGTTGTTCACCGAGCAGGTAGGCCATTTCACCGAACAGCTGGCCTTCGTCGAGGACGCTCAGGCGGCGAGAGCCGTCCGCGGTTCGCTTGTAGACACCGGCGCGGCCGGCGTAGAGGAAGTAGGCGGTCCGCGAGTCGTCGCCTTCCGCGATGAGGGTGTGGCCAGCCGGATGGACCTCGGCGTATTTTTCGAGCAGGCGTGCGCTGTCGGCGAAGACGTAGCTTTCGAGCTTGCCGGCTTCGGCCTCGCCGCTGCGCAGGAAGAGTTTTTCGAGGGCGGTGACGTCGGCCTTGCCGTAGGCGTACAGGGCCTGTGCCCAGACGTAGAGGAGGAGGAAGGCGAAGAAGCCGCCGATGAGGGTGAACACCACGCCCCCCAGGGCGCCGTACAGGTTGTGGTAGTTCTCCAGCTTGAAAAATGCGCGGAACAGGGTGAACAGCAGGCCGAGACTGAGGGTGGCGCCAAGTGCGAAGCGTGCGGCGTGGCGTGCCGGCGGAGGGCGGCGCGGCATGCGCCAGTAGGCGGCGAAGAGCAGCGCCCACACCATGGCGAAGCCGCCCAGGATGTTGAGTCCCTGCAGCAGGCGGGCGTTGTCGAGGCCGATGAAATCGTACTGCGCGAGGAAGCTCAGCGTGGTCTGGGCGAGCGCGGCCAGTCCCACGAGCAGGAACAGGATCGGCAGGATGATGAGCGGAAGCACCCAGGAAACGACGATATTGCGTTTCTGCTGATCGGGAAAGATGACGTGGAAGGCGCCGCCGACGGCCTTTACCAGGCCGCGCGAGGACAGCAGCAGGGTGAGCAGGCTGACGCCGCCCGCCGCGAACTGCGCCTGGCGCGGAATGAAACCGAGTTCGGTGAGGGTGTCGAGGTGGAGCTGGTTGTACAGCGCGGCCATCAGGATGCTGGCGGGAACGGAATCTTCCGCGACGTGGCCAAGCAGGCGCAGTGCATAGCTCAGCAGCAGCAGCAAGGGGGTGGCGGACAGCAGGAAGTAGAAGGCCGTGGCCGCGGCGTGATTCTGCAGGCTGTTCTGCTTGGTGAGGCGGGCGGTGGTGTAGGCAAGCTGGAGCAGCCACGCAAGAGTGCCGCGGGCGGGAGGCAGGTCGGGGGCGCGCATGGCGGTAGTGTAGAGCTTTCGTGCGAATGGGGGCGAGCGGGGCAGTACACTGTCGACATGGAGTGGATGGATGCCGCGTGGCGAGTCGCATGAGGCGTGCCGGGGGACCGCCCGGATCGACGACGCCCGCAGGCGCAAGGCAAGGGAAACCGCGGAGATGACGGACGAGGATTACATGCGCGAGGCGCTGGCGCAGGCACGGAAGGGCCGCGAGGCCGGGGAGGTGCCGGTGGGAGCGCTGGTGGTGTGCGGCGGCGAGATTGTCGGGCGTGGGTTCAACCAGCCGATTTCGAGCCACGACCCGACGGCGCATGCGGAGGTGGTGGCGTTGCGCGACGCCGCGGGACGGCTGGGGAACTACCGTCTGGTGGGCTGCACGCTGTACGTGACCATGGAGCCCTGCGTGATGTGCGCAGGGGCGATTCTGCATGCGCGCGTCGCGCGCGTGGTCTACGGCGCGCAGGAATACAAGACCGGCGCGCACGGCAGCATCGTCGACGTGTTTGCCGAACCGCGCCTGAATTTCCATTGCGAGGTGACGGGCGGGATACTCGCGGAAGAATGCGCGGCGCTGATTTCGGAGTTCTTTGCGGCGCGCCGCCAGGAAAAGCGGGAGGAGAGCGCTTGAATACGTATTTCATCGACGTGGATCTGCGGCTGCAGCAGCTGTATCTCTGGGCAACGTATGCGGATGGTGATGTGCTGATTCGCCAGTACCCCGTATCGACGGCGATCCGTGGCGCGGGAGAACGGAATGGCAGCTTCTGCACGCCGCGCGGACGGCACCGCATCGCGCAGAAAATCGGGGCGGGCGCACCGATGTATGCGGCGTTCAAGGGGCGCGAGCCGACCGGGGAAATCTGGTCGCCGGCACTGGAGGCGGAAAACCCCGGCCGCGACTGGATCCTGACCCGCATCCTGTGGCTGGAGGGGCTGGAACCGGAGAGGAACCGGGGCGGCAGCGTCGATACCCAGGCGCGCTACATCTATATCCACGGCACCAATGAAGAGCATCGGATCGGCACGCCGGCCTCGGATGGCTGTATCCGCATGAGAAACGCCGACGTGGCGGATTTGTTCGATCTGGTCGAAGTGGGCACCGAAGTGCGGATCAGCGGGCGGGCAGGCGCAGGTCCATTTTCTCACCCTGGGGCGTGAGGCGGCGCGGCGATCGGGAAGGGATTCGTCCGGCGGGGTATCGTTCGATTGCCGTCGTTCAGGCGGCGGACAGGGATTTTCCGGGGCGCGTGGCGACCGCCTGGCCGGATTCGTCGTACAGGCCGCTGCCGGGGGCGGCGGCGTGGGCAAGGACATTCAGGGCCTGGCGCGTGGCACCGAGGCGCATCTCGAGCAGGACGCCGACGCGCTGGTTGGCGGCGCGGGCGGCGGCCTCGAGTTCGTCGAGCCGGCGCAGCCGGGCGCGTTGCGCCGGATCCTCGCCGATCCAGGCGGCCAGTCCCGCGGCGGTGGCGGGATGCCCCGCGGCGGAGAGCGCGGTCTGGCGTGCGTGGACGTGGGTGTTGACGGCATCCACCTGGGCGAGCTTGATGGGGGTGATCTGGGCGATCCGGTCGGCGTTTCCACTGACGAGGGCCTGTTCCTCGTCGCCGAGGAGATCGAGCAACGCCTGCCAGGCGTCGATTTCGGCGTCGAGTGCGTTGTGGCGGCTGGAATCAGCGTACGGCATGGAGCATTTCCTTCACTTCGTCGATCAGGCCGTCCGCAATGTTCTCCGGCTTGACGGCGTATTCGCCGGAGGCGATGGCGGCCTTGATGGCGTCGACGCGGCTGCGGTCGACGACCGGGATGGCGGCGAGCTGGGCCTCCAGTTGCTGCAACTGGGCGATCCGCGGGCTCAGGCTCACGGGCGTTCCAGCGTCCTGGGCAGACTTGCCGGTACGTTCCCTGGGGGCGCGGGTGTCTGTCGCACCGATGGGGGAAGGAGGCTTCGGGCCGGGTTCGATTTTCATGTCCGCATCCTGTCAGGCCGAATCACGCCCGCCGGCGTATTCCTGCATGTTATTGGAAATCATTCGACTCAACTTAGAGGGTACGGTTCAAAAAGCAAGTACGACCTGCTGGTTTTCCTGGGCGATGCCGCTCACGACCTGGCCGGAGCGCGTCTTGATCCGCACCCGTTCGCCGATGGCGGCATTGGCGAGTGCCTGGCCTTCGCTCCGTACCGCAAACCCCGGTCCTTGCACCACCAGGCGGGTCACCTGGCCCTGCTGCACGGCGAGGGGCGGGCGCAGGGTGGCCGTGCGCAGCGGTGCGCCGGCGGCCAGGCCGGAGACGGCGCGGTATCCGAGGATGGCCTCTGGATCGGTGACGACGTCTGCCGGCAGGTTGCCCAGATCACCCTCGCGCAGCACGACGTCACCCGGGCCCAATGCGTGCCGCGCGGACAGCGGCCGGGCGGTCGCCGCGTAGGAAGCGATGGCGCGCACGCGTGCCTGCAGGTAAACGGTCCAGGTGCCGGGGGCGAGACAGCGGACGCCGACGACGGTCTTGCCGAGTGCGCGGCTGCCGACCGGCAGAAAGGCGTCGAGCGCGCTGCACGCGGGCAGGGTGGCGCGCGATGGCTGCACTTCGATGCTGACCTTGCCCGGCAGTCCGGTGGTCTGCGTCCTGAGAAAGCGCTCGGCGTGCGCGGTCAGCGCGGCGGGATCCTGGGCGGCACCGAGCGCGAATGCCGGTGCCAGGACGCCCAGCGCGACGAATCCGCGTGCGGTTCCGGCAATGCGTCGTCCGGCCATGGCGATCATCCAATTCCCCCAGCGAGCGCAGCGGATTCACCCGGCGGGTGCAAGTGGGCAAAGGCGCAAAAACCAGTATTCATAAGATGTTGGCGGAAGCGGGGGACGGTCGGCCGCGGTTTCCGGGATCATTCACGTTGCCTCAGTGTAGGCCGCACGCGCGTGCAGGAAACCGCGAAATGAACGGGTTTATGCCCCTTTATCGGGCGATTGGAGCGCCGGGCGCGTGACTAGGATGCAGTCATCGTAAAAAGGCCTTCGGGCCGAGAGAGGTGACGAGATGCTGACCCGGCTGGATGAAACGCTGAATTTCCATGCCCAGGCGCTGCGCGTGCGCGAGCAGCGCCAGCAGGTGCTGGCTTCCAACATCGCCAATGCGGACACCCCCCACTACAAGGCGCGCGACCTCGACTTCAAGGCGACGCTGGCAGACGCGCTGAAGGGCACGCCCGGCGCCGGCGGCACGCCGCTCGCCACCACCGCACCCGGGCATCTGGCCGGCAGTCCGGCATTGGCCGTCGACACGCGCCTGCAGTATCGCACGCCGGCGCAGGGCAACGTCGACGGCAACACGGTGGACGTCGACGCCGAGCGTGCCGCCTTTGCCGAGAACAGTGTGCATTACGAATTCAACCTCACTCGCCTGACGATGCAGATCAAGGGTCTGCTGGCGGCGATCCAGGGCTGAGGAGGCCGGTCATGTCGCTTTTCAATGTCTTCGCCATCGCCGGTTCGGCGATGAACGCACAGTCGCAGCGGCTCAATACCGTCGCCAGCAACCTCGCCAACGCCGACAGTGCCACCGGTCCCGATGGCACGGCCTATCGTGCCAAGCAGGTGGTGTTCAACACGGTGCCGGTGGGTGAGCAGGGCGGCGCGGGGGTGAACGTCGCCGCGGTGGTCGAGGATCCGGCGCCGATGAAGCAGGTCTACGACCCCAAGCACCCGCTCGCCGACGACAAGGGCTACGTGACGCTGCCCAACGTCAACGTCGTGGAGGAGATGGTCAACATGATCTCGGCCTCGCGCTCGTACCAGTCCAACGTCGAAATGCTGAACACCAGCAAGACCCTGTTGCTGAAAACCCTCAACCTGGGCCAGTGAGCACCCGATCGCCTTAAGGAGACCCCATGAGCACGGTACAAGACGCCAGCACGGTCAGCAGCCTGTTCGGCACCGGCACGACCGCCCCCACGAAATCCGGCATTTCCGAGACCGAGGATCGCTTCCTTGCCCTGCTGGTGGCGCAGATGAAGAACCAGGATCCGCTCAACCCGCTCGACAACGCCGAAGTGACCAGCCAGATGGCGCAGCTGTCGACCGTGCAGGGCATCGAGAACATGAACAAGACGCTGGAGTCGCTTGCCGCCGGCATGGGCGTGAACCAGATGGCGCAGGCGGCCAATCTCATCGGCCGTGCCGTGCTGGTGCCGGGCGACAGCGTGGCGCCGGGCGAACTTGAAAACATCATCGGCTACGAGCTGTCGGAACCGGCCGACAAGCTTGGCGTGGAGATCTTCGACAGCGAAGGCGTGCTGGTGCGGACGCTCGATCTGGGAGCGCAGGAAGCCGGCGTCGGCATGATCGCCTGGGATGGTCTTGCGCAGGACGGCTCCGCCGCAGCGGACGGGATCTACACCTTCACGCTCGATGCGGTGCGGGAGGGCGCCGCGGTCAGCCATACCGCGCTGAACCTGGGCCTGGTCAACAGTGTTTCGCAGACCGGCCAGGGGGTGCAGCTGAATCTCGGGGCGGAGCACAGCGTCGGCTATGCCGACGTCAGGCAGATTTTCTGAACAGGCCTGACGGGGCCGTGACCTACATCACCACAAGGAGCAGAACATGAGCTTTCAACAAGGCCTGAGCGGCCTGAACGCCGCGGCGAAGAATCTCGATGCCATCGGCAACAACGTCGCCAACGCCAGCACGGTTGGTTTCAAGCAGTCGCAGGCGCAGTTCGCCGACGTCTACGCAAGCTCGCTGACCGGCGCCGGCGGTTCCAACATCGGCATCGGCACCAAGCTCGCGGGCGTGGTTCAGCAGTTCACCCAGGGCAACATCACCACCACCAACAATCCGCTGGACATCGCCATCAACGGTGGCGGCTTCTTCCGCATGGACAACAACGGCGAGATCAACTACCAGCGCAACGGCCAGTTCCAGCTCGATCGCATGGGGTACATCGTCAGCGCTTCCGGCGCCAAGCTGACCGGCTACACCGCTGACACCAACGGGGTGCTGTCGACCGGCGCACCGGTGCCGATCAACATCAACGCGGCCGATCTCGAACCGCAGATGACCAGCGAGGTGAATGCGGTGCTGAACCTGAAATCGAGCGCCACCGCGCTCGCGGTGACGTTCGACAAGGACGACCCCACCACTTTCCACAATTCCACCGCGGTATCGGTGTACGACAGTCTCGGCAATCAGCACACGCTGCAAACCTATTACGTCAAGACCGGGGATGGCACCTGGGAGGTGTATGCGTCGAGCGACGGCGGTGCCGCATCGCTGGAGGGGACGCTGACTTTCGATGACTACGGCGTGCTTACCGGCGGCTCGCCCCTCACGGTCGACGTCCCGACGGCGGGAACCGGAGCGGTGGATCCATTGACGGTGACCGTCAACTATACCGGCAGCACCCAGTTCGGCGCCGGCTTCAGCGTCAACACGCTGAATCAGGACGGCTACACCTCGGGCCGCCTGGCGGGATTCGCCATCGGTTCGGACGGCATCATTCTCGGACGCTATACCAACGGCCAGTCGGCGACACTGGGACAGGTGGTACTGGCGAGCTTTCCCAATCCGAACGGCCTGCAGCCGCTGGGCAACAACCTGTGGGCGGAAACCTCCACCTCGGGTGCGCCCCTGGTCGGCACGCCGGACAGCGGCAATCTTGGCGTGCTGCAGTCGTCGGCGGTGGAGGACTCGAACGTCGACCTCACCGCCGAGCTGGTGAACATGATCACCGCGCAGCGGGTCTACCAGGCCAACGCGCAGACCATCAAGACGCAGGATGCGGTGATGCAGACGCTGGTCAACCTGCGTTGAGTCCGCAGGCGACTGAGGAGAAACCATGGACCGCGTCATCTACACCGCCATGACGGGCGCCAAGCACACGCTGATGCAGCAGGCGACCACGTCGCACAACCTGGCCAATGCGACCACCACCGGATTCCGCGCGCAGATCGACGCCTTTCGCGCGGTGCCGGTGCAGGGTGCGCCGCTCGCCACGCGCGCCTTCGTCGTCGACGTCACCAGCGGCACCGATTTCCGCGCGGGGGCGATCCAGCACACCGGGCGCGAGCTCGACGTGGCGGTGCAGGGCGACGGCTGGCTCGCGGTGCAGACCGCCGACGGCGACGAGGCCTACACGCGCAACGGCAGCCTGAAACTCGACGAGAACGGGGTGTTGCAGACGTCCAGCGGGCTGCTCGTGATGGGTGACGGCGGCCCCCTGTCGGTGCCGCCCGGCAGCAATCTCACCGTGGCGAAGGACGGCACGATTTCGCTGGTGCCGGAGGGTTCGGAGGCAACGGGAGTGACTTCGGTGGGCCGGCTGAAGCTGGTCAACCCCCCCGTGAACGAACTGGTGCGCGGCGACGACGGACTGTTCCGCCTGCGCAGCGGACAAGCCGCCGACGTCGACCCCGACGTCAATCTGGTCAGCGGGGCGCTGGAATCGTCCAACGTGAACGTCGTCGACAGCATGGTCGGAATGATTTCCCTCGCCCGGCAATTCGAGATGCAGATGAAGATCCTGCAACAGGCCGAAGGCAACGACACGAAAGCCACGCAACTGCTCAGTATGAGCTGATTGTTTTGTCCGCGAAGGGCGCGAAGGGGCGCGAAACAAAACCCTTTGATTTCTCTTCGTGTTTCTTCGCGCCCTTCGCGGATGAAACGTTTTTGTTAAAGGAGCCGACATGATTCGCTCGCTATGGATTGCCAAGACCGGTCTGGATGCACAGCAGATGCAGATGGACGTGATTTCCAACAACCTGGCCAACGTCAGCACCACCGGCTTCAAGCGCGCGCGCGCGGTGTTCGAGGATCTGCTGTACCAGACGCTGCGTCAGCCCGGGGCGCAGTCGTCCGAGCAGACGCAACTGCCTTCCGGGCTGCAGCTCGGTACCGGGGTGAAGCCGGTGGCGACCGAACGCCTGTTCACCCAGGGCAATCTGCAGCAGACCGGCAACGCCCGCGACGTGGCGATCCAGGGCGGCGGCTTCTTCCAGGTGCTGATGCCCGACGGCACCACCGCCTACACCCGCGACGGGTCGTTCCAGACCGATGCCAACGGACAGCTGGTGACGGCGAGCGGCTATGCGGTGCAGCCGGCGATCACGGTGCCGGAAGAAACGCAGTCGCTGACGATCGCGCGCGACGGCACGGTGTCGGTCACCACTCCGGGCGCGGCGACGCCGACGGTCATCGGAACGCTGCAGCTGGCGACCTTCGTCAATCCGGTCGGCCTGCAGAGCCTGGGAGAGAACCTGTACGCCGAGACCGCGTCGTCGGGCACGCCGACTTCCAACACGCCGGGCAGCAACGGCGCCGGATTGCTGAACCAGGGATACATCGAGACGTCCAACGTCAACGTGGTGGAGGAACTGGTGAACATGATCCAGACCCAGCGCGCCTACGAAATCAACAGCAAGGCGATCACGACCTCCGATCAGATGCTGCAGCGCCTGACCCAGCTGTGAGCATTGCCGTGAACGCCATGCGAACGACCGGGACGGTGCTGCTGCTCGCCGGACTGGCGGCCTGCGGCACCACGCCCTCGTCCATCGTCGAGCAGCCGCGCAGTGCGCGGCCCGAGGCGCAGCCGGGACAGGCCTCCGCCAACGGCGCGATCTATCAGGCCGCCGCGCACCGTCCATTGTTCGAGGATCGTCGCGCGCGCCACGTCGGCGACGTGCTGACCATCGTCATCAGCGAGAAGACGCAGGCCGGCAAGCAGGCGTCCTCCAGCGCTTCGAAGAGCAGCGAGATCGATTCGTCGATCGGCGCGGTGGCCGGCGTGCCGCTGAAAAGCCTGCAGGGCCTCGGCATGAACGCAGAGGCGTCGAACAGCTACGATGCCAAGTCGAAACTCGATTCCAGCAACACGTTCAGCGGCAGCATCACGGTGACCGTGGTCGAGGTGCTGGCCAACGGCAATCTGGTGGTGGCGGGCGAGAAGCAGATCGCGCTCGACAAGGGCACCGAGTACGTCCGCCTGTCGGGCGTGGTGCATCCCGACACCATCCAGGCCGGCAATACCGTGTCGTCGACGCGGGTGGCCGATGCGCGCATCGAATACCGCACCAGCGCCAAGCTCGACCAGGCGGAGGTGATGAGCTGGCTGGCGCGGTTTTTCCTGAGTTTCATTCCGCTGTGAAGGAATGCCCATGACATTCATCCGACTGCTCCTCGCCGCCGCGCTGGCGCTGCCCGCCGCGGTGCAGGCGGAACGCATCAAGGACATTGCCTCGATCGCCGGGGTACGTGCCAACCAGCTGGCCGGCTACGGCCTGGTGGTGGGCCTGGACGGCACCGGCGACCAGACCACGCAGACGCCCTTCACCACGCAGAGCATCGCCAACATGCTGATGCAGATGGGCGTCACCTTGCCGGCCGGCACCAACATGCAGCTGAAGAACGTCGCGGCGGTGATGGTGACCGCCGACCTGCCGCCGTTCGCGCAGGCGGGACAGGCCATCGACGTCACCGTGTCGTCGATCGGCAACGCCAAGAGCCTGCGCGGCGGCACGCTCGTGATGACGCCGCTCAAGGGGGCGGACGGACAGATCTATGCGATGGCGCAGGGCAACCTGGCGGTGAGCGGGGCCGGCGCGTCGGCCAACGGCAGCAAGGCACAGATCAACCATCTGTCGGTCGGCCGCATTCCCGCGGGCGCCACCGTGGAGCGCAGCGTCCTCACCGCGCTCGGCGAATCCGGCAGCATCAATCTGGAGCTGCGGCAGAGCGATTTCACCACGGCCGCGCGCGTGGCCGACGCGGTGAACGCGAAATTCGGCGCGGGCACGGCACGCGCGCTGAACGGACGGGTGCTCGAAGTGAAGACACCGGTGGGAGACAGCGAGCGCGTCGCATTTCTCGGCGCCATCGAGAGCCTCGACGTCAGTCCGGCGCCGGGCATGGCCAAGGTGATCCTCAACGCGCGCACGGGATCGGTGGTGATGAACCAGCAGGTCACGCTCGACCCCAGCGCGGTGTCCCACGGCAATCTGTCCGTCGTCATCAGCAGCGAGCCGGTGATCAGCCAGCCGGCACCGTTCTCGCAGGGACAGACGGTGGTCACCGCGCAATCGCAGATCGAAATCCGCCAGCAGGAGGGTGAAGTCATGCTGCTGCAGGGCGGCGCCTCGCTCGCCGACGTGGTGAAGGCACTCAATTCCATCGGCGCCACGCCGCAGGATCTGCTCGCGATCCTGCAGGCGCTGAAGGCGTCCGGCGCGCTGCGCGCGGAACTGGAGGTCATCTGATGAGCGCCGCCGGTGCCGGCCTCGGCACGAAATTCGCGCTCGACGTGCAGAGCGTCAACCAGCTCCGCATGGAGGCGAAGCAGTCCTCGCCCGAGGCGCTGAAGGCCGCGGCACAGCAGTTCGAGGCGGTGTTCATGAACATGCTGCTGAAGAGCATGCGCGACGCGACGCCGCAGGACGGCCCGTTCGACAGCGAACAGACGCGCATGTATACGTCCATGCTCGACCAGCAGTTGAGCCAGACCCTGGCGAGCCGCGGCATCGGCCTGGCCGACGTGATGGTGCGCCAGCTGTCGGCGGCGCCGGGCGGGCAGCCGGCAGCGGTGCCCGACGACCCGTCGCTGGAAGTACCCGCGGGCGCGCCGTCCGGCGCGGCTCCGCCGGACCGTGGAGGCGGCGGTGGCGGCGCGCCGGCCCACGTCGCGGCCTTCGTCGAACGCATGCTGCCTCACGCCCGGGCCGCCAGTGCCGCAACCGGCATTCCGGCTCGCTTCATGGTGGGGCAGGCGGCGCTGGAAACCGGTTGGGGGCGCAGCGAAATGCGTGGCGTGGACGGCCGCAACAGCTTCAATCTGTTCGGCATCAAGGCGGGCGGCAACTGGCACGGCCGCACCGTCGACGTGGTCACCACCGAATACGTCGACGGCAAGCCGCAGAAGCTGGTGGAGCGCTTTCGCGCCTACGATTCCCACGCCGAGTCCTTCCGCGATTATGCCAGCCTGCTATCCGGGAGCACCCGCTACCGGGACGTGATCGCCCAAGGGCAGGACGCCGCGGGTTTTGCCCGTGGACTGCAGCAGGCCGGCTATGCCACCGATCCGGCCTACGCGCGCAAGCTCGTCGGGGTGATCCGGCTGGTAGAAACCGCCTGACTCAAGAAAACCACTGAACGGCCGATTCAGCAGGCAGACGCCCACACAAGCCCCATTTCCACGACCGAGTCCCCTATCCCGACATGGCCACCAACATCCTGAGCATCGGACAGAGCGCCCTGACCGCCGCGCAGGTCGGCATTTCGGTCACCGGACACAACATCGCCAATGCCTCGACGCCGGGCTACAACCGGCAGGTGGTGGTGCAGGGGTCGGCGCTGGCCCAGGATTTCGGCGTGGGTTTTCTCGGACAGGGCACCCAGATCGACACGGTCAGGCGCGTCTACAATGATTTCCTCGGTGTGCAGGTGCAGTCGGCGCAGGCCTCGAAGAGCGGACTGGAAACCTACTATGCGCAGATGCGGCAGATCGACAATCTGCTCGCCGACCCGGATGCCGGCCTGTCGCCGGCGTTGCAGGATTTTTTCGGCAGCCTGCACGAGCTGAGCGCGGATCCCTCGTCGCTGTCGGCGCGGCAGGGCGTGCTGTCCACCGCCGAGGCGCTTGCCGGACGCTTCCAGGGCATCGGCGCGCGCCTGCGCGAGATCGAGCAGGGCGTCAACAGCCAGATCGGCACCAGCGTCATGCTGATCAATTCCTACGGCGAGCGGATCGCCCAGCTCAACGACGCCATTTCCCGTGCCCAGCGCGCCACGGGCCAGCCTCCCAACGATCTGCTCGACCAGCGCGATCAACTCGTCCTCGACCTGAACAAGGAAGTCAAGGCCACCGTCGTCGAGCAGGATGGCGAGTACAACATTTTCATCGGCAACGGCCAGCCCCTCGTCATGGGAAGCAAGGCGACGCAGCTGGTTGCCGCGACCTCGCCGGCGAATCCGGAGAAGATCGAAGTCGGCTACAGGACGCCGAGCGGGGGAATCATCCTTGCGGGTGACGCCGCGTTCAGCGGCGGGCGGCTCGGCGGGCTGCTCGAATTCCGCAGCAAGTCCCTGGAGCCGGCGCAGAACGCGCTCGGCCGCATCGCCGTCACGCTGGCGAGCGAATTCAACACCGAGCACACCACGGGGTTCGACCGCAACGGCGACGCCGGTGGCGCGTTTTTCAGCCTCGCGCCGCCGGTCGTGAATGCGTATACCGGCAACACCGGCAGCGCCGCGGTAAGCGCCGCCATCGCCGATGCCGGCCAGCTCGGCATCAGCGATTACGTCCTGCGTTACGACGGCACCCAGTACAGCCTGACGCGCCTGTCGGACAACGCCACCACGGTGCCCGTCGCGAATGGCGACGTGATCGACGGTGTGCAGCTTTCCCTGTCCGGCAGCCCCGCCGCCGGTGACAGCTTCCTGATCCGTCCGACGGTGAATGGCGCCACCGGTTTCACGACGGCGCTCACCGATCCGGCGAAGATCGCCGCATCCGGCTCGGCTGCCGCCGGGGACAACGCCACCGCCCTGGCGCTGGCCAATCTGCAGACGCAGAACCTCGTGGCGGGCGGCTCCGCCTCGTTACAGGGGGCGTATGGCCAACTCGTCAGCCAGGTCGGCAACAAGACGCGCGAACTGCAAGTGACCAGTACGGCGGCCGACGGTCTCCTGAAAGAAACGACGCAGATCCTGCAGAGCGAATCGGGCGTCAATCTCGACGAGGAAGCCGCCAATCTGCTGCGTTACCAGCAGGCCTACCAGGCGGCGGCGAAAATAATGGACATCGCCAGCAAGCTGTTCGATGCCCTGCTGACCCTTGGACGCTGACCCGGAGCCAGGCCATGCGCATCAGCACTCAGATGATCTTCGACAGCGGCACCGCCCGCATGGGCGACACCCAGGCCGCGATCAACCGGACGCGCGCGCAGGTCGGGACGGGACGGCGCATGCTCGCACCGTCGGACGATCCCGTCGCCGCGGCACGCGTGCTCGACGTCACGCAGGCGCAGGCGCTCAACGACCGGCTGGCCGTCAACCGCCAGCGCGCCACCGCGAGCCTGAGCGAAGCCGAAGGCATCCTGGCGAGCGTCACCGAACTGATCATCGGCGCCAAGGAGGTCGTCATGAGCGCCGCCAACAGCGGACTCAACGACAGCGCCCGTAGCGCCATGGCGACGGCCCTCCAGGGCCAGTACGATTTCTTGCTCGGGCTCGCCAACAGCCGGGACGCGTCCGGCAATTACATATTCAGCGGCTTTGCCACGGATTCCCCGGCATTCGACGCCACCGGCGCCTACCTGGGCGACGGCGGCAAGCGCCTGCTGCAAGTGGACAGCGCGCGCCGGATGGACGTGAACATCCCGGGCGACGAAGTGTTCCAGGGAGGCGGACAGGATCTTTTCCAGACGCTCGGCGACTTGATCGATCTCCTCAATACGCCGGGAGCTCCCGGCGGAGCGATTCTCGGCGTGCACAATGAGGCCTTGTCGGACGCGCTCGACAACGTGCTGACGGTACGGGCCGTCCTGGGCACCCACCTGCAGGAACTGGAGCAGCTCGATTACGCGGGCGACGACCGCAAGCTGCAGTACGCCCAGGTGTTGTCCGAACTGCAGGATCTCGACTACACCGAGGCCCTCACCCGCCTGGCGCAACAGGAACTCGTGCTCCAGGCCGCCCAGCAATCGTTCGCCAAGACGGCCAACCTGTCGCTGTTCGATTACATCCGCTGACATGATGAACGCCTGCGATCCGGCACCTGGTGAACGCGCATCCAACCAGGCTGCGGACCTGTTCGCCGGTGTTGCCGCGCACGGCCACCAGCACCTCGACGAGGTGGCGGGCGACCTGTTGCAGATGGAGGCGCTGCTCGACGCGGCAATCCGGAAGCTGGCCACCGCCTTCATGGCGCTGCATGCGGCGCTGGCCCGGCAGCAGGCGGTGCTCGATCTGCAGGCGGAGGCCGGCCATTCCGCTGCCGAATGCAGCGCCGCCCTGCAACCGCTGCGCGAGGAGATCGAGCGTCACATCGGCGCCGCCGTGACCGGCCTGCAATTCCAGGACATGGCGAGCCAGCTGATGCGCCGCATGACGGACCACCTGGGCGGCGTACGTGAAATCTTCGGCACCCTCGACACGCACGCGGAGGCGTTCGCCGTGCATGAGCCCGCGCTCGCACCCCTGAATGAACGGCTTGCGCTGCACGGCGCCACGCTGGCGACGCATGCGTCGCGCAAGGTTGCCCAGGACGGGATGGACAGCGGGGATATCGAACTTTTTTGACGAGAACAACGGGACGGACATGAGCAAAACCATTCTTGCCGTAGACGATTCGGGCTCCCTGCGCCAGATGCTGGTGTTCAGCCTCAAGGCCGCAGGGTATGGCGTGATCGAGGCGGTGGACGGGCGGGACGGGCTCGCCAAGGCAAAAAAACAGACGGTCGATCTGGTCCTTACGGACCAGAACATGCCGGGCATGGATGGCCTGAGCCTGATTCGCGCGTTGCGGGGTATGAAGAAATACAAAAAAGTGCCGATTCTAATGCTGACGACGGAGTCGGACGACGCCATCAAGGCCGAGGGCAGGGCGGCGGGCGCGAACGGATGGCTGGTCAAGCCCTTCGATCCCGACCGCCTGACCCAGGTGGTGCAACAGCTGATCGGCTGAGGCGCGAATACGCACACACGAGCGAAGAAGGAAGAAGCGATGACGATAGACATGAGCCAGTTCTACCAGGTCTTTTTCGACGAGGCCGACGAACTGCTGGCCGAAAAGGAAAAACTGCTGCTCGCACTGGACGTCGCCGCGCCGGATCCCGAGCAGCTCAACGCCATTTTCCGCACCGCACATTCGATCAAGGGCGGCGCCGCCACCTTCGGCTTCAGCGACATCACCGACGTCACCCACATTCTGGAGAGCCTGCTCGATCGCATTCGCAAGGGCGAGATGGCGCTGACGACCGAACACGTCGATGCCTTTCTGGCGGCCAAGGACGTACTCGAGATGCTGATGGCCGGTCATCGCCACGGCGCCGGCGTCGACCAGGCTGCCGCCGACGACGTCTGCCGGCGCCTGCAGGCGCTGGCAGACGGTACGTCGGCGGCGGAAGCGCCGGTTGCCGCGGATGCCGGCGAGACCGACGCGGCGCCCATTCCGGAGGCAGACGTCGCCGAGCCGGTGGCCGACGCCGCCGGCAATTTCCATTTCCGCATCGAGTTGCCACAGGTGCCCCAACGTGACGTCGAGGCGCTGGCGACCGAGCTCGGCCTGCTCGGCAGCATCGGCCGGGAGACGCTGCCCGACCAGCGTACGGCCTTCAACTTGCTGACCAGCGAAGGGCGCGACAGCATCGTCGCCATCTGTTCCTTCGTCCTCGATCCGGACGAATTGCGCATCGTCGCGCTGGATCCCGCCGCCTCCCAGGCCGGGACGGCGGCCCCGGCCGAACCCCCCGCGCCGGTTGCACCGGTTGCGCCGCCATCCACGACCGCGGCACCCGTTGCCCCGCCGAGCATGGCCGCGGCAGCCGCCGAACCCGCCGCCGCGGCGGGTGAAAACCGCAACTGGGGGCGTCGCGTCACCGACAGGGACCCTGTCAGCGCCGAATCCTCGTCGATCCGGGTCGGTGTCGAGAAAGTCGATCAGTTGATCAATCTGGTCGGTGAACTCGTCATCACGCAGGCGATGATCGACCAGCGCATCGGCGCCCTCGATCCCATCATCCACGAACGGCTGCTCAACAGCGCGAGCCAGCTCGCGCGCAACACGCGCGACCTGCAGGAAGCGGTCATGTCCATCCGCATGATGCCGATGGACTACGTGTTTTCGCGCTTTCCGCGCATGGTGCGCGAACTGGCCGGCAAGCTGGGCAAGAAAGTCGAGTTCGTCACACGTGGCGCGGCCACCGAACTCGACAAGGGCCTGATCGAGCGCATCGTCGATCCGCTGAATCATCTGGTGCGCAACAGCATCGACCATGGCATCGAAATGCCGGAGAAGCGGCGTGCGGCCGGCAAGAGCGAAGTGGGCATGCTGACCCTGTCGGCGGCGCATCAGGGCGGCAACATCGTCATCGAGGTCAGCGACGACGGTGGCGGCCTCAACCGTGAAAAGATACTCGCCAAGGCGCGCCAGCAGGACATGGCCGTATCCGACGCCATGAGCGACAGCGAGGTGTGGCAGCTGGTCATGGCGCCGGGCTTCTCCACCGCCGAGATCGTCACCGACGTCTCGGGGCGAGGCGTCGGCATGGACGTCGTCAAGCGCAACATCGGCGCCATGGGTGGCAGCATCGAGATTCGCTCCGTCCCGGGCTCGGGCACCACACTCGTCATATCGCTGCCGCTGACGCTGGCGATTCTCGACGGCATGTCGGTCAAGGTGGGAGATGAGATCTACATCCTGCCGCTCGGCTACGTCGTCGAATCGCTGCAGCCCGCCCCGGTCGACGTCAAGGAGATCGCCGGCCAGGGCCGGGTGGTCAAGGTGCGCGAGGAATATCTGCCGCTCATTCCGCTGTACCAGATATTCGATATCGAGCCGCTGTTCGCCGACCCCTCGCAAGGCATTCTCGTCATCCTCGAAACCGAGGGCCGAAAGGCGGCCCTGCTCGTCGACAGCCTGGTGGGCCAGCAACAGGTGGTCGTGAAGAATCTGGAATCGAATTTCCGCAAGGTGGCCGGCATCTCGGGGGCGACCATACTCGGCGATGGCGGCGTATCGCTCATTCTCGACGTTTCCGCACTGCTGCGCTCCAGCCGGCAGCTCAGCGGGGACCCCATCTTTTTCTGACTTCGTGCAAGGACATCAGCGATGACGAATTTTGGCGCAGCACACGTTGAAACCCAGGCCGAGGAGAGCGTCCGCGAGTATCTCGCCTTCACTCTCGGCCGCGAAGAGTACGGCATCGACATCCTGCGCGTGCAGGAGATTCGCGGCTACGAATCGGTGACGCGCATCGCCAATACCCCCGACTTCATGAAGGGCGTGATGAATCTGCGGGGCACCATCGTTCCGGTGGTCGACATGCGCATCAAGTTCGGGCTGGGCGATCCGGTCTACGATCAGTTCACCGTCGTCATCGTGCTCAACATCGGCGGCCGTGTGATCGGCATGGTCGTCGACAGCGTCTCCGATGTGATGACCCTGGCCGCCAGCCAGGTCCACGCGGCACCCGAAGTGGGCACGGCACTCGATACCCAGTACCTGATCGGCCTTGGCACGCTCGACGAACGCATGCTGATCCTGGTCGACATCGATCGGCTCATGAGCAGTTCCGACATGGGGCTGATCGAAGCGCTTGCCGCGTGACGCGTGCAGTGGACCGCGGCAGTGCGTACCCGGTCGTGTCACGGCGGCAGGTGGCGATTTCGTGGAATGCCCAGGCCTGACGGCGCTCCACGTTGCAGGACAGTGGCTTTGCCGGACCGCGCAGGCGGACGGAGCGAAGCGAAACCAAGCGGAGAAGTTTTTTTAGGAGAGAAAAAATGAAGCACAACAGCGGTTCCCGCATGAAGCTCGCAACGGCCCTGGGCCTGAGCTTTGCCGTCATCATCGTGATGGGGCTCGCCATCGCGATCATCGCCAGCGTCCAGCTGGGGCGCACCGCGAGCGAAATGCATACCCTGGTCGAGGATCGCGCCGCCAAGGTGGACTGGGTCAACATCATCCAGCGCAACCTGAATATCCAGGCACGCGCCGTGCGCGACATCATCCTGGCCGACGAGGACGCGGAGCGGGCGGCGGCGAAAAAAACCATCGACGAAGTACGTGCCGAAACCGGCGCCATGTTCAAGAAACTGGAAGAAACGGTCAACACCGATCGCGGCCATCAGTTTCTCAAGGCCGCGCTGGACGCGCGCAACAGCTACAACGCCACCATGAACAGCGTCATCGAGCGCGGGCTGCGCGGTGAGGCCGACGAGGCGCGCGCGGTCCTGAACGCCGATGGCCAGCGGGCCCAGACCGCACTCATGCAGCCCCTGATGGACCTGGTCGGTTGGCAGCAGACGCTGATAGGCCAATCGCGCGAACGCGTGCAGGGCCTCGTGGACACCACCAGCCTGCTGGTCATGGTGATCGCCGTGATCGCCATTCTTACGGGCGGGGCGATTGCCTGGTACCTGACCCGTTCGATCACCCGCAAGCTGGGCGGCGAACCGGACTACGCTTCGACGATCGCGCGTGAAATCGCCTCCGGCGATCTGGCCGTTGACATTCGCCTCCGCCCCGGTGACCAGGACAGCCTGCTGGCCAACATGCGCGACATGCGCGACAGCCTGGCGAGCGTGGTGGCGCAGGTGCGCACCGGCGCCGATACCGTGGTGACGGCTTCGGGACAGATTACTGCCGGCAACGCCGACCTGTCCAGCCGCACCGAAGAGCAGGCTTCGAGCCTCGAGGAGACGGCGAGCTCGATGGAAGAGCTGACCAGTACCGTCAAGCAGAACGCCGAGAACGCGCGCCAGGCCAACCAGCTGGTCGTTTCCACCGCCGACGTTGCCCTCAAGGGCGGCCGCGTGGTGGGCGACGTCGTCGACACCATGGCGTCCATCAAGGACAGTTCGCGCAAGATTGCCGACATCATCGGCGTCATCGACGGCATCGCCTTCCAGACCAATATCCTTGCCCTCAACGCCGCCGTCGAAGCCGCGCGTGCCGGCGAGCAGGGGCGTGGCTTCGCCGTCGTGGCGTCCGAGGTGAGGAGCCTTGCGCAGCGCAGCGCATCCGCGGCCAAGGAGATCAAGGCGCTGATCGAGGATTCCGTCGACAAGGTCGAAGCCGGCGGCAAGCTCGTCGATGAGGCCGGGCACACCATGGACGAGATCGTTTCTTCCGTGAAGCGCGTCACCGACATCATGGGCGAGATTGCCGCGGCGAGCGCCGAGCAGAGTTCCGGCATCGAACAGGTCAACCAGGCCATTACCCAGATGGACGAAGTCACCCAGCAGAACGCCGCGCTGGTCGAGGAAGCCGCGGCCGCGGCGGAGAGCCTGCAGGAACAGGCCGGACGCCTGACCGACGCGGTGAGCTTCTTCAAGCTGCAAGGCGCCGCGGCACGGATCGCGCAGCAGACCGAGCCGGTGCGCATGGCGGCGGTGAAAACCCTGCCCGTGCGCGCGGCGAAACCGCTGCCCGTCACGGCGAACAAACGCGCAGCCGCGGGAGGGAACGACGACTGGGAAACCTTCTAGGAAATCGCTGGTTCATGCGCACCCCGGCAAGCCCCGGGGTGCGGATTCCCGGTTCGACCGGGTTCCGGCGCGTACCGGAACGACCCTGCCGAATCGTGCGACGTCCCCCTCGAAATCCATCGAGCCCGAGGACGCGCGCGTCGCGGACCGTACTCGAGTCCGACGAATAGCCGCGCCGGCACGCGGCCCGGGCAGCGCTGCGGAGAGCGATGCGCCGGACACATGTATCGACAACAATTAGGTGAAGTACGATGAAAGCGCTGATCAACAACCTGAAACTGCATCAAAAATTTGCCGTCATCGGTGGCCTTGCCCTGTCGATGCTTGCGTTGCCGACGTGGCTCGCGGTGCGCGCATCGCTCGACACCCTGGTCACGGTCCGTGCCGAAGCGGCCGGCCTCGCCCCGGTCGGGGCAATGCTCGAACTGATCCGCCATACCCAGCAGCATCGTGGACGATCCGCCCAGGAACTGTCCGGCAACCAGGACGTCGCCGCCGCGCGCCAGAGCGAGCGGGTCGAAGTCGGCAAGGCCCTCACGCAATTGCGCCAAACGCTCACCGGAGACGGATCGTCCGGCCTCGCTGAAAAACAGGCGACCCTCGAACGGGACTGGACGCAACTGGCCGATTCGATCGGGCAAAAAACGCTTGACGAAGGGCAAAGCTTCGCTCGCCATACCGCATTGATCGACGCGCAATTCGCCATGCTGGGAGACATCGTGCATGCCTCGAAGCTCGCACTCGATTCCGATGCGAGGATCGTCTATCTGGTGTCCTCCACCCTCGGTCCATTGCCCAAGTTGACCGAAAGCCTGGGGCAGATGCGCGCGCAGGGAACGGCGGTGCTGACCAAGGGGGTCATGAGCCCCGAGGAGTTTTCCGTGCTCTCGGCGGGCCTGGCGACGGCGCGGTGGCACCTGCGCGATCTGCGTACCGGGCTGGACAAGGCCCTGGAGGCGAACCCGGCGCTGAACAGCACGCTGGGTGCGCGTTTCGAGAGTACGGCGGCCGACGTGGAAAAAGCACTCGAACTCGCTGACGGGAGAATTCTGCAGATCGACATTCCGGACCTGTCGAGTACCGAATATTTTGCCGCCTTGACGCGGGTCATCGATGCGCAGTTTGCGCTGACCGACGTCGCCTTCAAGACGCTCGAAACCACCCTGGCCGGCCGTGTGGCTGCGGCGCAGCGCGCGCTGTGGGGCCTGATCGGCGGCATTCTCGCCTTCGGCGCCATTGCCGTCTGGATCATGGTGATGACCGCGCGCACCATGACGCGGTCGATTGGCACGGCCGTGCAGATTGCGGAGCGCGTGGCGTCCGGCGACCTCGGGTCGCGGATCGAAGCAACCGGCAACGACGAAATCGGCCAGCTGCTCACCGCGCTGCAGACTATGAATGCGAGCCTGGTGGATATCGTGGCCAAGGTCAGATCGAGCAGCGATTCCATCGCCACCGGCAGCGCGCAGATCGCATCCGGCAACGCCGATCTGTCGGCGCGCACCGAATCGCAGGCGTCGAGCCTGGAGGAGACGGCGAGCTCGATGGAAGAGCTGACCGGCACCGTCAAGCAGAATGCCGAGCATGCGCACCAGGCGAGCCGTCTCGTGCAGTCGA
>JACDJB010000389.1_pt1 | contig 49857 bp, 51 predicted proteins | sample 7454121 | NCBI WGS metagenome assembly JACDJB01 (sample SAMN14253290, study PRJNA609438) | sludge metagenome | isolation source: sludge after 25d culture with pyrite | collected 2018-12-20 | reverse complement strand
TCGCCTGAAGGAAGCAAAAATGGGGTTGTCGCCCGAGCGTGCTTTGGCGCAATTGCGCCGCATCCATCGTCATCAGGTCAGCGTCAATCATCAGACCCTGTCTGGGGTCGGTACTATCACCAAGGAGCAGTCGAGCATCTTACGGGCAATCCGCTCTTTAAATTCGGCACTATACGTCGGCATTTCATCTCTCGGACCCGACCCCTCGATGGTTAAAAAGCATAAATTAAACGAACGGACATGTAGTGTGACAGAGCGGGTTCATCGTCACAGATCGGTTGCAAAATTGTATTTTATAAACTACACTTAACGCATGTTTGAGCTAAAACAAACAAGAACCTACGAGAAATGGGAAGCCCGGCTACGTGACAAACGAGCTAGAACCATCATTGCAACGCGCTTGATGCGTCTCGCGGAAGGTTTGCCTGGCGATGTTGAGCCTGTAGGCGACGGGGTTAGCGAACTACGGATTCACTACGGCCCGGGCTATCGCATCTACTTCCAACAAAGAGGAAATCTTCTGATTGTGTTGCTGTGCGGTGGGGATAAAAATACCCAGGCCCGCGATATTGCTGCCGCAAAGAAACTGGCTAATGAATGGAGCAAACAAGATGACTGAAAAACTGACAACCTACGACCCTGCTGCCGCCCTGGTAGATGATGAGGAAATCGCATTCTTCATGGCTGATGCCTTTGAAACAGGTGATGCATCTTATATTGCCAAGGCGCTTGGTGTGGTTGCACGGGCTAAGGGGATGACAGAAATAGCGCAAAAAACCGGACTTTCCCGTGAGCAACTTTATCGATCATTCAGTGAACGCGGTAATCCGACGCTGAAGACCACTCTAGCCGTGATGCGAGCACTTGGCATTGATATGACGGCCAAGCCTCATGCCACGAGCTAATCATACGGCTATCCACATGAAGCGTACCTGATATCCAAGCATATAGAACTTTAGCAATAGCAAATATAGCCGCCTACTGACTAACAGTAAGCTTTCAAAGCCAAATGGTGAGTATATCGGTGAGTACAATAACAAAAACACTCAAAAATTATTGGTAATAGGCTGATTATTAATAGCTATTATTTTTTGATCGATATTCAGGCGCAGAACATCGAATAATCCGGGCTGTGCTGCGCGCCCCAGCGTTATTTGCGGTTGCGGCGCCGGAACTCCCAGGGCGCTACGGGTGTCGTGCCGGCGGCCCACAGGCCGCGGCGCTCGCGCCGCGCTTCATCTTGCAATGCGTACAGCTTGCGGTCATCGGCATAGTGGTCGTAGACCCACGCGGCGCCCGCCGCCACCATGGCGGCGTTGGCATCCTTGTCCTTGCAGAACACCCGCGCTAGCGTGCGTCCGTAACGATCGGGGCCCAGATCATGGATTTCCACCGCCGAACGCACCGGACACAAGGCGCGTAGCAGGTCGCGCGAGTGCGTGCCGTACGCCTGGCCGATTTCAGGGGCGTCGATCTGATCCAGGCGAATGCGCAGCGTCTTCTTGAAGCCCGGACAACGCGCACGCAGGCTGTCACCGTCATGCACAGAGCTGACCGTACACGCGCGCACGACGACATTCTGTGGTGCGGCGCCGGACGACGCATGCCACTGCATGGCGCCACCGCCCAGGGCCAGCGCCAGCAATGCGGCCAGGGCGATGCGAGGCCCATGACGACGGCGAAACGATGGGGTCAATACGATCTCCTTTGCGGCTCAAATTTTACTCATGCGTGCGCAAATCTGTCTATTTATACATATAAGTGATAATAAAATGATAAATCTGTCGTTTGAGTTATTTATGTGATCCCCTAGAATCATCGCCATTCACGGGGATTATTCATGACTGCTTTCAGCTCCACCGCCTTGCCCACGGCCGCGCCCGCTTTTTCAGGTACCAGAGGCAACCCGCTCGTCCTGGCCCTGGCCACGGCTTTACTGGGTGCAGGCGCCATCTATCTGGCGCAAGCCGTTAACCTGCGTCAATCCGGCCTGTGGCTGGTGGGCGCCCTGCTGGGGGTCAGTCTGTACCACGCCCTGTTCGGCTTCACCCACGCCTGGCGTGCCGTGACCACCCAGGGGCGCGGGGCCGGCGTGCGGGCACAAATGCTCATGCTGGCCGTCGGCGTGCTGCTGTTCTTTCCCGTCCTGCACCTGGGCGGCATCGCGGGCCAGTCCGCGCACGGCCTGCTGTTTCCGGCCGGCCTGTCGGTGCTGGTGGGCGCATTCATTTTCGGCATCGGCATGCAGCTGGGCGGCGGCTGTGCCTCGGGCACCCTGTTCAACGCGGGCGCCGGCAATACGCGCATGTTGCTGACCTTGGTGTTTTTCGTGGTCGGCGCCGTGCTGGCCGCGCTGCAATACGCCTGGTGGAGCAAATGGCCCGCACTGGCGCCCTTGTCTCTGGTGCGCCACTGGGGATTGTGGCCCGCCCTGCTCAGCCATTTGCTCGTCTTCGGTCTGATCACCATGATTGTGCGCCGCCGTGAACGCCGGCGCTACGGTCGGGTGGACAGCATCTGGCAGCCGGCCTCGGGTCACACCGCATGGCTGCGCGGCCCCTGGCCGCTGGCCTGGGGCGCGCTGGCGCTGGTTGCCCTGAATTTCGCCACGCTGCTGCTCGCGGGTCGGCCCTGGGGCATCGTGAATGCCTTTCCGATCTGGGGCTCCAAGCTCATCATGGCGACGGACATCGTGGATCCGACCGAGTGGCCTTACTGGATGAAAGACCTGATGCCGCTCATTTCTCCCTTGCAAGAAGATGTCACTTCGATCATGAACATCGGCCTCATCCTCGGCGCCACCATCGCTGCGGCGCTGGCCGGACGCTTCGCGCTGGAATGGAAAATCGCGCCACGCGCCGCCCTGGCATCGATCGTGGGTGGTATCCTGCTGGGTTATGGTTCACGGCTGGCCTTCGGCTGCAACATCGGTGCCTACTTCAGCGGCATGTTGTCGGGCAGCCTGCACGCCTGGCTATGGCTGCCGGCAGCGTTTGCGGGCAGCCTCGTCGGCGTGCGGCTCAGGCCCTGGTTCGGTCTTGGCCGTGATTGATCCCACCTTGCGTTTTCCGCTGCATGTGCATTGCTTATCTGTCGTTGGGCATCCATCCGCAATGGCCCGTGTTCATCGCCGCCAACCGGGATGAATTCCACGCGCGCCCGGCGCTGGCTGTGGCGCCCTGGAAACAGACGCCGGCCGTCTTTGCCGGCATCGACCTGAAGGCCGGCGGTACCTGGCTGGGCGTGACGCGCCAGGGCCGCTTCGGCCTGCTCACCAATTATCGCGAACCGGGTCTGCGCCCGCGCCAGGCGCCCTCGCGTGGCGCGCTGGTGAGCGACTATCTGTGCGCCGACCAGGCGGCCGCAGTCTATGCCGATGCGATCGGCACGCATGCCCGGCGCTATGAAGGGTTCAATCTGATCGTGGGCGACCGGCACGGCGCCTGGTACGTGGGTAATCGCACGCCCGCAGACGGACCGCAGGCGCTGCCTAGCGGAACTTACGTCCTGTCCAACCATCTGCTGGACACCCCCTGGCCCAAGGCCGAACGCCTGCGCCAGGCGCTGGATACCTTCGACCTGGATGTGCTACCCCAAAACCTGGGTGCGGTGTTTGGCATCCTGAAGGACACCACGCCGGCCGATGACGACACCTTGCCGCGCACCGGCCTGGACCTCGCGCGGGAGCGACTCTTGAGCAGCCCCTTCATCATCGGCTCCGAATACGGCACGCGCTGCTCCACCGTCATCGCCATCCGGGCGGACGGCCGCGCCTGGATCAGCGAAACCAGCTACGATGCCGCGGGCGAGATCACGCAACGGCACGACTGGCCGTTCAACCTCGTTTAACCATCGATTCCGGGAATGCTGCCCGGGCGAAAGCGGGGTGCATCCGGATCGGGCGCTTGCGCTGCGGGTGCCTGGCGCGGCCAGTCAAAGACGACGCGCGCCGTCCCCGTTTGTGCAACGGCGACGCTGCGCGACTGCGTCCTGTTCTGATACGTGGCAAAGACCTGGTAGCGCCCCGCAGGCAGGCGGACCAGCAGATAAGGCCCCAGGGATTCGACATTGAGCACAGTGACATCGTCGCGATCCCGGATCACCACCCGAACCCGGGAAAGGTAGGCCGACCGCCCGCCCGCGCTGCTGGCGAAAGTGAACGCCAGGGGATAATCGGCCATGGCCTGCTTCAGCGCATCGGACTCATCCTGCCCGAAGCCGCCCATGACATATTCGACCTGCCCCTGATGGCGCACGTCGGGAAGTTGCGCCCAAGCCTGTGCGTCAAGACCGAAGATGGCGGGCGCGGCAACCAGGATGGCGCCGGCCAACGCGGCGCGTGAAAGCGGCAGAAAACGCATGGGGAGTCCTCCGGGGCAATGATGAGCGGATTTTATCCTGTTCGTCCCTCTGATCTGGAAAAGCAAGGTTTGATACTGTATATTTACACAGTATTCTTTGCCCTGTATGCATCCAATCATGCCATCGCCTTCGCGTTCTTTCATTCTGCGCCATCCCCAGCACATCCACCCTTCCTTATGGCGGGCCTCGCAGGGGGTGGTGCCCGCCCGGCACACGGTTTCCACGGGCCATCCGCAACTCGACAGCCATCTCCTCGGGGGTGGCTGGCCTCTGGGGACGTTCATAGAACTGCTGTCGGCGCACGCCGGTGCCGGTGAAATCCAGCTGCTGGGCCCCGCGCTGCTGCATGCGCGCTCGGGAGGGCGGCTCACGGTCCTGATCAATCCTCCGCACCTGCCCTCCTCCACCTGGCTGGATCGCTGGCTGGGCCGGCGTCGCCCCCTGTTGTGGTTGCGGCCGCAAACCACGGCCGACGCGCTCTGGGCAAGCCAGACTGTGCTCGAGCAGGGTGCCTGCGCCAGCCTGCTGTGCTGGATCGACACCATCCATGCCGCCGGCCGGCAGCGCCTGCATCTTGCCGCGCGCCGGGCCGATACGCTGTTCTTCGCCTTGCGCCCCCTCTCGGCGCGGGCCCGGCCCAGCCTCGCACCTTTGCGCCTGCAGTTCGGCTATAGCCCCGATGGCCTGGAAATACATATCCTCAAGCAGCACGGCCCAGCTCAGGCGCAGGCCTTCACTTTGCCCCTGCATCATGGCCCTCTGGATCAGCGTACACCTGCTGCAACCCAGCCCGCCTGATCAGCGCAAGGCGGCGCTGGCCCTGTTGCGATACTCGCCCCGGCTGGCCCTGATGGGCAAAGAGGGGCTGGTACTCGAGGTGGCCTCGGTCCTGTCGCTGTTCGGTGGGCCGCGCGCCTTATGCCAGCGGATCCGGGCAAGCCTGCACGCGGCCGCGCTGCCCGCGCGCATCGGCATGGCGCCAGCGGCATCCGGTGCCTGGGTGCTGGCCCGCCACCGATCCCAGCCCGCATGGCGACGGGTGCTGACGCTGGCTTCGCTGGGGCGTGTGCTGGATGCATTACCTCTGCATCTTCTGCCCGCAAGCGGGCCATGGCTGGACTGGCTGCAGGCCATGGGCTGCCACAGCCTGGGCCAGGCCGATCGCCTGCCCAGGGCCGGCCTGGTACAGCGCGGTGCGGCCATGCTGGGCCAGCAACTGGACGCCGCTTACGGTCGGCAAGCCTCGTCCTTCGACTGGTTTTGCGCACCCGAGGTCTTCGATGCACTCCAGGAAATCGCATTTCCCGCGCGCACGGCAAGCGATCTGATGGCCGTGGCGAGCCGCCTGCTTGAACAGGCCTGCCGCTGGCTGCGAAGCCGGAACGCGGCGGCGGGCCAGATGGAGTTCCTGCTTCACCATGAAAAGCGCCGCCACGGGCCGGCCGCCAGCGCGCTGAGCTTGCGCCTGTCCGAGCCGGACTGGCAGCAGGCGCGCTTTCTTGCCCTGCTGGCCGAACAGTTGCCGCGACAGATCCTGGCGGCACCCGTCATCGCCATGGGCCTGCGTTGCAGCGCGTGGCAGCCGCGCACGCAGGTGTCCGAAACCCTGTTTGCCGACCCGGCGCAATACCCACAGCAGGAAAGGCAGTTGATGGACATGCTGTGCGCCCGCCTGGGCGCCCGCCATGTCCTGCGCCCGCTACCCGTCGCCAGCCACCTGCCCGAGCAGGCCAATCAGTGGGTGGCGGCAACCGATGCCAAGGCGCTGTCGCGCAGGCCGAAAACGGATCCTGGGCCGATGCTGGACACCCGTCCGTTCTGGTTGCTGGAAACGCCGCAACGCCTGGGCACGCAGCGCGATCGCCCCGTCTACCACAACCGTCCCCTGCGTCTGCTGCGCGGGCCCGAGCGCCTGGAAAGCGGCTGGTGGGCCGATTCGGGCCCGCAGCAGCGCGACTATTTCATGGCCACGGACGCGGCCCAGCGCTATTACTGGATTTATCGCCTGCGCGGCACGGATTGCCCCGAGTGGTTTCTGCATGGACTGTTTGCCTGAATCCGGCGTGCCGGACTACGCCGAGCTGGATTGCCTGTCCAACCATACTTTTCTGCGCGGTGCTTCGCATCCCGCAGAACTGGTGCAGCGCGCGGCGCAGCTGGGTTATCGCGCCCTGGCCCTGTGCGATGAGTGCTCCGTCTCCGGTATTCCCGAGGCCCACCGCGAAGCAGTGCGCCAGGGCCTGCACCTCATCGTGGGCAGCCGCTTTCGCAGCGGGCCGGGCGAGCTGCTCATCCTGGCATGCGACCGGAACGGCTATGCCAGCCTGTGCCGCCTGATCACCCTGGCGCGCGGCCGCGAAAGCAAGGGTAGCTACCGCTTCGCGCTGGCCGATATCCTGGATCCGCCCAACGCCCTGGCGTCCATGGCCCGGCTGCCCGGTTGCCTGCTCGTCTATCGGCCGGATTACGATGCAGCGCCCGAGCGCGTGCTGATGCATGTGCAGGCGCTGGCGCGCGCGTTCGACGGGCGCCTGTGGCTGGGGCTGGTTGCGCCGCTGTATCACGCCGATGCCCGCCATCGCCGCAATGTGCGGGAATGCGCCCGCATCCTGGGGCTGGCCGTGGTCGCGCTGGGCCAGGCCGAAATGCACCTGCGCTCCCGCCAGCACCTGCACGATGTGCTCGCCGCCATCCGCCTGAACACCAGCCTCGCCGATTGCGGCCATGCCCTGCGCCCCAATGCCGAGCACCACCTGCGCAGCCGCCTGCGCCTGGCGGGTCTTCACGCTGGCCCCGAACTGCAGCAGACGCTGGAGATCCGCCGACGCTGCCGATTTTCTCTGGATGACATCCGCTATTGCTACCCGGAAATGGCCGTACCGCCCGGCATGACGGCGCAAGACTGGCTCAGGCAGGAAACACTGGCAGGGGCCCGGTGGCGCTACCCAGAGGGCATTCCCGAGGGGGTCGCGACACAGATCGCGGCGGAGCTGGCCCTCATCGCCGAGCTGTCTTACGAAGCGTATTTCCTCACCGTGTACGACATCGTGCGCTTTGCGCGCGATCGCGGCATCCTGTGCCAGGGCCGGGGTTCGGCGGCCAATTCGGCCGTGTGCTATTGCCTTGGCATCACCGAAGTGAATCCCGAGACGAGCAACACTTTATTCTCGCGCTTCATCAGCCGCGAGCGCAATGAGCCGCCCGATATCGATGTCGATTTCGAGCATCACCGGCGCGAGGAAGTTATCCAGTACATCTACCGACGCTACGGACGCGAACACGCCGCGCTCACGGCCGTGCGCGTGAGCTATCGCCTGCGTAGCGCCTTGCGCGATACCGGTAAGGCGCTGGCCCTGGATCCCCTGCTGGTGGCGCGCGTCGCCAGGGCCTGCCGCTACCGCGACGCAAACGAAAGCCTGCTTGCGCGCATCGAAGAACACGGCGGCGATCGCGGGCAGCGCAGCATCCGGCTCTGGGCCGAGCTTGCCTGTGCGCTGGTCGGATTTCCGCGCCACCTGTCGCAGCATCCGGGCGGCTTCGTGATTTCCCGCGAGCCTTTGCACCGGCTGGTTCCTGTTGAAAACGCGGCCATGCAGGCGCGCAGCGTCGTGCAGTGGGACAAGAACGATCTCGATGCCCTGGGCATCCTGAAGATCGACATCCTGGCCCTGGGCATGCTCAGCGCGCTGCAGCGCTGCCTGCGCCTGGTAAGCCAGCGGCGCGGCACACCCCTGCGATTGCAAGACATCCCCGCAGATGACGCGGCCACCTTCGAGATGATCCGTCGCGCGGATACCGTGGGCGTATTCCAGATCGAATCGCGTGCGCAAATGAGCATGCTGCCGCGGCTGAAACCCAGGAATTTCTATGATCTGGTCATTCAGCTGGCCATCGTGCGCCCCGGGCCCATACAGGGCGGCATGGTTCATCCCTATCTGCAGCGTCGCCAGAATCCAGGCGGCGTACGCTACCCTGGCAAGGCGCTGAAACCGATCCTGGAGCGCACCCTGGGCGTGATCATCTTCCAGGAGCAGGCCATGCAGGTGGCCATGACGGCAGCCGGCTTCACGGCCGACGAAGCGGATCAGCTGCGCCGCGCCATGGCCGCCTGGCATCGGCACGGCGACATCCACGCCTTTCGCGAACGGATGATCGACGGCATGCTGGCCAACGGCCACGACAAGGCGTTCGCGGAAAGCCTGTTCAGGCAACTGGAAGGTTTTGGCGAATACGGTTTTCCGGAAAGTCATGCCGCCAGTTTTGCCCGCCTGGCCTGGTTCAGCGCCTGGCTCAAATGCCACGAGCCCGCGGCCTTCCTGTGCGCCCTGCTCAACGTCCAGCCCATGGGGTTTTATTCGCCGGGGCAGCTGATCCAGGATGCCCGCCGCCACGCGGTTCCCGTCCTGCCGGTGGATGTGCAGTGCAGCGCGGTGGACAGCACGCTGGAAACGGATGACCAGGGCCGCAGCGGCGTACGCCTGGGGTTGGGGCAGATCCGCCATCTGCCGCTGGCCGCCAGCCAGCGCATCGTGCAGGCGCGCGCGCAAGGGCATTTCGAGAACCCGCACGATCTGGCCCGGCGCGCGGTGTTGGCCCGGCATGAAATGCTGCTGCTGGCCAAGGCCGGTGTCCTGAGCCGCATCGCCGCCACGCGTCCGCTGGCGATATGGCAGGCCGCCAACCCGCCGCTGCCCGGGCTTTTCCAGGCGCTTGCGCCGGCCGAGCCCGTCGTACCGGCCTTGGCGCAACTATCGGATCATCAGACCGTGCTGGAAGACTATGCCAGCATGGGTTTCAGCCTGGGACACCATCCGTTGCGCCTGTTGCGCCAGACGCTGCGGGCGCGCCGCTTTGAAACCGCACAGGTTCTGCGGCAGGAATACCCGGACCGCCGCCTGGCGCGGGCTTGCGGCCTCGTGGTGCAGCGTCAACGGCCGATGACCGCCCGGGGAACGGTTTTTCTGACGCTGGAAGACGAAACTGGCAACGTCAACATCATCGTTCGCACGACATTGGCGCAAAGACAGCGCAGCGCCCTGATCGACAGCCATCTGTTGGGAGTCTACGGACGCTGGCAGCGTCAAGACGGCGTATGCCACCTGCTGGCCGATCATCTGGTGAATCTGAACGCCCTGCTCCCGGATCTGCCCGCCCGCAGCCGGGATTTTCATTGAATCAGGACAGCTTTTCCCGCACCAGCGCCGAAACTTGCGCCATGTCGGCACGGCCGGCCAGGGCTTTTTTCAGGTCTCCCATAATGCGCCCCATGGCCGCGCCGCCGCTCACTCCCGCCGCCTGCGCCTGCGCAATCGCGGCCAGCACGGCGGCTTCCACCTCTTGCGCCGAGGCGGCCTGCGGCAGGAATTCCTGCAGTATGGCCAGCTCTTCGCGCTCCTTGCTGGCCGACGCCGTGCGTCCCGCCGCATCGAACGCGGCGATGGATTCCCGCCGCTGCTTGACCTGCCGCTCTATGATGGCCAGAATCGCCGCGTCGTTGGGCGCCTGGCGTTCATCCACTTCCTTTTGCCGTATCGCCGCCTGCAGAAACCGCAAGGTGCCCAGACGCACGCTATCGCGGGACCGCATGGCGTCCCGGGTGGCCTGCGCCAATCGTTCGGAAAGGCCTGCACTCATGATGATGTCCTGAATGGATTATGGCTGGCAATTGGCCGGTTCACGGCAGCATGCCTTGAAGAACGGGTAATCCGTATACCCCTTGGGGCCTTCGCCGTAAAACCCGGCTTCGTCCCAGGCGTTCAGCGGCGCTTCGGCGCGCAGGCGTTCCACCAGGTCGGGATTGGCGATGAACGGCCTGCCGAAGGCCACCGCGTCGGCGCGTCCGCCGGCCAGCGCTTCATGGGCGCCCGCGATATGCCGGTTCTGGTTCAGGATGACGGCGCCGCCGAAGCGCGCCTTGCATTCATGCGTGAATGCTTCCTGCCCTGGCATTTCGCGAATCAGCAGGAAAGCCAGCTCGCGCTCGCCCAGCGCCGCCGCCACATGGCCGAACAGCCCGGCGGGGTTGCTGTCCCGCATGGCGTGCGCCATCCCGAACGGCGACAGATGCACGCCGACCCGGTCGGCCCCCCAGACGCCCACGCAGGCGTCCACAACTTCCAGTAACAGGCGGCAGCGGTTTTCCACCGGCCCGCCGTAATCATCGCGCCGCTGATTGCTGTGATCGTGCAGGAACTGATCGATCAGATAGCCGTTGGCCGCGTGGATCTCCACCCCGTCAAAGCCGGCCAGGCGCGCATTTGCGGCGGCGGCGGCGAAGTCCGCCACGACATGTGGGATCTCGTCCGTGCGCAGGGCCCGCGGCACGACATAGGGCCGCTGCAGCTGCGGGAGTTGCGGCACATCGAGCATGCCATCACAGGCAATGGCGCTGGGCGCCACCGGCATCTGCCCGTTCAGCAACTCGGGGTCGGAAACGCGGCCGACATGCCATAATTGCAGAAAGATCTTGCCGTTCTTGGCATGCACGGCATCGGTGATATGGCGCCAGCCCTGCACCTGGCCAGTACACCAGATGCCCGGCGTATTGGGAAACCCGATACCCTGGGGCGAAATCGCCGTCGCCTCGGCAATGATGAGGCCGGCCGACGCGCGTTGGCAATAATAGTTGCGCATCAGGTCGTTCGGTACCCGATCGTGCGAAGCGCGCGACCGGGTCAACGGTGACATGATGATGCGATTGCTCAAACTGACAGCCCCGATTTGCACGGGATCAAACAAACCAGCCATAAAACCACATTTTTCGATGGGATAATTGCACATCGGGTTGACTAGTGCCGGGCCCATGTACGTGTCTATCAGGGTTTGTACCAGAATATCACACAATCCGCCATCGTTTTATCGTACTGTGTCTGCCGGACCAAGCGTCTGCAGGGAGTGAAAACATGGGACAGTTTGCCGTCATCGGCCTGGGGCGTTTCGGTTCCACGGCCTCGCGCGAATTGATGAAAATGGGCCATACCGTACTGGGCGTGGACATGAGCCAGAAGGTGGTCGACCAGCTCGCGGATCAATTGTCACAGGCGGTCATCGTGGACGTGACGGATCGCGCGGCGCTCGAAGAACTGGGGCTGGACAACTACGACGTGGTGCTCGTGGCCATCGGTTCGGACTTCCAGGCGTCCCTGCTGTGCGTGGTGCATCTGAAATCGCTGGGCGTGGAGAAAATCTGGGTCAAGGCCACTTCCAGCGCCGAGCACCTGATCTTGAACAAGCTGGGCGTCACGCGCATCGTGCACCCCGAAGAGGAAATGGGCGTGCGCGTGGCCCAGGTGCTCAGCTACCCCATGGTGAATGACTACATCTCGCTGGGCAACGGCGAGTACATCGTCGAGATCACCGCCAGCGACCGGCTGGACAAGCTGCCGCTGGCGCAAATCCGCAGCACGGACGAAAGCGCCATCCATGTACTGCTGGTCAAGCGCAAGACGCAGATCTTTCTGAATCCGGACGATGATTTCAGCCTGCTGCCCCAGGATACGCTGGTGCTGGTGGGCCAGCTGAGCCGTTTGCGTGCGATCGCGCCCAGACTGATCTGAGCCGGCAACACCGATGGATCATTCGCTGCCCCGCACGTTGCGCATGGTCGCCCTGCGCGCCAGTCCGCCGCTGATCCTGGCGGCGGGCTTCCTCGCGCTCATCGCGCTGGGCACCATTCTGCTGTCGCTGCCACTCGCCGGGCAGCCCAGGCTGAGCCTGTTCCAGGCCTTGTTCATGGCCACATCGGCCGTGACCGTGAGCGGGCTTTCCGTGATCGATCCCGCCACGGCGCTGAGCACCTTCGGCCAGACCGTGCTCATCACTCTGGTGCAGCTGGGCGGGCTGGGTTTCGTCACCTTCGCCGTACTCACTTCTCTGGCACTGGGGCGCAAGCTGAGCCTGCGCCAGCAGTCCGTGGCCCTGCAGGCCTTCAATCAGACCAACGTGGCGCGCATCCAGCGCACCGCGGCCACGGTCATCCGCATGTCGCTCACGATAGAGCTGATTGCGGCGCTGGTGCTGACCCTGTGGTGGTGGCGCGACATGCCATTCCCCAAGGCGCTGGGGCGCGGGCTGTTCCACGCCATCGCCGCCTTCAACAATGCCGGCTTCTCGCTGTTTGACGACAGCCTGGTCGAATTCGCCTCCGACGCCATCACGCTGCTGACCATCAGCGCACTCATCATCCTGGGCGGCATCGGGTTTTCCGTGCTGGATGATCTCTGGCACAAGCGGCGCTGGTCGCAACTCATGCCTTATACCCGGCTCATCGTACTGGGCACGCTGGTATTGAACCTGGCCGGATTCGTGCTGCTGTGGCTGCTGGAAGCCAACAATGACGACACCCTGGGCGCCCTGCCCCTCCACGGCCAGGCCTTGTCGGCCTGGATGCAAAGCGTCACGGCGCGCACCGCCGGCTTCACCAGCATCGACATCACCTTGCTGCACGACAGCTCCACCGTCGTGCTCATGATTCTCATGTTCATCGGCGGGGGCTCGCTGAGCACGGCCAGCGGCATCAAGGTGGGCACCTTCATCATCCTGCTGGCGGCCGTGCGCTCCTACGTGGTCCAGAGCCGCGACGTGGTGCTCATGAAGCGCAGCATCGAGCCGGAAACCATACAGAAGTCCCTGGCCCTGGTGTTCGTGACGGTGGGCTTTGCCGTCACAGGCTTGTTCCTGCTCACGATTTTCGAGGACCAGCCTTTCCTGGATCTGCTGTTCGAAATCGTCTCGGCGCTGAGCACCACCGGCATGAGCCGGGACCTGACGCCCGTGCTCAGCACGCCGAGCCAGGCGGTCTTGCTTACGATGATGTTTGCCGGCCGCCTGGGCCCCCTGACCCTGGTCTACACGCTGGCCACGCGCCAGCACAGCCGCGTGCGCCATCCCGTGGCGCAATTCCCCGTGGGCTGACGGGGCGCCCACAGCCGCCTCCGAAAATCATCCTCTCTAAGGGCTGAAAACGGCCCCCAGATTCATGCTAGAATACGCAGTCTTGGCGGCACGTAGCAATCACAGCCGTCAATCGCCCGGGGGCCAAAAGCTTCTGGGCATCTCGGGGCGTAGCGCAGCCTGGTAGCGCACTTGCATGGGGTGCAAGGGGTCGAGTGTTCGAATCACTCCGTCCCGACCAAACAACAAAAGGCTTACAAACGCTGGGTGTAAGCCTTTTTTCTTTCCGACGGGTGCAGACCGATGGACGAAACGAATAAAAACACGGAACAGCCGCTGCAGTTGCGGCCCCTGGCGCACGATGATTTCGATGCCTGGCTGCCCCTGTGGAAAGGGTATCAGGATTTTTATCACGTCACGCTGTCCGACGAAGACACGCGGCTGACCTTCGCACGCTTTCTCGATCCCGCCGAGCCCATGCACTGCACGCTAGCCGTGCGCGATGGTGCAGTCATCGGCCTGGTGCACTACATCGAACATCGCAATTGCTGGTTCAGCGGCAATTATTGCTATCTCCAGGATCTGTTCGTGAACCCGGACGTACGCGGGCAAGGCGTCGGTCGCAAACTCATCGAGCACGTTTATGATTTCGCCGCACAGGCGGGCTGCTCGCGCGTGTACTGGCTCACCCAGGACAGCAACACCACGGCCCGCATCCTGTACGACAAGGTGGCGGAGAATGCCGGTTTCATTCAGTATCGCAAAGCCATCCATTCCTGAGCTTGCTCGCAGCGTGCTGGCCGGCCTGCTGCTCGCGGGCGGGCTGTACGCCGCAGCCGTGCCGGCGCAGGACCTGGCCAGCGTCGACGCCGTTTTTTCCGTCGAGATCAACAAACAGCCAACCGACGGCGAAAACCGCCTGAAAGTCTCCCGCGACGGCACGCGTTACAGCGTCGATTTCCAGCTCGATCACTGGATGGTCTCCGTCGACCAGAAAGCGCGCTTCGCGGTGGACGACTGCAAGGTGCGCCCCTTGTCCTACCGCGACACCAGCAAGCGGCCCCTGAAGGATGAAAGCACGCAGACCCTGGATTTCGACTGGGTGCACCACGAAGCGCACTACCGGGGCGACGCCACGCAAAAGACCTTTCCTCTGACAGGCCCCACCTACGACCCCATCAGCCTGTTCTTTGAAGCGCGCTGCGAACTCATGGCGGGACAAAAGGATTTCGCCTACCCCGTGATCCGCAAGGGCAGCGTGAAAACGCAGCGCTATCGCGTCGTGGGCACCCGCAGCGTGCAGACCGGACTGGGCGAATTCGAGGCCCTGGTGGTGGAGCGGGTCAGGAGCAGCAGCAAGCGGCGCACCCGCCTGTACGTGGCGCCGGATCTGGACTATCTGCTCGTGCGCATCGAGCATCGCGAGAACAGCTTGCTGACGGTCTCGGTAACGCTGCAGACCATGAATTATCAGCTGGTGGCGCAGACGCCCTGAGGCTACGGACGTGTGTGAAACTGCAGCAGTGCGTCAAGCAAAGGGGTGGACGAAAGGGAGGTGGTGTATCGATCTCCGTACCCTGTTGCGTCGGGGTTTTGCTCGACATGGCATTGCGCCAGGCCCAAAAACACCATGAAGCGGCGCACGCAACGCCAGGAATATACTTGCCTGACAGTTTCTTCCTCGCTCATGAACCTGCGTTCTTCCAAAGGAACCTCCCGCAGGATCATGGGGAATGCACGCAGAAAGGCATCCTCATAAAAAGCCAACGGCTGGCGTTGCGCGCCGTGCAGGTGCAACACGTAGAGCGAAAACAGGAAAGAATGCTGGATGAAGGGCAAGGCCGGGTAATAATCCCAGTAGGCCCAATTGAATTCGCGCACATAGGATGAGAACAGCGCGACATAAACACCCTGTCCGTCGTTCTTGCCCAATAGATCGCGACATTTACGGCTCAGGATGAAACGGCCCTTGTAGCGGCGGATCAGGCCAGCCACCTGCCCCAGCACGCGCGTGACATGGACGGGATAACAATCCGTCTCGGACGCGATGGCCCCTCTCCGAATCCTATCCGGCGCTGCAAAACGCTCGGCATACATGGCCGCCAGCTCGCGGCTGAGTTCACGTGGAAGATTGCCTTTCGCCGTCGGCTTGATGCCTTTTTCACCGATGGCTTCGGCCAGCATCAGGAACAGTGCCACCAACGGCGCATGCGTGCATTGCTCCAGAGGAATCCGCTGCTGGACAGTCACCAGCGCAGGGATCTCCAGCGGCGTATACAACATTCCATTCATCTGCTCCGGGGACAGACCCAGAAAGGCTGCGATCGGGCGCCGGTTTCTCTCGTGCATGAACGTATCGGCAAACGCTTGCGCCGATGCAATATCGGGAAAATGTTTCCCTTCCAGGGCGCGCCGCAACGCCATGTCAATGGATTCGTCGTTTGGTTCGGTGGACAATTCTGTTTCCGTCTACATATACGATAGTGATGGCAGCAGATATTTTAACGATATCTGTACCACGGAGACATGACATGGCCTCGGCAATGCTGCAGACCATGAATTATCAGCTGGTGGCGCAGACGCCCTGATCGCGCCTCACCAGGCCCGGTCTTCGTATTGGCCGTACATCAGCCAATGCTCCAGTGGGTTCATGTCGGCGGCGGCCACGTCCGGATTGTGTTCCAGATAGCTGACCCCATCGAATTCCGCCGAAGGCTGGCGACCTTCCCGCCAGCCGAAATCCCAGTAATGATCGAGCGGATTCACGCTTGCCCCGGCGACATCCGGATTGGTGGCAAGATACCAGGACGTATCGAACCATGGATTCGGATCACGCCCTTCGTGCCAGCCATAGGTATCGAAATGCCATTGCGCATCCAGCTGTGCGGCGGCGACGTCGGGATTGCGGGCCAGATAAAACTGCGCATCGAAACCACTGGCGATACCGGATTGCGGCTGGGGTTGCGGTGCGGGCGGCGGTTCAGGCGGTAAATATGGCTGGCGCAGCTCGGTTTCGCGGTCGAGTACCTGCAGCCAGGATTCCACGACATCCATGAATACGGTGCCGCCAGGCAAGGGCCACCAGACTGCGGAAAAGTCGGCAACGCTCCAGGCACCCAGATAATTGGTAAAGCTGGACGCATTTTCGATAATGTATTGTTGTGTAAAGACGCCATCAATCAGATGGATATCTTGTACGCCCATACCAGACAGAAAACCGTGGGCGATCAGCACTTGCTGACCGGAATCGGTATCAAAAGCAAACAGATGGCCGCCTTCAATGTACATGATGTAGCTATTCTGGTTGTACATTCCCAGCCCTGGCGCATATAACGAGTTATATCCTCCATTATCCACGATGGTAATTATCGCCCGATCGGCGAGAAAATATGCATCATTGCCAGGCCCACCAACCATTACATTATTATCCGTATCCGACATGTCGAAATGCTACTTTGCATGGTAGCGAACCTGCGACAACGCCACAAGTACCCTGGTCGCCGCTCGTGAAATCATGTATAGCTTTTTTACGGACATTTGGTCATAATCGGCCAGGGGGTGAGTGATCCCATCCGGGTCGGATGGATCTCCCTCAATACAAAAACTGGAGACATGACATGGCATTCACCAAACTGGCGGCCCTGCTCGGGGCCACGGCGGCCACGCTTGCGCTGTCGCTGGGCCCGGCGCAGGCGCAGGACGGCACCATTCGCATCGGTATGACGGTATCTTCAACCGGCAGCTTTGCCCTGGCATCCCAATCCGGCGTTCGCGGTGTCGAGGTCTGGGTGGACGAGGTCAACCAGCGTGGCGGGCTGGAACTCGATGGCAAGAAGTACAAGATAGAGCTGATCCAGCGCGATGACCGCAGCGACAAGCAGATGACCTCGCGCGTCTACGAGACGCTCATCAATGACGACAAGATCGATTTCGCATTTTCCCCTTTTGGCTCGACATTGACGGCTGCGGCGGCAACCATCACGGAACGGCTGGGAAAGCTGCTGGTGATCTGGTCGGCCTCCAACGACAAGCTGTATGACCAGGGTTTCAAGCTGATTTTCTCGGCAACACAGGAACCGGCGTCGCATCAGCCGCGCCCCAGCATCGATCTGATTGCTCACCTGGGCATCAAGAAAATCGCCATCACCTTCTCGGACGAGCCGTTCACGACGGCATTTGCGGAAAACGCCCGCGCCCTGGCTGAAAAGCACGGTCTCGATATCGTGATGTTCGACAAATATCCCAAGGGGCAAAAGGATTTCAGCACCATCATCCAGAAAGCCAAGGCCCTGGGTGCGGAGGCGTTCTACCCCACTTCCTATGAAGGCGACCTGATGAGCATGGCCAAGCAGATGCGCCAGCTCAATATTGATTTCCCGTTCACCTATATGTTTTATTCCACCGTGCCGCAATTCGATGCGGTGGGTTCGGATGCGGACTACGTGTTTGGTTCCACCAACTGGCACCCCAGCATCAACTGGAAGGTCGATGCCGGTTACAACCGGGCGCAGTTCCTCGAGGCGTACGAGCGTCTGTTCCCGAATGCCAATTACGAGCCTGATTTCCAGACCGTGCTGGCCTATGGTGCGGGCCCCATCGTCGAAAAAATCATCCAGAAAGCGGGTAGCTTCACCGATGCCCAGGCAATGAAACAGGCCGCCCTCGAGCTGTCCAATAACCTTACGGTGCTGGCCGGGCCATATGCCATCGACGATACGGGCAAGCAGCTCGAAATGTCCTGGCCCGCTCTGCAGCATCAGCCGGGCGCAGGCTTGATGGCGGTGTGGCCCGACGATGTCGCCAACGCCAAGGCCATCTATCCGGCGCCCACGTGGGCCGAGCGTAAGTAGGCTGCCCCATCGATGGTGTCCCAGACGCACAAGGCCTTGCCCGGCGATCTGCGCAGCGACCGCATACGCACGCAGATCGCCGCCGGCGTACTGGTCGCGCTTGGCATCGCTTTTCTGGTCACGCCGGGGTTCTTTGCCAACGCCTCCTTCGCCTTTTACGCGATGATGTGGATCGTGCTGGCCAGCGCGCTCAACATCACCGTCGGATTCACGGGCTATCTGCCGTTTGGCTACGTGGCGTTCTACGGCATCGGGGCCTATGCCACGGCGGTGTGCATCAAGACGCTGGGCCTGCCGATTGCGCCCAGCATCGCCGCCAGCGCCGTGGCGGCCTTGCTGCTGTCACTGCTGTTCTCCCCCACGCTCAAGCTGCGCAGCGCCTACTTCGCCATCGTCAGCCTGGCATTGGCCGTCGTCTGCCGCCTGGTGATCTCCAACCTGCCCACTGCGTTCGCGGGTGGTGGCGAAGGGATGATCCTGGCGCCAACAACCCAGCCCATGGCCAGCTATTACAGCATGTGGGTACTGTATGTCGTGACGGCGGCGTGCGTGCTGTGGTTGAGTCAGTCGCGCCTGGGCAAGCTGTTGCGCGCCATCCGCGACGATGCCGACGCGGCGGCCGTCATGGGCGTGGCCGTGGGCCGCGTACGGTTGCGGGCCTGGATGATGACGGCCGTGCTGGCCGGGCTGGCGGGCGGCATCGAGGCCTGGCACACCAACGTGGTGGATCCGGAAGCGGCGTTCGCCATCCTGATCAGTGCGAAAAGCATCGTTTACGCCATGGCCGGCGGGTTCGGCACCATCCTGGGCCCCGTCCTGGGCGCCCTCGCCCTGTTGGGCGTCGATCACCTGATATGGCTGCGCTTTCCCTTGCTCAACATGCTGCTGCTGGGCCTGTTCATCATCGCCCTGATGCTGTTTTTCCCGCGCGGTATCGTGGGCAGCCTGATCCGGCGCAAACCGCAATGGCGGCGCTATGTGGCCTAGCGCAACCGTATTTCCGAAAAGTGTGATTGCATCATGCTGACCCTGACCCTGCAGGCGCTCGTCAACGGCCTGATTGTCGGCTTTCTCTACGGCCTGATCGGCATCGGGCTGAACATCATCTTCGGCGTACTGCGCGTGGTGAACTTTGCCCACGGTGAGTTCGTGATGCTGGGCGCCTATTTTGCTTACATCCTCATGCATGTGCTCGGGATCAACCCGCTGCTGGCCGTACCGCTCTCTCTGGCATTGTTCGGGCTGCTCGGCTACGCGCTCTATTACGTCATCATCGCACGGCTGGCGCGCTCCGACGACCCTGAAACGGCATCGCTGCTCGTCACCTACGGCCTGTCCATCGCCCTGGGCGCCGGCATGCTGCTGTGGTTCGGCGCCGAATCCACGTCTCTAGATTATGCCTTCGAGCCCTCCTTCATCATGCTGGGCCCGATCGTCATCCCCTCCATGCGCATTCTGGCGCTGCTGGTCGTGCTGGTCATGGTGGCTGCGCTGTTCTGGTTTCAATACCGAACGCTCATCGGCAAGGCCTTGCGTGCCATCACCATGAATCGCGACGCCATTCGCATCGTCGGCGTCGATGTCGATCAGCTTTCCGCGCTGGCCTTCGGCCTGGGTCTGGGCCTGGCGGCCGTGGCGGGCGTGCTGACCGCGCTCATCTTTCCGGCTTTCTCACCGTTTGCCGGCGAAAGCTATACCCTGATCGGATTCATCGTGATCGTGCTGGGCGGCCTGGGCCATCCCGTCGGCGCCTTGCTCGCCTCCATACTGTTCGGGGTCACAGAACAGGTAATGGCCGTATACTTCAACGCCTCGATTGCCCTCATCATCGGTTTCCTGGTCGCGGTACTGGTCATTTACTGGCGTCCCGCCGGCCTGTTTGGCCGCGTTGCGCAACGCTAGCGAGAATGGCCATGCTGAAGATTACACAACTGGTCAAGAGTTTCAGCGGCGTACAGGCGCTGAAAGGCGTGTCCATCACGGTAGCCCCGCGTTCGATACTGGGCATCATCGGCATGAACGGTTCGGGCAAAACCACGCTGCTGAACTGCATCAACGGCTTATACACCGCAGACTCGGGTGAGATCCTGTACAAAGGGCAATCCCTTCTCGGCTTGAGCCCGGATAAAGTCGCCGCCGCCGGTGTGGGTCGCACATTCCAGGTGCCTCGGGTGTTTTCACGCCTGACCTTGCTCGACAACCTTGAAATCCCGCAAATTCCGTTGCACGTCCCTACCGAGAAGGCGCGCGAACGCAGCATCCAGTGGCTGGATCGGGTGGGCCTGCTGCCCTTGGCGCACAATTATGCCGAAGAGCTGTCGGGTGGCCAGCAAAAGCTGCTGGAGCTGGCCCGCATCATGGTCGCCCAACCCAGCCTGATCCTGCTGGACGAGCCGTTTGCCGGCGTCAATCCCGAGTTGGCCCTGTTGCTGATCCGCGTGATCCGCAGCATCCCGCAGGAGCATGATTGTTCGGTCATCCTTGTCTCACACGATCTGACCTCCGTCTACCAGCTCTCCGATCACATCGTGGTGATGAACGAAGGTCAGATCATTTCCGAAGGTGATGCGCAGCAGATCCGCAACGATCCGCGCGTCATCGAAGCCTATCTGGGGGCGGAATGATGTCGGCGGTACCAGTCAGCATGTCTCACATCACGGTGGCCTATCAGGGCGACATCACCATCCTCAAAGATTTGAACCTGCAGGCGCGCCAGGCCGAAGTCACCGGTATCATCGGCCCCAACGGCGCGGGCAAGTCCACCGTGCTCAAGACCCTGTTCGGCTTTCTGCGACCCCGCACCGGGGGCAGCATCACCCTGGCCGGCAAGGACATCACGGCCCTGAAGCCGCATCAAAGAGCCTTGCAGGGCATGGCGTTCGTGCCGCAAAGCCGCAGCGTGTTCGCCGACCTGTCGGTCGAGGACAATCTCTTGCTCGGATGCTGGGCGTTTCGGCGCGACAAGGCGCGCATCCGGCGCGTACTCGAGGCGGTCTACGAACGCTTCCCCATTCTGCGCGAGAAGCGCGCCGATCCGGCCTCGAGCATGAGCGGCGGCCAGCAACGCTTCCTGGAGCTCGCGCGCGCACTCTTGCTCGAACCCCAGGTGATTCTTCTGGACGAGCCCACGGCGATGATCGCACCCAAGCTGTCCAAGGAAATCTACCGCCTCATACGCCAGCTGGCCGACGAAGGCATGACCATCATCCTGGTCGACCAGAACGTGCGACAGTGCATCCACGTCGCAGACCACGTTTACATCCTCGAACTGGGCCGCAACAAGGTCGACGGGCGCGCCGAGGATTTCCGTCAGGACTCGGCGCTGCGGGAAATGGTGGCGACCTGGATGGACTACAAGATCGATTGACCTGGTGCCTGGCGTTGCCGCACGACGGCCTGGATCAGCGCGGCGGCCAGCGCGGGCGCCAGCGCCAGACAGAGCAGCAAGGCCCGGGCGGCGCTGCGCGTGCCGGCAACGCCGCCGGGTTCGATGAAACCCGTGGCGTTCGTGATCATGCCGCCCAGGGCCGCGCCAAACGCCAGGGCATAGAGCTGCACCGTGATGATGGCGGACGAGGCCATGTTCTCCTGACCTGTGGGCGCGACGCGAAATACCTGCGTGAGCAGGTGCGGCCAGGTGATGCCGATGCCCAAACCCACGCAGAACAGCAGCGCGGCGATGGCCGCGACATGCAGGCTGACGCTTGCGGCGCCGGCCTGCACGGGCATGACGAGGGCCAGGACGGCAATCGCCGCGGCACAGGCGGCCGGTCCGACGCGCATCAGGCGATGGGTCGTCTGCGTCCGGCGGCTGGCGCTGATGATGGAACCGGTCGACCAGCCCGCCGAGATGAGCACCATGAAATACCCTGCCCACAGCGGCGTGAAGCCGTGGATGACTTGCAGGAAGTACGGGATGAAGATTTCCATGGTCATGGCCACGCTCAACAAGGCCGTGCAGGCGTACAGACTGCCCAGGCCACCGCCCAGCGCATATGCGCCCGTGGGCAGCAAATGCGCGGGTCTGCGTGCGTCCAGCCAGGCGATGCCGGCCGAGATGAACAGCCCCGCCAGAATCCCGGCCAGATTCCAGGCCGCCTGTACCGACAGGCTGGCCATGGAAACGATGACGACGGCCGCCACCATCAGCACGCCCTGCAGCAGCGGCAGGCGGACGTCGCCCGCATGGCGGCGCGTGGCGTCCGGGGCGACCTGCAGCCGGATCAGCAGCGCCAGCCCCAGCGCAATGGGAATCACCGACCAGAACGCCCAGCGCCAGGCGTGCAGCTGCGCGAAGATGCCGCCGATGGCCGGGCCGGCCAGCGTCGCCACACCCCACATGCTGGACAGCAAGGCCATGGCCTTGGGCCAGAGCCGTTCCTCGAACAGGATGCGTGAGGCGGAATAACACAGGCCGAGCAGCAGGCCACCGCCAAAGCCCTGGCCTGTGCGCCCGGCCAGCATCCAGCTCATGTGCGGGGCGGCTGCGCACACCGTCGTCCCGGCCACGAACAGGGCGATGGCCAGAAAAAACGCCTGGCGCAAGCCAAGCGTGTCGATCGCTTTGGGTGTGACGATGGAACCGACGATGGAGGCGACCACGAACAGCGTCATGTTCCAGGCGTAATACGCCAAGCCGCCGATGTCCGCGACCACAGATGGTAAAACCGTAGCAACAATGTAGACATTAACAGCATGCAAGGCAATGCCGCCCGCCAGCGCAATCGAACGCAGGCCGTTACGGCCGCGCAATAATTCACCCCACGATCCTTCGGAACGGTGCATGATTTCTCCGTTGATACCACGGGCACACCGCCCGCGACCCGCATCTTAACGCGGCGTCAGGCGCAACAGGCGGGCTTGCGGCCCGTCTTCGATCAGCCACACGGCGCCGTCGACGGCCACCGCGACATCGCGGATGCGCTCACCCAGGTGCCAGCGCTGCGCCTGGGCGACCCGACCGTCAGCGCCGAAAACGACGCGAACCACGCCACGCGCCATCAGCCCGCCGATCAATGCCGAGCCTTGCCATTGTGGAAACAGGTCGCCGTCATAAAACGCCATGCCGGCCGGTGCAATTACGGGCGTCCAGTACAGCCGGGGCGCTTCCAGATCGGGACGCGTGGCGTGGTCCGGAATCGGCACACCGCTGTATTGGCTGCCGTTGGACACCAACGGCCAGCCGTAATTCCGGCCCGGCTGGATGAGGTTCAGCTCGTCACCACCGCGCGGCCCCATTTCGTGCGACCATAATTGGCCTTGCGCATCGAACGCCAGGCCATAGGGGTTGCGATGGCCCAGCGACCACGTCAGGGCCTGCATGCCGCCCACTGCGGCCTGTGGATTGTCCGCTGGCACGCTGCCGTCCAGGCGCATGCGCAGGATCTTGCCGCGCGACCGATTCGGATCCTGTGCGGTTTCGGGCTGCATGCGATCGCCTACGGTCAGGAACAGATACCGACCATCGGGCGCGAACGCGATGATGGCGCCCGGCTGACCGCCCGTGCCCGGCTGGCGCTGGCGCCAGATGACGCGCTTGTCGGCAAGCGCGGCCTTGCCGCCCGACGCCACCAGGCGCGCCCGCAATAACTGCAGGACGCCGCCGCGCCCCTGTGGTGCAACGAAGCTCAGATAGATCTCGCCGGTGGTATCGAACGTGGGCGCCAGGGCCACATCGTGCAGGCCGTTCTGGCCATGGTCATACACCGCGGGCACGCCTTGCACCGCAGTCTTGCCGCCTCGCGGCGTGACCAGCCACAGGCGTCCCGGTTTTTCCGTGATCAGCAGGCGGGCATCGGGCAGGACGGCAATCGCCCAGGGACGCTGAAACTGCGCCACCGCGTGTACCGCGAAATCCAGTGTCTCCTGGGCCGGCAACGGACCGGCGTTCTGTGCGGCGCGCACCGGTGCCATGGCCAACGCGACCAGGACCAGTGCAAGCAGCGCGCGCGCCAGACCCCCACTGCGGCGCCGCCGGAGGGACGCCACGCCGTGGCTCACGGCACTTTGGCACGCCAGGCCGGCGTGTCGAACTTCTCCGTGATGAGGCGCCGGGCGGCCTCGGCCTCCGAGGCCAGGATGGCGCTGTCGCGCAGGCCGCCGTGGCGTCGACGGAAGGTGTCTATCATGCGCTCGACGATGGCTTCACGCGGCATGCCGGTCTGGCTGCGCAAGGGATCGACGCGCTTGGCCGCCGACGTCGTGCCCTTGTCCGACAGTTTCTCGCGCCCGATGCGCAGCACCTGCAACATCTTGCCGGTATCGATATCATAGGCCATGGTCACGTGGTGCAAGATGGCATTGCGCCGGTGCGCCTGCGCGGCGCCGCCGATCTTGCCGCCTTCGGACGTGATGTCGTTCAGCGGCTGGTACCAGGCCTTGATGCCGACATCGGCCAGGGCGGCCAGCGCGAACGCATCCATGGCCGCGTAGGCTTCGCTGAAGCTCATGCCAGCCACCAGGGACTTGGGCGCGTAAATGGAATAGGTGATGGTGTTGCCCGGTTCGATGAACATGGCGCCGCCGCCGCTGATGCGACGCACGACGTCGATGCCATGCGCCTGCGCCGCCTGCGCGTCGACCTCGTTGCGCAGCGACTGGAACAGGCCGATGACGATGGCCGGCGAGGCCCATTCCCAGAAACGGACGGTCGGCGCACGCCGCCCCGCTGCCACCTCGTCCAGCAGCACCTGATCCAGCGCCATGTGCTCCAAAGGATCCTGGGGCTGGGTATGGATCAGCTGCCAATCGTGGTCGACCCATTCGCTGCGCTGCGTTTTTGCATTCATGACAAAGCCCTCTGGATGACGACCGCAATCCCAGCCACGGTGATGCCATACATCATGACCTCGGGATCCACCACGGCGTGAACCGCCTGTTCCAGCGCCTCGGTCGTGGCATCCGCGGGCAAGCCGGTGAGCGCAGCGTTGATGCGCTCCAGCGTTTCGGGCGGTTCGAGAAAGAAATCCCCCGACAGGCGAACATCGTGCAGCCGCCCAGCCTGCACGTGCAGATCCACGACGACCAGCTTGCCGCCAGGGATCTTGTACTCGCCATGTCGCGTGCGCGCGTCTGCGTCGCTGGTGTTGCCTGGCCCCATCAGTCTTGCTCCCTTGTCGTGCGAGGCCTGTCCTCGCGTCCTGTGCAATTGGTATTATCCATCCTGTTGGCTTCAAATATTGAAATAGCCCTTGCGACAGACACGGTAAAACTCGAATCCCATGCGAAAAACCCTGCACCCCCCGGTGTTTCTGACCGCCGCTGCGTTCATCCTGGCAACGGTGGTCCTGACCATGCTGGCACCCGTCAATGCCCAGGCCATCTTCAGCCACCTGCAGGCCTGGATTCTTGAAAATGCCAGCTGGTTCTACATCCTGACCGTGGCCATCATCCTGCTGGCCGTCGTCTACCTGGCCATCAGCCGCTACGGCGATATCAAGCTGGGGCCGGATCACAGCCAGCCCGACTACCGCGACGTCACCTGGTTTGCCATGCTGTTCTCGGCCGGCATGGGGATTGGCCTGATGTTTTTTGGCGTGGCCGAACCGGTCATGCATTACATCTCCCCACCCGCGGGTGAAGCCGGCACCGTCGACGCGGCGCGCGAGGCGATGAAGATCACCTTCTTTCACTGGGGGTTGCACGCCTGGGCCATCTACGCCGTCGTGGGCCTGACCCTGTCTTATTTCAGCTATCGCCACGGGCTGCCGCTGACCTTGCGCTCGGCGCTCTACCCCCTCATCGGCGAGCGCATCTACGGCCCCATCGGCCACACCGTGGATGTCTTCGCCATCATCGGCACCGTATTCGGTATCGCCACATCGCTCGGGCTGGGGGTCGCCCAGATCAACAGCGGGCTGAACCACCTGTTCGGCGTACCTGTCACGATCACCACGCAAATCCTGCTCATCATCGGCGCTTCGCTGCTGGCCATGCTGTCGGTGGCGAGCGGCCTGGATCGGGGCATCCGCATCCTTTCCGAGACCAATCTTGCCCTGGCCGTGGCCCTGATGCTGTTCGTGCTGGCGCTGGGCCCCACGGTATTCATTCTGCAGACCTTCGTGCAGAACACGGGCGCCTATCTCTCGGATCTGGTCAACAAGACCTTCAATCTGTATGCCTATCAGCCCAATGACTGGATTGGGGGCTGGACGCTGTTCTACTGGGGCTGGTGGATTGCGTGGTCACCCTTCGTCGGCCTGTTCATCGCGCGGATCTCACGCGGGCGCACCATCCGCGAGTTCGTGCGCGGCGTCCTGCTGGTGCCCACGGGCTTCACCCTGATCTGGATGTCGGTCTTCGGCGATACCGCCATCCATCTCATCCTGGTGCAGCACATTCCGGGCTTCGCCGACGTCGTGGCGCAGGACAGCGCGCTCGCCCTGTTCGCCTTTCTCGAACAACTGCCGCTGCCCGCGATCACGTCCTTCATCGCCATCATCATGGTGCTGGTGTTTTTCGTGACCTCGGCGGACTCCGGCGCGCTGGTGGTGGATCTGCTCGCCTCCAATGGCGCCGAGAACTCGCCGGTCTGGCAGCGCATCTTCTGGTCGCTGCTGATGGGCGTGGTGGCTATCGCACTGCTGCTGACCGACGGTCTGGAAGCCCTGCAAACCGCGACCATCGCCAGCGCACTGCCCTTCTCGATCATTCTTCTACTGTCGCTGTGGGGCGTGTTCAAGGCGCTCAAGCTGGATGCCACCAAGCGGCGCATCCGCTACCAGACGATCACGCGCACCCCCGTGCCAAGCCAGCGCGAACCCTGGCAGCGCCGCCTGCGCAACATCGTGCGCATGCCGCGCCAGGAGCATGTGCTGCGCTACATCAGCGAGATCGCCCGCCCGGCCATGCAGGCCGTGGCCCAAGAGCTGTGCCAGCAGGGCTACGACGCCGAACTCGTCGACGCCGCCGACGCGCAACCCGCCACCCTGTTCGTGCGTCACCAGGGCGAGTATCTGGACTTCTCTTACGCCGTGCTGGCGCAGGAGCATGTGCGCCCGCTGCTGAATAGCCAGGATTCGACGGCCAATGCGGCCGAACGCCGCTATTTCCGCGCCGAAGTCTTCCTGCTGGAAGGCGGACAGGACTACGACATCATGGGATGGACGCTGGAGGCCGTGATCAGCGACATCCTGGACCAGTATGACCGCCACCGCCAGTACTTGCACATGGTACACGGCGAACCGGCGCAGGATGACGAGACCTGAACCCGGGCGCCGCCCATTCTTTTACCAGGAGCGATGAATGCCGAACACCGTAGACGTGAGGGGAACGACGGTCAGCTATGCCGTCGATGGCGCCGGCCCGGCGCTGGTGCTGGTTGCCGGCACGGGCGGCAACCTGGAAAGCAACTGGGCGCACCTCGTGCCCGGTTTCGCCCAGTCGCACACGGTGTTGCGTGCGGATTATTCCGGGTCCGGGGATACCACCGATCCCGAAGGCCCGCTGGAGCTGGATTTATTGGCCGACCAGATCGTGGCTGCGGCGCGGGCGGCCAATGCCCTGCCCTTCGATCTGCTTGGATTTTCGCTGGGAGCCTGCGTCAGCATCCAGATTGCCGCCACCTACCCCGAGCTGGTGCGCTCTCTGGTTCTGCTGGCGGGATTCCCCACCGGCCAGGATACGCGCATGGGATTGCAGGCGCGATTCTGGCAGCAGCTCATCCATCGCGATCCGCACCTGTTCGCGCAGATGATCCTGCTCACCGGCCTGAGTCCCGGTTTCGTTTCCGCAATGGATGACGCCACGCTCAGGCAGTGGCTGGATGCCATCATCGTCTCCAACCGCTGGGAAGGCATCACGCGTCAGATCGACCTCGATGCCCGGCTGGACGTGCGCCCGCTGCTGTCCCGCGTACAGGCCCCCACCCTGGTGCTGGCCTGCACGCAGGATCACATGGTGCCGCGCAGCCACTCGCAGGCCCTGGCACAAGGCATTGCCAATGCCCGCTACGCCGAGCTGGACAGCGGCCATCTGGCGCCATTCGAGCAGGCCGACGTGCTGCTGCGCGAGGTGCTGGCCTTCATCGCACCACGCTAGCCGCCGTCGCCACCGTCGCGCGCCTGCCTGGCCTGCGCGCGTCGGGCGCGAAAAAAATCCTGAAGCAGCTGCCCGCATTCCTGCGCGAGCACGCCGCCGTCGAACTGCGTCTGATGGTTTAGCCGTCCCGGCAAATGCAGCGCGAGCACGCTGCCGCAGGCGCCCGTCTTGGGGTCGGGCGCGCCGAACACGACGCGCGCCAGGCGCGCATGCAAGATAGCGCCCACGCACATCATGCACGGCTCCAGCGTCACATACAGGCTGGCCTGCGGCAGACGATGGTTGCCCGCAAGGGCGCCGGCGGCCCGCAGAGCGATGATTTCAGCATGGGCGCTGGGGTCGTGGTCGGTGATCGTGCGGTTGAAGCCTTGGCCCAGCAGCCGCCCCCGGGCATCGACGATGACCGCACCCACGGGAACTTCACCCTGCGCGCACGCCAGATGCGCCTGCCGCAGGGCTGCGCGCATGGCGGCCTCGTCCGATCCGAAAACATCATCCATGGCAATCACGCGTGCAACTCAAACCTGATCCAGTATGCGCAAGGCCGCAGGAATCTGCCCGGGCAGATCGTCCGCAATCAGGCCGGGCCCGAAAGCCTGCGCCGCTTCACCGTGCAGCCAGACGGCGGCCGCCGCCGCCTCGAACGCGGGCATGCCCTGCGCCAGCAGACCCGCCACCATGCCGGCGAGCACGTCTCCGCTGCCCGCCGTGGCCAGCCAGGGGGGGGCATTGCCGTTGATGATGGCGCGCCCATCGGGCGCGGCAATCACGGTATCCGCACCCTTGAGCACGACTACGGCACTGGCTTGCCGCGCGGCGGCCACGGCGCGCTCGAGCTTGCTGCCCAGGCATGAAAACAGACGGGCGAACTCGCCCTCGTGCGGCGTGAGCACGCAGGACGGGCGCAGCGCCCGCAACAGGACTTGCGGCGCGCGCGCGAAAGCGCTGAGCGCGTCTGCGTCGAGCACCACGGCAGCCGGCGTACGCAGCGCCGCCAGCACCCGCTCGCGCGTATCCGCCGTGGCGCCCGCGCCGGGGCCGATGATCAGGGCATTGCGTCGCGTATCCTGCAGTGTCTCGTGCCATTGGGCCAGCGTGGTGCATGACTGCACCATGACGCTGGTCAGTGCCGTGGCGTAGATCGGCCACGCGGTTTCGGGAACGGCCACCGTGACCAGGCCCGCCCCCATGCGCGCCGAAGCCAGCGCCGCAAGACGCGCAGCTCCCGTCATGACGGCACCGCCGTGGATCAGCACATGGCCGCGCCGGTACTTGTGGGCGTTGGCCGCCAGCACCGGCCAGTGCGCGCGCCAGCGATCCGGGTGGTTTTCATGCGTGCGCACGTCCAGACCATCCAGCACCGACGCGGGAATGCCAATGTTCGCCAGAGTGAGCTGGCCGCACAGGGCGCGGCCCGGGTACAGCAGGTGGCCCGGCTTCTTGCGAAAAAAAGTGACGGTATGCTGCGCCTGCGCAGCGGTACCCAGCACGGCGCCGCTGGCCCCCGCCACACCGCTGGGCATGTCTATGGCGCAAACGGGGATGGCGCGCTGCGCCAGTGCCGCCATCAGTTCGAACACAATGCCCTCGAGGGGGCGCGCAAGGCCGGCACCGAATACGGCGTCTACCACCAGCTCGGCGCCGTCGAGCAAGTCCAGAGACAGCGGCGCGACCTCGGCGTCCCAGAGCGCAGCGTGATGCGCGGCATCGCCCTGGAGCGCCGCCCGCTGACCCATCAGCCCGACGCGTACCGGCCAGCCTCGCTCGCGCAACAGGCGCGCGACGACAAAGCCGTCACCCCCGTTGTTGCCCGGGCCGCAAAGCACGCTGACCCGGCAGGCAGGCCAGTGTCTGCAGATGACGTCGGCCACCGCCTTGCCGGCGGCGGCCATCAGTTGCCAGCCGGGCACCCCGCCATCGATGGCCCGCTGATCGGCGCGGGCCATTTGCGTTGGCGTGAGCAACGCCTGCGCCATGCGCCGGCCTCAGGAGCCTACCAGCGCTTCAGCCTGCTTGCGCAACGCGAACTTCTGAATTTTTCCGGTGGCCGTCTTGGGCAGCTCGCCAAACACGACCATGCGCGGCACCTTGAACCCCGCCAGATTCTTGCGGCAGTGATCGATGATGTCTTGCTCGGTGGTGGCGCAGCCCTCTTTGAGCTCGATGAAGGCGCAGGGCGTTTCACCCCAGCGCTCGTCGCTGCGCGCCACCACGGCGGCCGCCAGCACATGCGGGTGACGATAGAGAATGTCTTCCACTTCGATCGAGGAAATGTTCTCCCCGCCCGAAATGATGATGTCTTTATTGCGATCCTTGATCTTGATGTAGCCATCGGGATCCATGACCGCCAGATCGCCCGAATGGAACCAGCCGCCCGCCAGCGATTCCTGCGTGGCCTGGGAGTTCTTGAGATAGCCTTTCATGGTCATGTTGCCGCGGAACATGACTTCGCCCATGGTTTTACCATCCGCCGGAACGGGATTCATGTGCTCGTCCATGACGGCAATCGCTTCCTGCAAGTGATAAGTGACGCCCTGGCGAGCGTTCAGGCGCGCGCGCTCGCCGATGTCCAGCGCCTGCCAGTTTTCATGCTGGGGGCAGACCGTGGCAGGGCCATAGGTTTCGGTGAGGCCGTAGACGTGCAACAGATCGAAACCCATGCGCTCCATGCCTTCTATCATGGCGGCAGGCGGCGCGGCCCCGGCCACCATGGCCTTGACGCCGGCGGGGATGCCTTCCTTGAGCGCTGCGGGTGCATTGACCAGCATATTGTGTACGATGGGCGCGCCGCAGTAGTGCGTGACGCCATGATCGCGAATGGCGTCGAACACGCGGCCGGCCTCGACACGGCGCAGGCAGACGTTGACGCCGGCCCGCGCCGCCATGGCCCAGGGCCAGCACCAGCCGTTGCAGTGGAACATGGGCAGCGTCCACAGATAGACGGCCTGCTTGGGCATGTCCCATTCCAGGATGTTGGACAAGGCGGACAGCGCGGCACCGCGATGATGGTAGACCACCCCTTTGGGATTGCCCGTGGTGCCGCTGGTGTAGTTCAGTGCGATGGCATCCCATTCGTCCGCGGGCAAGTCCCAGATATGCCTGGGATCACCTTGGGCGATGAAATTTTCGTACTCCTGCGTACCGATGCGATGATGTTCGCCTTCGTAGATCGGGTCGGCCACGTCGATGACCTGGATGGCGTGGGTGGCGCTGCGCTGGGCAATGGCCTCGGCCATGACGTCGCTGAATTCCGTATCGACCAGCACCACGCGCGCTTCGCCATGATCCAGCATATAGGCAATAGTGCGCGGATCCAGCCGCGTATTGAGCGCATTCAGCACCGCACCCGTCATGGGCACGCCGAAATGCGCTTCCACCATGGCCGGGATGTTGGGCAGCATGACGGCCACGGTATCGCCCTTGCCCACCCCGGCCTGCACCAGCGCGCTGGCGAGCTGGCGGCAGCGCCGGTACAGCGTGGCCCAGTCGTAACGGATGGCATCAGCCCCCGAGCCATGGATGACGGCAGGATAAGACGGATAGACTTCCGCCGTACGCTTGATAAAGGACAGCGGCGACAACATGGCGTGGTTGGCCGGCGTGCGCGGCAAATCCTGATCATAGATGCTGGACATGTCTGCTCCTGCTTATTGGAAAGATACTTTATCTTACCCGCGATCATACCGCCCCCGCACCCGGGGGATTGTCCCGAACCGGACACCTGCGCAAACAATGCGATCGATGGGCGCTACGGCATCAGCGCAGCAGGTCGGGCAGCCACAGCGCCAGCTGCGGGAACAGGAAAATCAGGATCAGGCCAAGCAGCTGCAACATGATGAACGGCCAGACCGAGCGGTAAATATCGCCCATGGTCACGTCGGGCGGCAGCACACCCTTGATCCAGAACAGTACGAAGCCGAACGGTGGTGAAAGATAGGCCACCTGGATATTCACGACGAACATGACGCCGAACCAGACCTTGTTCACGCCCAGCTCGTTGAGAATGGGCAGGAAGATGGGCGTGCACAGCATGATGATGGCCCAGTCGTCCATGACCATGCCCAGGATGAGCACGATGAGCATCATCATGGCCAGGATGCCTATGGTACCGCCGGGCATGCCCAGCACCAGTTCGGTGAGCAGATCCTGGCTTCCCAGCGCATTGAAGATGTTCAGGTAGATGTTGGCGCCGATCAGGATCCAGAAGCCCATGCCGCACAGCTTGAGCGTTGAAAACAGCGAATCCTTGAAGATCTGCCAGGTCAGCTGGCGATACAGGATATTGATGACGAGGGCGCCAGCCGCACCGAAGCTGGCCGATTCCGCCGGTGTGGCGATGCCGCCCCAGATGGAGCCCAGCACGATGACGATGAGCAGCACGAACGGCCAGATATCCAGCACGGAACGGACTTTCTCTGCCGTGGTGAAACGCTGGTCTGCCGGCAGGGGTGGGCCCAGATGGGGCTGGAAATGGCAGCGCACGCCAATGTAGACGGCATAGAAGAATGCCAGCATCAGGCCGGGCAGCACACCGCCCAGGAAGAGATCGCCGATGGATTCCTTGGCCAGCAGGCCATAGAAGATGAACGGTACGCTGGGCGGAATCAGGGCACCCAGCGCCCCGCCAGACGCGATGGATCCAATGGCGATGGTGCGGTGGTAGCCGAACCTCATCATCGAGGGGTAGGCGATCTGCCCCATGGTGATGGTCGCGGGTGGCGTGATGCCCGTGACGGCGGCAAAAATGGTACACACCTGGACCGTACCGATGGCCAGGCCGCCGGCAATATGTCCGATGAGCTTGTAGACGGCGCTATAAGCCGCATCCGCAATACCGGAATAGCGGATCAGGCTGCCCATGAACAGGAACAGCGGCACCGTGACGAGGATGGAATTCCAGGGCGTGTAATAAAACGCGCTGGGAATGGCCAGCAGGGATCGCGGCGAGAAAATGGCGGCAAAGAGAACGGCGGTGCCGCCCAGGCCGAATGCCACTGGCAGGCCCATGAACAGAACAAGGAAAAGGCAGCTGAAATACAGCAGGGTAATCAGTTCCAGGCTCATGGTTCAATCCCTATTACACGTCAGGCACCGCTGGCGCAAGGCGAGATCCGACCCCTCCGGCCGAACCTCGCGCGCGCTGCCGTTTATTATTGCTTCTGGTCTTCGAGGAACTGCGCCCAGCGCTTCACGCCTTCGGCGTTACGCTCGGCCTGCGCGGCAACCTTGGGCCAGACCTCCTTGATGGCCTTGTCACGCATGCGCGCCATTTCCTCATCCGACATGGTCAGGATCTCGCCACCGGCATCGGTCAGCGCCTTGAGCGAATCGTCGACCGCATCGTTGTGCATCTTGCTGGTCAGGAAATAGGTTTCCTTGAAGATGCCGTCGATCTGCTTTTGCTGCCACGGTGTCAGGGCATTCCATTTGTCCAGGTTGATGAAGATTTCCTGGTGCTGCGCCGGATTCCAGCCGGGCATGACGGCGTACTTCACGATCTCGTGGAAGTGCATGTCCTTGATGCCACCCGTATCCCAGTAGGTGCCCTCGATGGTGCCCAGCTTGATGGCGGTATAGATATCGCCGGCATCCATGGAGACCGGAGAGCCGCCCATGGTTTCATGGAACAAGGCCTGGGGGCCGCCGGCGCGCATCTTCTTGCCGGACAAGTCTTCCCACTTGTGTACCGGGAAAGTGGTGAACATGGCGTTGGGCCCCTGGTCCGTCCAGCCGGCCCAGTGCAGGTTGCGCTCGTGCGCCGCTTCTTGAACCAGGTCGCCGATGCGATATTTCTCGCCCCACATGGCCTCCCAGGCCTGTTCGGGGTTTTCCGCGCCCATGGCCATACCGTAGGCCAGCATGCCTTCGGGCATTTCCCCACCGTACACCGTCGCCCAGCCGGCATAGCCGTCCGTCATGCCCGCCGCGGCGGCACCAAAGGCTTCGGATCCGCTGGTGAGCGCGCCGGCCGGTTCGACGCGAATCTTGACGGTGCCCTGAGTGGCTTCCTCAACCGCCTTGACCCAGGGAATCAGCCCCCGGGCCCAGCCGGCGTCACCGCTGTCAAAAGCGGGCTGGAAGGTCCAGTTTGTGACCTTGTCCGGCGGGCCATCGTTATCGGCCGCGAACGCCACGCAAGGCAGAGCCACGAAAGCGGCAACCCCCAGCACCATGTTGGCTACAGAAAATCGTTGTCTCATCACACTGTCCTCCTGTTGATTGTCTCTGGTTTTACGGGTTGAGCTGGAGATGCGGATCAATGCCTGTACGCCGAGACTGCAACAGGCCACATCGCCAAACATGAATCAGCCGGCGCCGACAGGGCGTGGAAATACGCGCTGCCGACAACTCATCGTCCTGTACCGAACGCGAGCTTCAGATCACGGAAGAACTGACGCACGACCAGCACCAGCACCACGGCCGCGCTGAGCGGGATGATGCTTTTGATTGGGTAGATGGGAATACGCACCGCCGTGGGCGTCATCTGGTTCAGCTTGATGGAAATCATGGCGGCCTGGGTTCCCTTCCAGATGAGCACGGCCAGGAACATGAAGGTGAACACCGCGGTGATGACGTCGCAGACCGCCTTTTTGCGCGGCGAGAAATTTGCGTAGAACAGATCCAGCTTGATGAAATCCCCGGATTTGTAGGCGTAAGGCCCCGCCATGCAGGCCAGCAGCACCAGCGCGGCCTGCAAGGTCGTGCCAATCCACAGCGACGGTGAATTCATCACGTAGCGCAGGAACACGTCGGTCAGGCCGAAGGACATGCAGTACAGGATGAGCACGCCGCCGATGAGCCCCATGCCATCCGTCAGGCCGTCGAGCAGTCTGGAGAAAATATTCTTGCTTTTCATGATCGAGCCCTCCTGCCACTGCAATGTAATAAGCGCCGCCCATCCTGTCAACGAACCGGGCAGCGCCGCCTCACGCCACCGTATTGCGCAAACGCCCGATGCCTTCGATCTCGATATCGATGACATCGCCCGCCGCCATCGGCGCCACGCCCGACGGCGTACCCGTGAGGATGACATCGCCGGGCAGCAAGGTCATGATGCCGGACACGAAGGCCACGATGTCGCGCGCCTTGAAGATCATGTCGCTGGTATTGGATTTCTGGCGCAGGCTGCCGTTTTGCCACAAGGCAATAGCGGCATTATCGGGGTCCAGCCGGGTTTCGATCCAGGGCCCCAGCGGCTTGTAGGTATCGAACGACTTCGCCCGCGTGAACTGGCCGTCCTTGCGCTGTAGATCGCGGTTGGACACATCATTGGCGCAGGTGTAGCCAAAAATGACTTCGTGCGCCCGGTCCGCCGTCACGCGACGGCATTGCTTGCCGATGACGATGGCGATTTCTGCCTCGAAATCGATGCGGTCCTGCGCGTTGTCCAGCTCGATGGTAGCGCCCTCGCCGATCACCGCCTGTTGCGAACACATGAACAACATGGGCTCTTCGGGCAACGCCATGCCCACTTCCGCCGCGTGCTGCCGATAATTCAGGCCAACGCAGACAAGCTTGCCCGGCAGCACCGGCGCCAGCAGCGTCACGGACGAAAGCGGCCATTCGCGGCCGGTATGCTGGGGCGCATCGAACAGACCGCCACGCAGCTCATGCACCGCATCACCTTCGACAATGCCGTAGCAGATTTGATTGTTCTTGCTGAAACGCGCTATTTTCATGGCCAATTCACCCAACAGATTCTGCACTATCTCGATTACAGACCTATCATAACCACGATTTTGAGATTTGAAGTCAAAATCAGGGAATACCACATCAGGCATAGGGTTCTCCCCTAGGGTCTGCGGCAGCACTTATATAATCGATTTTCCCTGACTGAACGCCAAGAGAGGCTGCCCGCCGTGAACGCAGAAACCATTCCCCTGTTCGCTGAAAACACCTATCCCTTCGACGCGCGCGGGGTGGCCAAACGCTTTCGCCACGCCGCCATCTTCGGTGCCGTCGCCGCCCTGCAGCCCGGCGAATCCATGCGCTTCTGCAACGACCACGACCCGCTACCCCTGCTGCAGCAGCTCAAGCATCATTTCGGTGAACATATTGAATTTGAATACCTGGCCCGCAACCCTGGCGAGATCGTGATCGATTTTCACATCGTGGGCTGACGTCGCGGCCGCGGCTTGCCCACGGGCATCTTGCGGCTGATGAACACCGTGCCCATGACGGCCAGCATGAACAGCACTGTCATGGCATCCATGCGTTCACCCAGAATGGGGATGGCGGTCACCAGCGATACGAAGGGTTGCAGCAATTGCACCTGGCTGACCCTGACCATGCCGCCCAGGGCCAGACCGCGATACCAGACGAAAAACCCGAGCCACATCGAGAACAAAGCCACATAGACCAGGCCGCCCCAGGCCTGCCAGCGGATGTGCGCCAGAGATTCGGGAAACGTCAGCACGGCCACCGGTATCGTGAGCGGCAGGCTGAACGCCAGTATCCAGCAGATCACCTCGGGCGCAGGGCGCTCGCCCGAGACTTCCGTGCCGCCCAGAAAACCGATGGCCGTGGCAATGATGGCGCATAACAGCAGACCGTCCGCGGCGCTGACCTGGCCCCCGCCCTTGGCGACGGCGTAGGCGGCCACCAGCAGGCAGCCCACCAGGGCGCAGGCCCAGAAACCGACCGAAGGGCGTTGCCGGAAATAGATCGCGCCGGCGACGGCGCTGGCCAGCGGCAGTATGCCGGTGATGACGGCGGCATGCATGGCATGCACATGACGCAGCGCCAGGCCGATGAACAGGGGAAAGGCGACAACCGTTGCCAGGGCGCACACCGCCAGCGGTAGATAATGATGGCGTGCCGGCCATTGCGCACGACGCCAAAGCAGATAAAAAATGCTGAGCACACCGGGGATGGCCGCCCGCCCCGCCGTCACGAATACGGGGTCGAGCTGCGGCGCGTCGTCCGCGCCCACCGCAAGACGCGTCATCGGCAGGGTGATGCCAAAGGCCACCATGCCGATGAAGCCCAGCCAGAGTCCACGGGTTTCATCCGACCAGCCGGCGCTGGCGCCCAGGAGTTTCTCGAACAAGGAATGCCGCGCCATGACTCGCCGGTTCAAAGGCCGCGACGCACCTGTTCTGCGGATTTGCCGACGATGCGCTGGTACAGTTCCGGATCCGTATCGCCCTCGCTGGCGAACACCAGCACCCGGCTTTGCCCATCCAGCTGCAAAGCCTGCCGTGCCGGCGCGCTGGCGAGCGCCAGCCGACAGGCGGCCAGGCCGGCAACGGCGGATTCTCCGGCCACCAGCGCCACATCGCTTTCCAGAGGATTGGCGAGCAGGCGCATGATGTCGAGCGCCTGCTCGTCCGGGATCGTCATGAAGGCATCCGCACCCGCCTGCAGGACTTGCCAGGCGAGCACCGATGCTTCACCGCAGGCCAGGCCCGCCATGACCGTATCCAGCGCGCCGCCCACCGTCTGGAGCTGCCCTGCGCGCGCACTCTCGAACAGGCAGGCCGCCTGCAGGGGCTCGACCACGATGATGCGGGGACGCTGTGTGCCCAGCCGTTCCCACAGATGCGCGCAAATGGCCGCCGCCAGCCCGCCCACACCCGCTTGCACGAAGACATGCGTCGGCAAAGGCCGGCCCGCGAGCTGGTCCAGCGCTTCCTGCACCATCACGCTATAGCCTTGCATCACGTCGCGCGGCACATCCATATAACCGGGCCACGACGTATCCGATACCAAGAAATAACCGTTCTCTTGCGCATCCCGCGCGGCGTGGCGCACGGCATCGTCATAATTGCCCGCCACGCGTACCACGCGGGCGCCATATTGCGCGATGGCTGCCGCCCTGCCCTCGCTGACCCCTTCGTGAATCGTGATCACACAGCCGCAGCCCGCCTGTTGCGCACCCCAAGCCACCGAGCGACCATGATTGCCATCGGTGGCGCAGGCGACGGTGAGCGCTTCGGCCCCGGATGCGCCTTCGTGCTGCAACAGGCGCGCGACGGCGTAGGCGCCACCCAAGGCTTTGAAGCTGCCCAGGCCGAAGCGGGTCGATTCGTCCTTATAGTCGATGGCGGCAATGCCCCATGCGTCGGCAAGCGCATTCAGAGCGTGCAGCGCGGTCGGCGCATAGGCCGGCCAGGCGGTGATTTCCCGCATTGCCTGTGCGTGTGCGCGCAGTGAAAGAATGTCTTTCAGTGCCTGCGGATAAGGTGCGCTGATGGCACTGGCGTGGGGGTTGAGGAACAGGCGGGCGGCATGGGACAGGGAAAGTTCGGACATGATTCTGGCGCTCAAAAGATGCCGAGGGCCGGCTGGCCGTGCGGCAAGGCCGTTCCATTATGAAGCAGGGCAGCCGCGAGAACAAACGTGTATCCTGCTGGTATCAACGTCATTTGGCGGGTTTTGTCCGATATCCATCCATGTTGTTGCATTTTTTGAGTACAGCGGGCTGCAGCGCCGGCGCATCCTTTCTAGTGGAGGTGGGCCAGACACGCTTTCTGGTTGACTGCGCTCGAACACGGGATGCGCTACGGACGTCAGGGCACGAGAGCGGCGCCTTCGGTTTCGATGCGCGTAGCATCGATTTCGTGCTGCTCACGCAGGCGCATCCCGAGCACACGGATTTGCTGCCCGAGCTGCGGCAGGCAGGATTTGCCGGGCCCGTCTACGCGACCCCGGCAATCCATCAGTTGCTCTCGCTGCTGCGTCCCCGGCTCAAGCCGGTGCGCATGCTGGATAACGGGCACGCCACTACCCTGTCGCGTAATGTGCAGTGCCGCTATCGCTGGGCCGGGCACTTGCCGGGCTCGGCCATCGTCGAAATCTGGCTGAATGATGGCGCGCGGCGCAACAAGCTCGTCATCAGCGGCGCGCTGGGCCAGCCTGGATCGATACCCGCGCAGTGCCCTGCGCGCATCGACGCGGCCGATGTGCTGGTCATGAGCGCCACTTGCGCAGACCGCCACCATTCGCCTCCTGCGGAACTTGCGGGCGAACTGCGCGACATCCTGCAAGAAACCCTTGTGCAACGACGCGGCAACGTCATCCTGCCCGCCCTGCCCTTCGGCCAGGTGCAACGTCTGCTTTATTCCCTCCTTTGCCTGACCCGCCTGGGCAATCTGCGCCAGCCCAAGGTTTTCATCGATTCACCCACGGCGGCGCAAGAGGCACCCATCATGCAGGCGTATTTGGCAGCCTGCGACACCCAGGCCCGGCCCCGCGCGAGTACAGCAGCCGCAGAGACGGGATTGCCTTATCTTTATTTCGTGCAGTCCAAAGACGATTCCAGAGCGCTTGACCTGCTGCGTTCCGGCGCCATCATCATCGCCGGCGACGATCTGGGCCAGGCCGGGCGCGTGCGCCATCATCTGCTGCATCACCTGCCGCGCCGCGAGTGCAGCGTCGTCTTCACGCGCCGGCTCGTCGCGGGCTCGCTCGCCCAGCGCCTGGTGGATGGCGCGCGCAAAGTACGGCTTTACGGCCGGCATGTGCCCGTGCGGGCCTCCATCCATCTGCTCGAGGGCCTGTCGGGGCATGCAGACCTGGCTGGCTTGCTGGCATGGACGCACGGGTTCAAGGTAGCGCCGCGCCAGACCTTCGTGGTACAAGGCGAAACGCTGGCCGCTGCCACGCTCGCCGAACGGCTCAAAGCCAACCGGGGGTGGCACGCGCGTGTTCCCGCACAAGGTGAAACGGTCAGTCTCTTGAATCACGATGGAGAAATGCTGTGAGCCTGTCGCCGGAACTCGAGCAGCGCCTGCGCGATATTCTGGAATCGCCCAGTTATCGCCTGGCCTACAAGGATGACGCGCTATTGGCGGAAGACGATCTGCGGCCCTTGCGCCTGCAGCTCGAACTGCTCAAGCCCGAACGCATCCTGCAGGAGCAGGACATTCATTCCACCGTCGTGGTCTTTGGCAGCGCCCGCATCGAAGATGCGGCCGGCGCGCACGCGCAGCTGGCACACGCGCAGTCCGCCGACGCGATGGCGGAGTGCGCAGCGGCGTCGGCCGACCTGGCCCTGGCCCGACGCCGCGTCGCGCAGGTGGAATATTATGAGCAGGCCAGACGCTTTGCCGCGCAGGTGTCCCAACGGTTCCAGAAACAGGGGCGCTGCGACTTCGTGGTGGTGACCGGGGGCGGGCCCGGCATCATGGAGGCGGCCAACCGCGGCGCCTACGATGTTGGCGCGCGCTCCATCGGCCTGAACATCACCTTGCCGCACGAACAGGCGCCCAACCCCTACACCACTCCCGAACTGGCATTTCATTTCCATTACTTCGCCATCCGCAAGATGCACTTCCTGATGCATGCGCGCGGCCTGGTCGTCTTCCCGGGCGGCTACGGCACGATGGACGAACTGTTCGAGGTGCTCACCCTGATCCAGACCGACAAGATGCCGGCCATCCCCGTGGTGCTGGTGGGCCGCAGCTTCTGGAAGCAGGCCATCAATTTCGATTTGTTGCTCGAAGAAGGTTTCATTTCCACCCAGGACCGGCAATTGTTCACCTGCGTGGACACCGCCGAAGAAATCATGGCCGCACTCGACCTGTTTTACGCCGATCGCGCGCCGCGCAGCGCGGCGGAATGCGACCACTTCGCCTGATCGCGCGGATGGTCTGGCCATAAACTGGACGTATCGATATAGTAGCGCTATATTTTTCGGATCCGGTGTGACAAGACCGCCCGGCAACCCACGTTCAGCAACATAAAAAAAGGTAAGAAATGACGATCGCGATCTGGCGCGCTGCGCCGCTGTTTCTGGTTGGCGCACTGGCCGCCTGTTCCACGGTGCAGGTCTCGCAGGAAAACACCACGGCGCAGGCCGAAACGCGCAGCACCGGCTTTCTGAACCTTGCCACGCGCGATGATGTCGAAGTGCGCAACCCCAAGGCATTCGCAGACTTGCAGCAGGTGATCATCGGCGGCTTCAAGGTCGGCTTCAATGAAAGCAAAACGGTCAGTGGGTCGTCCCGGCTGGTGGCCGGCAAAACCACCGGCGAGATGATGCTCGAAGGCGTGGATGCCCAGACCCGCCAGCACATCACGGATCTGGCCTACGCCGATTTCGTGCGCCAGCTGCAGGCCCAGGGCTATCAGATCGTGGCGCGCGAAACCTTCACCGGCCATCCCGCCTACGCCAAGCTGTCCGAGCACGACTTTCCGTTTCGTGACGACCAGTCGGCCCTGTTTTCTTCCTACGGCGTGGGGAATTACTACAGCCCGACCGCGCTCGGCGCTCGGCAGGTCTTCTTCCCGGACGAGATCCCGGAATCGGCCAACGCCGGGCTGGCCAACCTGTTCCGGAGCACGCCGGGCAGAGGCCTGTCCGCCATTGGCCTGACGGCCGCCCTGCAGGAATTTACCGTGGCCACGGGCATCCCGGTCATCAACGTGCTCTACCTTGTCGACTTTGCCGCGGGCAGCAGCGCTGGATTCTCAGTCAGCCAACTCAAGCTGGGGCAGCTGTTGTCCGTCGATCACGCAATCATCGGCCTGACCGCGGGCGCCGGTGGTACGTTCAACAACAAGCTCGGCCGGCTCAACCTCGGGCAGCCCGTGCCGTCGCAGCAACCTTTCGCGACCATGGAAGACAAGACGACCACCGTCACCAAGATCGCCGAAGGGGCCAATAACCTCTTCTTCAAGGGCGGCATTCTGGGGGCGGCGGGCATCGGCGGCGACCATACCCGGACCTACGTCTTCCGCGCCGATGCGGCCCGCTTCTCCACGGCAGCGCAAGACGCCCTGAACCAGACCACCGCACTGATGCTCGGAAAAATGGCCAGCTTGCGATGACCGACGGCGCAAACGAAGGAACAGGGGTGAATTATCAGTGCCTTCATGACACCGTGCGCGCCCGTTTCGATTCCGACGCGGCGATGGAGGCCTTCCTGCCCCAGGCACTGAGCGCCGATGCACTGCGGCGCAAGGAGGATGACCGCTATCTTTCCGCCATGACGCAGCGCGTGTTCCAGGCGGGCATGCAGCATGCCATGGTAGACGCCAAGTGGCCTGCGTTCGAAGCGGCGTTCGCGGGCTTTGAGCCGCAAGCCATGGCCGCGCTCAATGAAGCCGATATCGAGCGTTACATGCAGGATACCCGCATCATCCGCCACCGCCCAAAATTACGCACCATCGCCAGGAACGCCCGTTTCATTCTGGACATTCGCAAGGAACGGGGCACGAGCTTCGGCGACTTCATCGCCGACTGGCCGGTGAGCGACATCATCGGCCTATGGCGCGTACTCGCGCAACGCGCCAGCCACCTGGGTGGGCGCTCCGGCGCGGGATTCCTGCGCCTGGCCGGCAAGGACAGCTTCCTGCTGACCAGCGATGTCGTGGCGCGCCTCGTGGCGGCCGGTGTCATTGCCGGCGAACCCACCCGCCAACGCGAGCTGCACGCCGTGCAGGAAGCCTTCAACGCCTTGCAGCAGGCCTCGGGGCGGCCGCTGTGCCAGCTCTCCGCCATGCTGGCCCTGAGCATTCATCCCGCGTTCTGAGTCGCTGGCACACGCGCACTCAGAGGGCCGGTTGCAGACCGATCACGACGGTGCGCGCGCGCACGCGCGAGAACACGCCTGCGGGCACCTCGATCGGGATGGTTTTGACCTGCGCCAGCGTGTGCGTATCGAAAATCACCAGATGGCCCCCGGGCACGCCAGTGCTGCGATCGCCGCGATAACGCGAGCTGACGTAAAAGAAATCCCCGCGCGCGGTGAATTCCGGAAAGTGCGAATGGCCTAGCGTACCTTCCACCTCCAGCGTGCGCACGACCTCCAGCGTTTCTTTGTCGATGAACTGGATCTTGCTCGCATCGGGCCCCGTACCGACGATATCGACGATGACATATGGCGCGAGCGGATGTGCCGCCGGCGATTCCGTGGGGCCAATGACCGGGATGCGCTTGACCACCGTGAAGTCTTCCATATCGAATACGGTCACCTCGAACGCGCCGCAGTCTTCCTCGCCCATATTGGTGCCAAAGCCCAGCAAACGGCCCCCCGAGCGCACGACCGCACCGGAACCCAGGTGCGGCTTGCAGCCGGAGGGCATCTTGCGCACGATACGCCCTTCGTCAAGATCGATCACGGTATTCAGATGGTCGTCATAAGAAGAAATGACGGCGTAGCGGCCGTCGGGCGAGAAAAAACCGTCGTGCAAGTGGCGACCGACATCGCTGATGCGCGTCACGGGCATGTCTTGCTGATCCAGATCAATGATCCAGACCTGGCCCGCCTGCTCCAGCGCCACGACGAAACGGTTTGCGAACGGCGTGGCCATAATCGTGCCCGCATCCGCCTCCACCCAACGTCCATCCGGATCGACGCCGGCCAGATCCAGCACCTGCAGCGGTTCCAGCGTATCGGCATCCATGATCACGACCGTGTGCGGCACGTAGGAACCGGCCGCCACGAAACGCCCGTCGCGCGAGATGGCCAGCGACGTGCCATTCAGGCCGGCGCGCAGCTTGCGCACCGTGCGCATGCTGTACAAATCCATCTTGTGTACCCAGCCCGCATCATCGCGCACATAGGCCCAGCGCGGATCGGTCGGATGAAAATCCATCAAGTGCGGCGCAACTCCGGTGGCGATTTCACCCACCAGCCGGTGCGTGCGTCCGTCGAAATACATCACCTTGGCATCCTTGCCGGCCGCCTGGCGCCCACGCGACATGACGGCCATCAGGTCATCGATAGAATCGATTGCATAGGTAGGCGCCGACGGCAAGGTGGCTTCGTCCGCGACCAATACCTGGAGTGATGCGCGGATGTCTTCCATGCCCCAGACGAGCGATTGGCGCGGCTGTGTAGTCACGAGTTCGACCAGCAGATCGCGCTCCCGCGCGGAAAGCGTGCCGCGCCATGAGGGGTGCTGCGGCATCAAGGTGGGCGGCACGCCGCTGAGGATGATGCCCGCTACCTGGTCGGCGCTGAGCTGCATCTCGTCACTATTGAGCGCAGGGCCGATGTAACCGCCCCGATCCGCGCCATGGCAGACTGCGCAATGCTGCCCATAAACCTGTTCCGCGCGGATCAGATCCAGCGCCTGCGTCGGCAGGCTTGCGCAGGCAAAAACAAAGGACAACAGGAAAAAGCACCGTTTCATGGCTGACCCCCCCAGTTTCATCGGCCTTCGGGCAGCTCTGCATGGCGCCCGTTCGGCACTGCAAGTTACGAGAAGTTGCGTCTTATGATACTGTATTCCAACGAATATAAGGTGCATCGTCGCGCATCTTGCAGCGGGCGTTCAATCCGGCACAAGCCGGCTGTCGTTGAAACCCATGGGCAGGTAGCGCGTCGTTGCCTCATTTGCTACCGGATGAAATCCAAAACTGCCATAGAAAGCAGCGAGCGAGGCGCTGTGCGCATCCACAATCACGGCGCGCACGCCCAGTGGCCCGCGCAGCGACAGCGCCACATTGACTGCGTGGCCCAGCAGCAAGCGCCCATGGCCTTTGCCTTTCTCTGGCCTGGCCACCGCAATGCGGTCTATCCGGAGTACCGGCACCGGATGGACCGACAGGCGCGCACGATCTTTTTCCCGCCACTGGTGCAGGTAGAGCTGCGCGATGGATAGCTGACAATAAGCAACGATCCGCGCCGGTCGCGTGGTCTCGATCAGAAGATGGGTCGCGGCGATGCCGTCGCGCTGCCGCTGCGCCGCCTTCAGACGGCGATAGCCTTCCGATGCAGCGATGAGGCCGAGGTGGCGCCGGCCATCGAGAACGCGGAAGATCAGAGCCATGTGTCGCGCGGATGCCGCATCAGCGCTGTGCGCGAAGGGTCGCCGCACCCATCGCTTCCCTCAAGCGGGCATTGGGGCGAAACGGACTGTCGAGCGCAGTGAGGAAACGCTGCGATTCACTTCGCGAAAGAGTGACGGCACGGTTGACCGAGAGCACGCCGTCTGCCGCGTCCAGCGCGGCACTGCGCACGAATGCAGACACCGTCATGCGCCGCAGGATGGCGGCACTGGCGATGCGCGCCTTGTCCTCAAGGTCAAGCCGGAGCTCGAAGCGAGCACTGATGTTCTTCATGGCAGTGTCCCTTTCCGTGCAAAGGTGATGACGATGCGCTTATGGGTTGGCTTGCAAGAAAACCGCGCGTGAAACATTTGATTGCGATTGTTGATTTTAATCACGAATGCGATGGCGCGCAATCAGGCCGGCCTCAATCCTATTTTGCGTTACCGCTGATAGGGAAGATCGTCCAGGATGGAACGAATATTTATGGCTTTCATGATCAGATCAGTCCGCGCCAAGCACTAATCGAACGGTGGCGCCGAAGCCTCCTTCCAGCGATAGGCACGCAGGTTGTGCACCACGTTTCCGCTGCCCAGCAGCAGCACTCCTACGTTCCGCAGCGCGCGCAGGTGCTGCCCGAGCGCGTAGTGGAATGGCGGCGGCTCACCGGTACGCACGGACATGGGCGCGGAAACGGACAGCAGGGCCCGCCGCAGTGCGGCTTGCAGGCAACTGGCCGGTGGTGCGCTGCAAAAGACCTGCTCAATACGTCGGTGCAAGACGCGGAGTGCGATGCTCGGTGAGCACCGCATCCAGGGACAGGCGCCCTGCCCCGCTCACCAGCAAGGTCGTCGATGCCAGCAGCAGTGCCAGGCCACCGAAGGCACCAAACAGCTTCTGCGCGCCATGCGCGATGAAGATGATGCTTATAGGAATGCGCAGCGCCAATGGGCTCCCCCTGGCGGCAGTCGTTCTGCGGGGCGCTCATGTCTTGTCCTGCGTCTTCTCGGCGATCTGTGCGGCAATCCAGCGATCCAACTCGCTGCGACGAAACCGCCAGGTGCCGCCCAGCTTGAACGCCGGGATCTCTCCCTGCTGGGCCAGCCGGTACACGGTCTTCTTTCCTGCCTTGAGGTAGGCCGCTACTTCGTCCATCGTGAGGATTTCGCTATCAGGTGGGTTCATATCAAACGGCTCGCTTGGCATCGCTCGGCGGAATTGTCCAAAGATTGGCCAAATTTACCATTTGACCGATCCCAATGACCCTGAACCGCATACGCGCGAAGCCATCGATTCGACCGGTGCCACCAGCCCGATGGCAAGGGCATGTGCTTGGGCCAGCAGGTCGTAGACGATTGGCGCCAAGCCCTGCACGAATAACTGCTTTACTCTCGATCTTCCCAAGGATTGATGACGTTCACGCCGGCCGCCAGGAACGGGCTTACGTCCCTTGTTGCCACGCTGAAACCGTTCTCCAGGGCAATCGCCGCGATAACAGCATCAGCGGCCTCGATGCCGCTACCGGCCTTGCGGGCGGCTGCCAGCACATCAGCATAGGCGCGTGTGCAAGCCATATCAAACGACAACACCCGGCCCACAAATACCGGCAATACCTGGTGTTCGATGCTGTCACTGAGCACCGTCCGGCGCTTGCCAGCGGACATCAGGACTACACCGGCGCGCAGCTCGGCCACGGTCATGGATGCCAGATATAGCGTTTCCAGCGGCTGGCGATTCAACCAGCTGATCACCGTTTCATCGGGTACGGCTCGAAACTGCTCCGATATAACGTTCGTATCCAGCAAGATCATTCAAAACTCGCTGCGCGGGCAAGTGAATGGTCATGTTCAAAAACAGCCATTTCTTCGTCGGTCAATTTCACCTTGCGCCCGATACCCGCCAATAAGTCACCCAGCTTTACCCGGCCTTCCGGTTTCACAGCGGTAGCCAATATTTCGCACATCTCGGCTTGCAAGGTACGGCCGTTCTGCGCTGCCCTGACCCGGATGGCACGATGCACCTCTTCCGGCACATTTCTGATCGTTACTGCCCTCATGTCTGCGACCCCCCATTGATTGCCGTGAAAGCAATTATACAAACTGCATTCAAGTCGTTCAAGGGCTACTGACTCCGCCCCTTGCGCTGGTTCAGCCTGTCTTTCTTTCGATGGCAGATGTACATGATTGGCGACAATCAGCCAGCCTCCGAATTTTTAGCGGCTAAAATTTCAAGACTCAGCCCTTGGCCGCATCACAGCTTTCATGACGCGCCCCATTTCGTCCTACGTGGTCTCGATCCTGCCGCCGCCGCTTTCTGTTTTATAAGCTCACGTTCTTCGGGCAAGCAATAGACCTTGATCGGTAAGCACTTAATCAAACAAGCATTGTTTTTTAATTGCATAGCGCACAGGCCTCTTTTGCTTTTCCAGCGACCCCTCCTCAACCATTCGCTGCAACCAAGCCTTGGCCTCTCGAGTTCGACAGTTTGATTTTTAAGTGGGTGATTTATTTGGTTTTATTTTCAAAACGCTCCACTACAGATTCACATACGCCGCGTTTGATGTGGGTCGCGTGACCTTGATGCTCGCCAGTATGGCCGACTGCTCGTCGTCGATAGCCGAGATCCCCGTCACCGGTGCTCGACGCTCGGCGAGCGTGACGCGGTGCGTCTGGATACGCTGCAGCACAGACAGGGCACGCTCAGGTGACTGGACCTCAGGCACCGGGGTTTCGCGCAGTCGCGCACGCATCACGCGTGCCAACACCAGCGCGATAAAGCAGATATAGGCATGAGCCCGAATGCGCTCGGGCAGCCGGTGATACACGGGCCCGATCTCGATGTCGGATTTGAGCATCTTGAAGCCACGCTCGATGTCGGCAAGTGACTTGTAGCGGGAGACGACCTCAGCGGCCGCAAGATCCGGAGTATTGGTCACCAGCAGCAGTTTGCCGTCCATTGCGCGCGCAAGCGCCAGCGCCTTCTGGTCAATGTCGTAGGTGAAGAGCTCACTTTTGAGATCCACCCGCACGATACGCCGCAAGTGCGCCTCGCAGACTTCGTGGTAGAACCGGGCTCGTACGCCACCATCCGAGAGGCTGCGGCCACGGCTACGCGTACCACTGTCCTGCTGGTCAAGCTTATTGACCCACTGCGATGCCTGGGCCTCAAGCTGCGCAATCGTGGCATCGCGCTTGGCGCTTTGCTCGGCGGCACGGTTCCGGTCGTGCGCAATCACGAGGCGCAGCCCGTTCCAACGCTGCTCATCGATGAGCTCGGGTCCCTCGGCAGCCTGCGCCCGCGCGCTCACCGGCGCAAGGAGCTCGGCGAACTCCCCGTACCGACGCCCAGGCACGGCCAGGATAAATTCCAGCGGCTTGCCCGAGGGCAGCACGATCTTCTGCAGCTCAGCCAGGTTATCAAGCGAGAGCAGCCCCCGGTCAGCCACCGCAATGACCCGTCGGATCGGGAAGCGTTCGATCACCTTCAGCAGCGACGCCTTCAGTGTGGTGACTTCAGCTGTGCTCCCTGGGAAGACCTCGTGGTAGAGCGGCACACCTTCGGCTGTTTGCACCAGGCCCAGCATGAACTGGCGGGCGATGATGGATTCCTTGGACATGCCAAATTGCCGGATATCACCCTCTTGCTGCGAGAGCCCTTCTGCGCGAACGGTGGTCATGTCGTAGAAAACGACCGACAGATCATCGCTCACCAATGGTCGCACGGCCTGAGCCAGCGCCTCGTCGACCACGTCTTGATGTTCCAGAACGGCATCCATGGTCCGCAGTAACTGCTGATGCGTGACTTCCTTCAGGTTTGTGCCGGGCAGGCTCACCGTCTTCACCCAGCGCAACAGGCCAAGCTTGGATTGCGCATCGCACAGGCGGTTCATCACCATCAGCCGCAGCAGTGCCTCCAGGTCGATCCGGTGGCGCGTGCGCTGCTGCAAGGCTTTGCCCAGGCCATCGAGGCCGAGCTGCTTCCAGAGCTCAGTGAGCACCCAGACATCGCCAAATGCCCTGGAAGACTCGAAGACGGGGCTATTCGTGCCATTACGAGTTGTGAGACCCATTCCGAGGATGCGAGACAGACCATCGTGTACAGCCCTCAGCGGTTCACCCGCCTTATCCAGTCGGCCAAGCGTCGCTACGGTGCGCTGCTTGGGGCGCCCCGCCTCATCTCTGTAGGCCTCGACCAGTTGCACATACTGCCGGGGACCCGACTTGGTAACCTTGACGAACATGCCACTACTTTACTTCGTTAGAGCAATGCGGTCAACAGAAATCGATCAAAACGTGCCATTACAAGCCGGGAACGAATTTCGATCAAGAACCGCACAACCATTGGCTGTGCGCGAAAGCAGTGGCGTCAAACTGTCGAACTCGGGTGTCCGGCCAGCAGCGGACAGTCGTGCCATCCGTAGATTTTTATGTTTGTCCAAAAGATGGCAGTAGGTTTTGCGCCAATGAGCTCGACTAGATTCTATTTTTTAAGCGATAAATCCTCACCAGCAGCTTGTCGTCTATTTGTAAATTAAGGCCCATGACAAAGTTCAAGCGCACCTCAAACATCACGCCGGAAGAGTACGAGCTCCAAGTAAAGATGTGGCTTGAGTCGGTCGGGCACGAGCTGGACTCATTCTCAGCTGCTCACCGCGAGATTCTTAGCGGCGCTGACGGTGAGTACGAAATTGACGTTGTTGTGCGTTTCAAGGCGCTTGGCGGGGTTCAGTTCAAGACGCTCGTTGAGTGTAAGAAGCATAAGAACCCTATCAAGAGAGAGCTAGTTCAAGCCCTGCACCAAAAGCAGCTATCGCTCGGCGCAAACAAGGCAATTCTTGTTAGTACATCCGCTTTTTGCGTATTCCGGTGATCGTGACCACTGATTCCGGTGATCGTGACCACCCATCACCGGAGGGGTGAATTTCTCTGATTCCGGTATCGTGACCGGCCATTGCGGCATCGTGACCGCCGATTCCGGTGATCGTGACCGGAGCGT
>JACDJB010000386.1_pt1 | contig 49969 bp, 41 predicted proteins | sample 7454121 | NCBI WGS metagenome assembly JACDJB01 (sample SAMN14253290, study PRJNA609438) | sludge metagenome | isolation source: sludge after 25d culture with pyrite | collected 2018-12-20 | reverse complement strand
TGCGCGGCTTCGTTGGGGGTATAGCTCAGCTGGGAGAGCGCTTGCATGGCATGCAAGAGGTCAGCGGTTCGATCCCGCTTACCTCCACCAACCCACAGGATGTCCGATGCACAAACTGGGCGTGATCTTCACGCTGCTGGGCCTGGCCCTCAGTGTCGCCGGACTGATCGTCGGATTCTGGGAAATGGTGAATGGTGCCGAGGAAGGCGAAGCGTGGCTGATGCTGGTACCATTCGGGTTCGTCGGTTTGCTGCTCGGCGTCACCCTCACCCAGCTTTCCAGGAAGCAGTAGCAGCAATGTTGTTGACGGCTCAGGCCGTCGTCCAGGTCCCCATCGTCTAGAGGCCTAGGACACCGCCCTTTCACGGCGATAACCGGGGTTCGAATCCCCGTGGGGACGCCAACTAAATCAAGCACTTAGCTTGGTATCGTTGGCAAAAATTCACAGCATGTCAGCCAAATGTCAGCCGAGCATTCCCAGGGCTGGGCATCTCTTCGTCTGCATCCCGCCTTTCGGCTTTTCCCAAAACCTCCCCGCTCTCGCGGCTCGCATGCGCTCGCCGATGGCCGCTCCACACTGAAATTCCGCCCCCCGTGATTGTTCACCCATCGCGACGGCATAGTGCTCGACATCAGGTAAGCCAAGCCGCGCGGGTACAATTCTGCGGCTTACGCAAATAACCAGAATGGGGGGAGTAATGGCCGAAAGCCAGGCAGCAGATTGGAACGAGCTGAAAATCAGCAGCGAAGCGGATGCGTTCAAGTTAATCGAGAAGGCCTTGCAGCAGCAAATCGGCGATCAGCCATGCAAGATTAATTTCGAGAATTGGCCGATACTCAGCCTCAAGCTCGAGGGTGAGGGATACGACAGCACGATCACACCCGACCTGGCTGAAGCGCTTGTATCGCTTCAGCACGCGCTCGATCGCAGCTACGCAAGGCTGGTGCATGACTATGCAACCTCCCGGGGACTATCCCTTGAAGAGCGTGAGGCGCTAAAGTTCAAGGCGAAGGTCGAGAGCGGAAGTTCGGTAGTTGAAATCAATTTGGGGGAATGGGCTGAGCGCGTCGGCGTGGCCCTAATTGGCAAGATGACACCTGATCAGCTGGTGACGATGGTTGCGACTCTGGCGGTAGTGGCTGGGTCGACGATCGCCTACAAACTGTTTCTGAAAGCCCGCTCAGAAGACAAGAAGGTCGAGGCCGGCGTGCAGGAGCGCGTGTCGCTTTCCCAGGAAGAGACCAAGCGCCACACATTGCTGGTGCAGGCGCTGACCGGTTCCCCGAAACTAGCCGATGCTGCTCAGGATTTCGATCGGGCCCGGGTCGAACTCCTGAAGGGCGTGGGTGACGCCGACACCCTCACTGTCTCCGGCATTACCCTGGATCGTGTTGAGGCAAACACCGTCGCCAGAGCGAAGCGGAGCGAATCGAAAGACATTCAGGCCAACGGGCCATACAGGATCCTTGATGTGGGCCTGAGCCACGAAAACGAGGTTCGCCTCAAGGTGTCCAATGCGAATACGGGCCGTGAGTTCGTGGCAAGCTTCACGGATGACAGCCTGGACCAATCTCAGATCGCCATGCTGCAGAATGATGTGTGGAAAAGAGAGCCGATCTATCTTTCCATCAACGCCACCGAGCTGCGCGGGCAGATCACCACGGCTGTAGTGGTGGGGGTCGGCGCATCCCAGTAACCCACCGATCCGCATCCATAACGCGAATTCGCGCCAGGGGTTATTTCCGGGGCATGCAGCTTTATAGGCGGAAAAAATCCCGGCACGCGGCCGGGACAGGTGGGGGAGCTCATGGGTTTAACCCCCCCTAGGAGCGCACCTTGGTATTCAGTACATCCGTCTCACCCGCGCGAGCATGGTGACCAGCTCGGGCGCCGTCATATCCAGGCATTCCAGCGCGTCGTGCGGCAGCCCTTCCAACAGCAGCCGGTCTTCCTCGCTGAGTTCGCCCGCCGTGATGCGGTCAGCCAAGTCCATGATCTTTGTAAAGCTCGATCGATACGCGCTCAACTCCCTCACCACCATGTTGCCCGTGAGGAAATCCGGTCCCTTATCGTCCGGCAGCGCCTTGGTCAGAGCATCGAACAGCCGTTTCATCGCGACCCGCCACGGATCGTCCGGCCGGTGCTGGGCTCGCGTCGCTTCCAGCTTCGCCAGGCGTGATTCAAGCGTGGCCATGCGACGCCCTCCATTCCTCGACCAAATGCGTCAGGTCTTCGCACAGCTCGCCGTCTGACTTGTACATCGCGGCAAGCCGCTCTTCCTCTTCCACGCTGGCGAACCATTCGCCGCGGTCCTTCAGCATCTGGATAATGCCCTCCAGCTCTTCGTCGGTCAGGTCGCGGGCGGTGATGCCGGGTCTCGCTTCCGGGCCGCTCGGACGCCTTGCCTCCAGTGCTCGAATCCGCTGTTCAAGCGTTGCCATCGTTCCCCCCTTCCAGCGCGGCAAGGCGCTTCTCCAGATCGCAGACCTCGAACACCTTGCGCAGCTCGCCCAGGACGTACACCAGGCGCGCGCCGTCCTGAGAGTGGACGCGCCCGCCGCGCATGTCGCGATATACCCGCGCCATCTCCCGCCGCAGCCCATCCAGATCGTTCAGGTTGATGCGGGGGGCAGGCAACACGACAAGCGCCGCCTGCTTGCCGTCTCGCGCCCGGTCGTTTGTGGAATCAGGCCGCTTTGCCATGCCTCACCCCACTTTCTCGCGCAGTCTGAAAAGCTCGATTTCGCGCATGAGGATTTCGTGCATCAGCCCTGTCACGAGAGGCTTCAACCATGCTTCGATCTCTGCCTCAGTGCCGGGGATGTCAGCCGGATTGATGGTCAAACGCTTCGCCATGTCGTACCGCATGAACACTTCCTTGAGCTTGCCGACGCCCGCGGTGGCCTCTTCTTCCGAGTATCCGGTAGCGAGGAGGCCCGCGTAATACTCAGGCTCCAATGCCCGCCAGTGGCGATGCTTGGAATCGGGTAGCTGGACAATCTTGTCGTCGTTCATCTGTAGCCATTCCTATGTGCATTTTTGAGGGCTTCCACCAAGGCGGGCTGGTTATCCATCAGCGCCCGGCGCGCGTCTACACTATCCCATGCGTGGATGTTCTGGTGCATGTGAACCTCGATCGGTCTGGCATCGCCTCCCCCTTCATCGGCCATTCGCCGGATCACGTCGGCATGCTTCGCCGGCAGCACCATCTCGCGGGCGTGCAGCTGAGTGATCGGGTTGGTTCCGGCCGGGATGTCGTAGCCACCGGCCGCTGAGGAGGTCACCTTGTTTGCGAGCGCGGCGACCCCTGCGAATGCTGCCCCTGCGGCGACCGGCGCAAGCACAGGGCCGATGTATGGAATGCCGACAATCGCCTTCCACGCCGCGGCCATGGCCTCGTATGCGCTGGTCATGATGTTCTTGACCGCTGTCTTTGCCCAGAGAGCAATCGATTTCAATGATGCAACGTTCTCGAGCGCGCCCCTGGCGGCGGTTCCGGTCTGGGTTGCCGCAGTCTGGGCGGCCTCACCAGTGATCCACGCCTTGACCTTCGCGCCGATGAAGTCGTTCAGGAACCACTTCAACACGGTCGCGCCGATGGCCTTGACTGCATTCGCCCACGTCAGGGTGCCATTCATCAGCGCCTGTGTTCCCTGGTCCCAGAGGCCGGCGATGCTGTCGGCGAGGCTCTGCCAGGTGGTCTGCGATTCGAGCGCCTGCTGACGCTGAATGTCGGCAGCCTGGGCGGCATAGCGGCGGCGAATTTCCTCTTTTTCCGCCTCCAGGCGCTCCATCTCGGCCGGGTTCTTGTCCGGATCCTGCAGCTCGATCAGCTTCTTGGCATCGATGAATTGCTGCTCGGCGGCCAGGCGTTCGGCGTTGAACTGCGCCTGCAGCCCGAGCAGCGTTTCATTGGTCATCATCCCCATGTTGACCTGGTGCTGGGCCGCAGCGTCCGCTTCTTCGATGCGTGCCAGCTCGGCATCGCGGGCACTCTGGGCGCGGATCAGGTCAATCTGCATTTGCTGCTGGGCAGATTTTCGGAACGCCGTTTCTGCTGCCTGGGCGGCCTTCTCAGCCTCGCGAGCCATCTCGCCATACATGGCGTTGATGGCGTCCTGCTGCTGGCGGATCATCTCAGCGGTGCCTTTGTCGCTGGTGATGTACGATCCCGATCCCAGCGCATCGATCGGGCCGTCTGCCTTCGCGCCGCTGCCCTTGCGTGAGTTTCCGCCGCCAGAGTTGGACGGCGACTCGAAGTCCCTACCGTCGCCCTCCGGATTCGCCGAGGCATCGAACTTCTGGCGGAACTTCCCGAGGAAGGAATCGCCGGTGCCGTTCCACAGGTCTTTCAGCTTCTGCGTCTCGCGCACGGCGTCTGCGGCCCGCTCCCGGAACACGTTCATGGCGCCGGTGAAGTCACCGCGCAGCGCCAGTGCTGCCGCGGCCGCCACGGCGCCGATGTCGGAGCCCACAGAGACGAAAGCCTGCTTCACCATCCGCGCGAGGTCGACCACGCCCAGGAAGGTTTCCATCGCCACCCGGGCGATCTTCACCAGCTCGGGGCCGATGGCCACGATGTTTTCCTTGAAAGCCGTCAGCACGGGAATGAGCGCCCGCCCAATGGTGTCCCGAACCGCCTTCATGGTCAGGTCAGCATTGTCACTGGCGTCGTCGTATCTCTTCCAGGCTTCGACATCTTCCTGGCCAACGATGATGCCGAGCTCCGCCATTTTCTGCTTCGTCTCTTCCGCCTTCTCCGCGCTCACCATCAGCAGCTTCGAACTGCCGCTGACCGCGCGCCCGAAGATTTCCTGCGCGGCCGCGTTGCGGTCGGTGCCTTCCCGGTAGGAGTTCACCACGGCGATGGCGTCGTGCATGAGGTCGTTCATGTTGCGCAGCTTGCCGCTTGCGTCGCGGGTGACCAGCCCCATGCGGTTCAGGTCTTCCTCGTTGTCGCGCAGCCTTGTGGTGAGGCCACGGCTGGCGGCGGCAAGCTCTTCCTGCGACGCGCCTACGTCATCGAGCACCGCGGCCCACACGCTGGCCTGACTCGCCGAGACGCCCATCGCACGGCCCAGGTCCATCGAGGATTCGGTGAACTTCGCCGCGTCCTCCGCTGCGGACTTCAGGCCGATGCTCGCGAAGGCAGCAGCGACGATGCCGGCAACCATGGTCAGGCGCGAGCGAACCATCTCCGCGACGCCCGACATGCTGTTTCCAGCTTCCTTGAGGCTGCCGTCCATGCGCTGCGCGCCGTTCTCGACGGACTGCGCGGCCTGCTCCATGCCGCGTTCCAGCTCGCCGAGGTTCGCTGTTACCCGTACTTCGATGTCACTCCCGTTGTTCATAGCAATCTCCAGGTGGATGAACTCTCTTTCACGGCGTTCGCGAATTCCTCGCGGATGCGCGGCTCCATGTCCTTCAGTGCGCTGCGCAGAAACGAGCGGGGCGGCAGGTCACCGGCACTCAGCGCCGGCTTGTTGGCTTTGAGCGCGGCCTTGAATCCTTCCCGATGTTTCTGCAGATCGGCCTTGATCGACTGCCCGAACTCATGGAACTTCGCGTACTCGACGTTCGTGCCGACGATGCCTCGGACTTCGCGCCCGCTGTCGGTGATGCGCTGTGTGATCGAGCGGCGCAGGCGACCGGTGCGGACGTTCAACGCCTGGCCGGTGCCGGGGCCGGAAAGCTTCTCCAGCTTCACCTTCGTCATCAGCTCGAGCACGAGGCTGGCGAGCGATTTTCGGATCGCCCCGTGCGTCCGCTTCCCCACGTTCCTGAGGTTCTTGGCGGTCTTCTTGGCGCCTTTGGCAGATCCCCTAAACATCGCCGCCACCTGTCGAGGCTTCGAACGCCTTCCGCTTCACCCCGCCGACATCGAACACGCAAGCCATCACCTCCTGCATGTTCTGGAGATCGAGCAGGCCGGAAACTTCCTCGCGCGTCATCTCGGGGTAATTGCGGCGCAGGGCGGCATGCACCGAATCGACTACGGTGCCGATGTACTCAGGTGTGATGCTGGCCTGGTCCATCGTTTCGAGGCGCCCTTGCAGCTGTTCAAACGCGCCCAGAGACAGCGGCGGAATGACGAGGGTGCGCCCATCGAAGTTGAAGGGGATGCCCTGGTGCTTGGTGGGTTCGGCTGTCATCGTCATCAGGACTCTCCCGTGCGGCTTCCCGTGCGGCTGGTCAGCGCCGGGAGATTGACGTTGTGGGCTGCCGGCACGCTCGCATTGGTCAAAGAGCCCGCAGCGGAAAACCATCCGTTCTGCACCAGGTAATTGATCCACCCGGCATTCGTGCCAGTCGGGAAGTCGGCTTCGAAGTAGCGATTCATGAAGATCGGCCCTCCAGGAAGAGGGGCGTTGTTGCCACCGAGTTCGTGGATATGGGGGGCCTGAATCTCACAACGGACAGTGGGCTGCGGCCCAGTGTGTGGGTGCGGATTGGATTCGCCGACAGGGGCCAATGCCGCAGGCATCGAGAAAGAGCCCGTCGACGGGTTGATCAGGTCCCTGAATTCAAGGCCGGCGATGTGACCGGTTACGCCAGCAAACCCACCACCTGGGGTTGCATTGTCATGCGGTACGCCGTTGTCGCCGATGCCGACGACAAAGGCACGCGCGGGAATGCGGCCGGTCATGATGCGGTTGATGAGTTTGGCAGTTGCGCGATAGAGGGCCATTTCGTTTTCCTTTCAGTTCAGACACGGGCCGCCGCGGCGATCTCAGCCAGCAGCGCTTGCTTGTGGGCCCGGCGGGCTTCCGGGTCGGGGTGAGGTTGGTGTTTGCAGTACACGGCCTTGAGCTCTTCTTCTTGCCAGCCGACCGTGCCCCCGGTCTGCCGTCTCCGCTCCTCGATAAGTTCGCGGATGGCGTTGGCCTTGTCCTGTGCCGCTGTCCATTCGGCCGCCAAGCGGTTCGCCTCGACGACCTTGGCGTGCAGCTGCGCGAGCAGCTTCTCGTTCCACAGCGCATTGAGCGTCGCCAGCGCCTCCCGCTGCTTGTCGGCTGCAGCCAGAGCCAGGGCCCCCAGCTTCTCGACCAGCAGATCGCTCACTCGGATCTTGTGCCGGAGATCGGGCGCCGCATCGGTCAGGACCTTGCGTGCCGTGTCGAGTGCGGCCTGAGTAGCTTCCAGATCGCTCGACTCGCCCAGCTGCTGCGCTGCGTCCGCGTTCGCGTGGGCCTGCTCGGCTGAGGCCACGTTCGATTCCAGCGCCGCCAGCGCGTCTTTGAGTCGATCGCGCTCACGTTCGGCCGCGAGGTTCTTTTCATGCGTCTCTCGTGCCTCCTGTGCGGCCTGCTGGTGGTCGGCGATGGCTTGCTCCATGGGTGTCATGCGTTTCTCCTTTGGTGGGTGGTTTGGATTTCCGGCATCGCAGCTGCCCGGTGGCTGTCGTGCTGCCTGGCATGCCGGCGCATCGCCGACAGCAGGTTCAACAAGTCGAGGGGGTGGGTGATTTCCATGGCTCTCGCTGCATCAAGTGCCGCGGCCTCGGGGCTCATGCCGGGGCTCCAGAAGCACCAGGGCGGCACGTCTTCGATGCGACCACGGCGGACGATGCAGACGCGCTTAGTCATCGAATCCGCCTCTCTGACGGGCCGGGCGTGAGCCCTGCGCGGCGTAGGCTGTGGCGCGTGCCGTGCGCAGTGCGTCGGGATCGGCATCGCTGAACCGGGAGAACTCGCCTTCGAAACGCAGCATCACCGTGCCGAGCGGCCCCATGCGCTGCTTGCGGATCAGCACCTCGGCGAATCCCTTGAGCGGGCTGTCGGCGTCGTAGTAATCCGGCCGGTGCACCATCAACACCACATCGGCGTCCTGCTCGATCGCGCCCGACTCGCGCAGATCGGAGAGCACCGGGCGCTTGTCGGTACGCTGCTCGAGGCCGCGATTCAACTGCGACAGCAGCACCACCGGAGCGCCCAGCTCGCGCGCCATCAGCTTGAGCGCCCGGGTCAGGCCGCCCAGCTGTTCGCTGCGTGTATTGCCGTCGCCGGCCATCAGCTGCAGGTAGTCGATCACCACCAGGTCGAGCCGGCCGTAGCGGTGCTTCACCTTGCGCGCCTTGGCCCGCATCCGCGCGGGCGAGGTCGACGGCGTGTCATCGATCACCAGGCGTTTGCCAGTGAGCCGCCGCAGGGCCACCGACAGGCGGTTGAAGTCATCCTGCTGCATGTCGCCGTTGCGAACCGCCGTGGTCGAAATCCCGCCGAAGCGGCAGACCGAGCGCTCGACCAACTGGCGGGCGCCCATCTCAAGCGAGAAGACCAGCGCCACGCCGTCATCGTCCGCGACGTTCTCGGCGATGTTCACGGCCAGGCTGGTTTTGCCCATGCTCGGGCGCCCGGCCACGATGATCAGGTCACCCGGCTGCAGGCCGCAGGTCAGGCGGTCGAGCTCGGCAAAGCCCGAGGCGATGCCGGAAAACTCGCCAGCCTTGTGGAAGCGTTCGTCGATGGTCCGCAGCACGGCCGGCAGCAGATCGTCGACCGCCTGCGGCTCGCTGCCGGCGCTGCGTCCCTCGCTGAGCGCCATCACCAGCGCCTGGGCTTCCTGGATAGCCTCGCCGGAGTCGCCGCCCTCGGTGCTCGCCATGCTGGCGATGCGGTGACCAGCAGCGAGCAGATCGCGCCGGGTGCGCTTCTCGATCACGATTCCGGCATAACGCGCGATATTGGCCGCTGAGGGCGTTTCACTGGCCAAGGCGACCACGTACCCCAACCCGACCTTTTCAGCCTCACCACGGGCCTGTATCGCGGTCGTGAGGGTCACGGCGTCGACGAATTCGCCACGCTCGAACATCGCCCGCATGGTTTCGAAGATGAGGCGGTGGTCCTGGTGGTAGAAATCCGCCGCCGTCAGCATGTCGGCGATGCGGTCCCACGCGCCGTTGTCGAGCAGCAGGCCGCCGAGCACTGCCTGTTCGGCTTCGACGGAGTGCGGGGGCTGGGCGGCATTCATCGGATTTCCGATGGTTGGAAGGTCGCGTGCGCTCATGCTGCCACCTCGCGTTGGTCGTGGGCCTCATCCGACCGCTTCGCCATGAAGTCCGCCCCCATCAGGTTGTCGATCTTCGCGCGGAAGTAGCCGCCGTCCTTCATGGGCACGCGCCCTGCGCACCATTCCAGTCCTTCGCAATAGGCGAAGTACCGGCCGAAGAACCGCAGCGCCTCTTCGCGGTTGCGCTTGCGTCGTTCGTCGCCAGATTGCCGATACTCGCCGCTCATCACCTCGCGCCAGCGGGCCGAAATCATCCGCTTGCGCTTGTCGTTCAGGATGGTGACGTTGGGGCCGCTCGGGAAATGTTCGTGATAGGCATCAACGATGAGTTGGTAGGGGCAGGCGTCAGCCGGCTTGCCGGTGACAACCGGTGCGTCAGCACCGGAACTTTCCTGCTCCTGTTCCTGTTCCTGGCTTCGAAGGGGCATAGAAGGGGCTTCTATGGGGCTTGCCGTTTCGACCAGTTCAGGGAGGTGGAAAACCTCCCGGTATCTATCCCAGAAGCCGCGCCGGATATGGCTTTGCCGGATTGCATCAAACTGCTTCCGGATGCCGATCACCTGCTTGTCATTCGCCGAAAGCGTGCTGCCGATCTGATACGCAGCCATCGCATGGACCCACACCACATCGTCACCCTCATCGAAGGTGCAAAACCCCGCATCGATGAGCCTTGCAAGGGCCTTCGAAGCCTCTTCGATGGTCATCCCGGTTTCGTGGGCCATGTACACGACAGGGCAATGGAACACGCCGATCATGGTCGCGTGTGAGCACGTCATCAGATAGAGCGCCAAGACCTGGGACGCCAGGTCACCACGTAGGGCTTTCCCGGTTCCTGCAGTCCAGAATCGTGAGCCGACTTTCGAGTACTCGCGCATCAGGCATTTCCCCCGTCCAGGAACCGACGCAGCCAGAACATGTGGTTGGCCTGGTGCTCGCTTTTCTCCTCGGGTGTGGCCGCGCGCTTCATCAGCCAGGATGAGCAAAGCGCGAGCAGGAAGTCAGTTTTCGCGGGTTCGCTGCGCTGCTTCGCGGCGTGATCGGCTGCACGGTACATGTCAGGCGGGCGGATCATGTCTCAGGCCGCCTTGCGACTGGACTCGATCTTGGCCTTCAGCCAGTCGTCGATCTCAGACTCGACGAATCCGACACGGCGCTCGGTGATGCTCACAGACTTAGGGAATCCCCCCTGTTTCTGGAGCGCATAGATCGCGCTGCGCGACATGCTGGTGCGGCTGAGCACTTCGCGCAGGCTGATGATTCGGGTGGTAGGTTGATTCACTTGGGCCTCCTTTTTTCGCTTCGGAGGCTCTAAAAGGAATACCCAAAAAAACTCCCGTCAATATCCAACGGGGTGCAATTGGCGTTATGGGGATTTTTTGGAGAACTTCAATCTATGTTTCGTGCCGCTACCCCTCTTCGGATACTCAGGCCGTTCATCGAAACCGAAGCTCAGCCCCTTCATTTCGATGTATCGCCCTGTCCATCGCGAAACACCGTCGACAGTCTCGAATTCGGGCTCCATCTTCACCGTCTCCCTTACCCGAAGACAGTCAGGCGTTCGCGTTACTTGAACCCACTGGACCGGCTCTTCCAGCGTCCTGAACAAACCCAGGCGATAAACGATTGGCGGCTCATCCGACTTATCCGGATGATACTGCGCCAGGATGTTGTCTACCTCGGTAGCTGAAAGAGGGGTATCCGGGAAGCGTTTTTTCCATTCGGCAATCACCGCCGCTACAGCCTGCACCCTGGTCTTGCCATTGGTAATCCGCTCACGCTCGACCACCTCCAGAACGAAACAGTCACGAAGAAACATCCATGCCGGCCGTGCATCAGGATTCATGCCTTTGCTGGCCTTGCTGGGGCGCCCACCCTTGTTCTTCTTCGTGGGCGCTGAGCGTTCCGGGCTAAGCAAATCCAGCGTGTTTTTCATCCTGCTGCCTGTCTGGTGATCGCTCACTGCCTCGCCTCCTTCCAGGTTTCGGCGACCTTGCTGCCGACATACCGCGTCTTCCATGGTTCGCGCAGCATTTCGACGGGGACGGATCGATACTGCCCGGCTGGCAAGGGCTGTCGGGTGAATGTGCTGGTATGCACGGCGTGCTTTCGCAACGTCTCCAATCCTGCCGCGATTCCATCCTGCAGGCGTTTCCCGGTATCACCCAGCGGGATCGGCTCGCCTGGCCTGATCTTGTTCCACGCGTAGCGATCCGCCAGAACCTCGTTTGCAGTTCCGACGTTTCGAAGGCAGGCAGCACGCGCCTCCGGGTCTTTCAGCGTGGCCACCGAGAACGCATCGAAGTTGTCTACCCGGTGGCCGATCTCATGCCAGAACAGGAAGGGGAAGATTTCGTGGTCTTCCAGCTTCCCCCAATCGAGTTCGGGGCGGCTTGCTGACCGGAAATAATCCGCATCGATCGAACGTGCAAGCGTGATGGCAGCCTGCTCGGTCAAACCTGACCGGCTGTCCGTTGCATCCCGGACAACCCCGATAGCCATGAATGAGAACTCGCCGAAGCATTTCATTTCCTCGATGGTGCCCAGGGTCAGCACGCAGCCGCACGCCTTCGCGACCTCGGCGAAGCTTCGATACTGCCCTCGGGTAAGGTTAATTTCAGCCATGGTGCATCTCGTTGGCCGCCTCAGTAAACGAGGCGAGCAGCATGGTGGCAGCTCCTACCAGCCTGATCGGATCATCCGCAATCCGGCCGGCCGAACCGTACAGAAAACCTTTTCTGCTCCTCACCTCAGCGGCAAACACCAGCCCCTGCAGATCCCCACTTGCAAATAGCGCTTTCAACGCATCGAGCGCCTCATCAATGTCATAGGGGGTAAAGTCGAGAACGATGAGCTGTTTCTTTGTCGCTGCTTCCGGCACGTGACCTTTGCGGTCTGAATTAGAATTGTTGCCAGCCATGATGTGACTCCTATTCACGTTATGGTCAGGGCCGGTCGAGTGTTACAGCACTCCCCCGGCCCGCTTTGTCTGAGACCGTCAGACGGCGGTTTTCTTCTTCCCGATCGCCCTCACCTTCGTGTCCGGCTTGTGGCCGAAAGACGGCAGCAGCGCCCGCACGGTGTTGGCCAGGGTCTTGTCGCACAGGTGCGCATAGTGCCGGCTGGTGATTCGCGTATCAGCGTGCCCCAGCAGTTTCGAAATCGTCAGCAGATCGGCGCCGGCCTGCGCCAGCAGCGAGGCGTAGGTGTGCCGCAGGTCATGGAAGCCGACAGCGGGCTCGATCTTCGCCCGCGCGCAGGCTTCCTTGAGCGGGCGGACATGGTGATTCTTCCCCCACGGCGCACCATCGGCGCGCGTGAAAACGTGCTCGCTCCCCACCTTGCCGGCGACGGCAGACCGGAAGAAGTCGAGCCCGTCATCGGACAGCGGAACATGCCGGCCCTTGCCGCTCTTGGCCTCGGGGTTGACGTACACCATGCCGGTATCGAGGTTCACGTCGGCAACCTTCATCCGCGTCAGCTCCCCGCAGCGGCATCCGGTGAACAGAGCAGCCTTCACCAGCGGCCGGAAGTCAGCGGCACAGGCATTCACAAGGCGTGATGACTCGGCATCGGTGAGGAAGCGCGTCACAGGTTCGTCCGCGTTCTCGAAGGGCTTGACCCGGCGCCATGCGGTGTCGTCGCTCACCATGCCATCCTGGAATGCCCTGTTCAGGACCGCTTTCAGCACCGCCAGGATGCGGTTCGCCGTCGACTTGCGCGCCCGCTTTTCCTCCGCGGTTGCGGGCTTCTCGCGGAATGCCTGCTTCGTGGCATGAGTGCGGGTGCGCTTGCGCGCCGACATCGAGGCAAGCCGCTCATGCCAGCGCCGCAGCGTGGGGGTATCCAGATCCATCAGCAGGCGGTCGCCCAGCGTCGGCAGGATGTGCGCGCTGATCGTTGCCTCGGTCTCGCGCACCGATTTCCGGTTTTCCCGGAACCAATCCATGTAGTGCGCAGCAGCCACTTCGACCGTGACGGGACGGCCGGCGATCACCTTCGACTCTTGGGCAAGATCGCGTGCTTTCTGCTGCGCCTGGGAGAAGCTCAGCACGGCCTCGCCGTCCGCGTCCTGGAAGTCGTCGGCGTTGCCCAGCTTGCGGTAAGCCTCGCGCCCATCGATCCCGACCACCCGGGCAGACCAGGTGCCGAAGCCCGAGACCGTGCGGCGGTACATCAGGGACAGGCCGCCCGTGATCGGCAGGAAGTAGCGCCTGCCCGTCTCCAGCTTCAGCCGGTTTGTCCGGGTTTCCAGTCTCGCATCGCGTGCCGCTCTCGCCATCGCCCCCTCCGTGTCAGCCACATGTCAGCGGAATGTCCCCGGACATGTGCGGACATTATGGGACAGTAAACCCGGTAAAACAAGACACCACAAGGCTTTCCGGTAGTCCGTAATTGTCCGCAGGCGTTCACGATACAACACTTTCACAGCGATAACCGGGGTTCGAATCCCCGTGGGGACGCCAACTCAATCAGGCACTTGGCTTGATGTCGTTGGCAACGAATCATTTCATGTCAGTCAGTCGTCATCCGGATGTGCGCATAACGCGTTCGCTGCGGCAGAGTTCCCGACTTCGCACGTCATGGGCCACTGCGCGGCCCGCCCGCACCTGCTTCGGACCGCACGTCGCCGCTCACCCATGCAACCTTAACCCGAATTGCCCATCAGGCGGCAAGAGGCCCGCTTGCGGGCCGAAACTGGTACTCGCGCGGCGCAAATGACCATTTGGGATCGCATGCGCGCTCGTATGCACGCAGTCCCGACGAGAGCATGTGGCGCAGTCAACTTCGGTTTCTGGGTTTAAAATAGCAAGCTCGGTCGAGCGCGCCTGGCATCGGCTTGTGGTTTGCATCCGCGATCGCGGATGCCGTAATCGGAAAACATACATGAACAGAACCGGACTTTCGGGTGCCGCTGCGGCGAGTGACGCCCAGCGCGAACAGGACAACCTGCGCCTGTACATCAACCTCAAGCTCGCATCATCGGGCCAGCCCACCGTGCGCGGACAGGCGAGTGACGGCTTCATGGATGTCGCCCACGATCTGTTGATGGCCTACCGCGCGAAGAACTGGCTGCTTTCGGGTTATCTGTGTCCGCCCGACCGCCGCATCCAGGCCTTCCTCGACCGTTACCTTGCCGGGGTGGACGCGATCCCGCAGTTGCCCGGGCAGACGTTCATCCTCGACCATCAGGGTCTGGCGCGCGAGCTGTCGCTGCCGGCGGATGCCGAAGTGTTCCGCTCGGACATCGTTTCGAGCTATCGGGTGCGCCAGGGCGTGCTGCACAACCCGGCAAGCGACCGGCGCACCACCAAGGGCCTGTTCCATGTCAGCGAAGGTGGCCTGCCGATTCCCGGCGACAAGAAGGCGGTGCCGCGTGAGACCTTCGCGCGCATGCTCGCGCACGCGCTCACGCCTCCGGCCGACCTGCTGACGCTGCCCTACACCGTCAACCAGACCGATCCCGCACGCATGTTCGTCTCGCTGCTGCTGCGGCCGGTGGTCTGTCCGGCGATTCCCGGCGTGGCGCCGGAGAAGAGCATGGAGATCCGTTTCTTCGCGCCCGGCAACCTGGTCAGCAATCTCGATTTCGTCGAAAGCATCTTCGGCAACGGCGGCAATCCCTACCTGCCCGAGCACGACGCCGCACTCGATGTGGAGCACTGGACGGGGTACACCGGCTGTGTGATCCTCGCGCCGCATCTGGTCGGACTCGCCAAGCGCGAACTGGGCCTGCCGCACTGGGACGATGCGAACGAGCGCCAGCGCCGTGAAGGCATGTGCTGGAAGACGCCCGACGAACCCTACAACGATGGCCAGGCGTTCAAGCTCACCGCGCGCGACGCCAGCGGCGTGATGCTCACCATCATCGCCGACAACTACTTCGGCTACTGCAAGAAAGAAGTCAAGACGCAGATCAGCTTCGCCGCCAACCTCTACGGCCTGGCCGAGGAAGAGCACGCCGGCGGTGCGCTCTTGTTCCAGTGCCGCAACCACGGCGAGGAATATGGTGTCGACAGCCGGGCACGCGCACCGGGTTACGCGTTCGAGGACATGCTGGACCGCTACGGCAGCTTCATGCGGCGCATGCCGGAAGGCCACGCGGTCGACGTCAATTACGCGGACATCGTCTATGTCCCGCAGGACGCACGTTTCGATCTCAACGCGCAGACGGTCACCTGGGAGGATACGGGCGGGATGCACCAGATCCGCCTCATGCCGGGCAAAATCTACATGCAGCCGAACGGCTACAAGGTGGAGATGCGCCGCCACCCCGGCGCGCCATCGTGGCGTCTGGTGGGCATCGAGCCGGAAGGCACCTTCTGCCACAAACCGTGTACGGTGTCCGGCGGCGGCAAGTCGGAGATTTCCAAATCACTGGAGGACGCGGTCATCTACGGCCCGCTGTTCATCGACGACCTCGATCGCGATCTCGAGTGGGTGCACAGCATTCTGGAGCGCGACTACACCCAGCGCTTCCGCCCCGGTTTCGAGCACGAGGACCGCGACCCCACGCGCAAACCGCTCAGCATGGAACGCAGTCTGGGTTCGGTGATCAAGCTCCTGACGCCGTCAGCCAGCCACACCGACGAATACAATGCCTGGCTCGACAGCATCCCGCCGCGCATCCTCGCGCTGGTGTTCCTGATCAAGCGTTTCCACCGCCCGGAATGGGGCAACGAATGGGACCAGCAACTCGCGGTCGACGTGGTGGACGGCGCCCCCGGCCACGAGCTGAAAATGTTCGGCCGCCGTATCGTCGCCAGCTACCTGCGCGTGGGTTTCGACCGCGACGCCCAGTGGCGCACCTTCAAGCTGCGCCAGGATTTCATTCCCGCCGAGAAGGTGCAGATGGAAGACGACATCACCGCCTCGGTGGTGGCGCCCGTCGCCGCGCTCACCGGCTGCAAGCCGGGACTCGACCCGGCGCGCAGCGTCAAGCTCACGCATAATTGCGAAATGCGTTTGTTCCAGCGGCCGGACGACGCCATCACACCCGGCTATGACAAGCAGACGGAAGCGGACATGGCGCTGCACGGCAATTTCATGGCCAACTTCGAGCCGCTCGCCGGCGAACCTCTGGCTGCCGAAGTCGACAACGTCATGCGTCTGCATGCCTACACCCCGCCGATGCGCGAACTCCTCAGCGCGGCAGCCCGCGCGGGTGAGACGGTGGTTTCGTCCGCCTGCCCGCGCCTCATCGACGGCAAGCCGTCGAAGAATCCGCGTTATCTGCAACTGCGTCCCGACATCGCCAACCCGATCCGCAAGTACGCCGCCGAAATGGGCATGCGTTTTCACCGCAAGCTGGCCGCGGACGCCCCCGTGTGCGTCAGCGTCGACGCCGTGCTGTCGGGACGGCGCAACAACCCGCCCGAACCCGGCATCCGCTCACTCGCCGTATACAGCCCGCTCCATTACCAGGACCTGCCGGAACTGTTCATGGACTATGTCTGCTCGCTGACCGGCAAGTCGCCCTCGACCACCGGGGCAGGATCGGAAGGCGCGCTCACCAAAGGGCCGTTCAACGCACTGCATCCCACCACCGACCTCAACAACGCCCTGGTGTCGATGATCCTTACCGGCCACGACGGCTTTTCCACGGCGGCCGGCCATGTCGGCTCGCACGTGCGCGTGGACCACGACATCAGCCTCCTGGTGCCGGAAATCTGGGCCCGCCTGCAACCCGAGCAGCGCCGCGCCGCGTGGCTCGTCGAGCAGGGCTATCTCGAGCCGCTGTCCGATTTCGATCACAACGGCAGGCGGGTGCTGGCAAGCCGGCTGGGCTACCGCATCACGGAACGCTTTGTCGCCCACTTCATGGGCAAGATCTTCGACAACCCGTGCGCGGTTTTCAACGAAGCCATCCTCAAGCCGGAAACGCAAGACCTGCCCGGTTTCGCCGATGGCGTGTGCAACATCGTCGAAGCGCAGGAACGCGTCGCGCGCCGCTACTTCGAGGACGGCAGCATCGACGAAGCCTGTCCGCCGTTGAAGGCGCTGCTCTCCATCATGGCCGACGGACACTACCAGGGACTGGACGTGCACGCACCGCAGATTCGTGCACTGTTCACCCGCGAAGCCCTGCTGGCATCCGACTGGTATCGCCAACGCCTGCAGGTCAAGCTCGAGCGCGATCTTGCCCTGTGGCGACGCAACCTCGACGAGCTCCTGCGTTTCCAGCAGAATCCCCACAACACCGAAGAGGCACGCCGTCTCGATCTCGACACCCGTATCGCCTACGTCCGCGAACAGCTCGCCACACTGGAAACACCCGACGCCTGGTGCACCTATATCGGTACCTTGGGCGCCGATCCGCTGGGGCCGATCGAAGCGGAACAGTTGGGCGCCGGCGAGATTCGCATGCCTGCGTCTGCACTGGGCTGAGCGACCAGGAAGAAAGGCGCGTTCGATGGTCGAATCGAACGTGAAGTGGCGCCCCGAAGACGAATCGAACGTCCGACCTACCCCTTAGGAGGGGTTAATAAAAATCACCTCTATGCCTTATGTTTGCTTGATGTTGAATCGGATTGCATAATGTGCAGCACAATTACAGCACAGTGACTGCATATGGGCTCAGTTACCAGGATCGATAAAAACGATCCTAAATCGCGCTGGCGGGCGTCGGTTCGTAAAGAAGGATACCCGCCAGCCTTCGCGCGGTTTGATACCAAAGCCGATGCCTTGGCGTGGGTGGCAGTGACGGAAGCCGACATGGTGCGCGGGGTGTACGTTAGCACCAAGGCAGCCGAAGCCGTAACTGTCGCAGCTCTGCTCCAGAAATACCGCGATGATGAACTTCCTGCGCTGCGCGGCAAAGGCTGGGGGCCTGCATTGAATGCACTGGAGGACGGCCTGGGGAAGTATTCGCTTGCGGCCTTGTCGAGCAAAGCCATTGCCGGCTACAAGATCAAGAGACTCAAACACGTTGGCAACGAGACCGTGCGAAAAGAGCTCAACCTCCTTGAACGCATCATCGATCTAGCCGGCAATGAATGGGGTATCAAGGTGCCGGCCAATCCGTGCCGCGAGGTTAAACGTCCCAAAACCGGCGAATGCCGCACTCGCCGCCTTGAGGGTGACGAAATAGAGAGGCTACTGGGGGCCTGCGAGACTCGCGTCGGCTGGCTGGCCCGTTTCGCCATCGAGACGGCCGCGCGCCTTGGTGAACTGCTAGCGGTTGAATGGAAGGACATCGATACGAAAAAGCGGGTGATGATCGTGCGGGGAATCGAAAAGCGCGGCACAAAGAACGGAGATGCGTCACGCGAGGTTCCCCTTACCAGCGCAGCGGTCGCTGTACTGGAGGAAATCAAAACGGCGGCAAAACCAGCCGATAAGCTGCCCGACGCGCGTGTATTCCACTGGTGGAAAGCCTCAGACGGATTCACCAAGACATGGAGGCGTGCCTGTATCAAAGCAAAAATTGACGATCTGCGTTTTCACGATCTCCGGCACGAAGGAACATCCCGCCTGGCCGAACACCTTCCGCTGTTGGAACTGGCGAAAGCAACCGGGCACAAGGATCCCAAAATGGTTTTGAGGTACTACCATCCTCGTGCCGAAGATTCGGCAAAGAAGTTACCTTGATGGAACGCGCGTGCCGCAGGCGGTTTGGACATCAGGCCAACTCCTGCCTTTCATACTCCCGCACCCACCCCACCAGCTCGCGCAAGCGATCGCGTTCAGAAGCCCCCAGCCCTTCGATGGCGCGCGCCACCGCTTGCGGGTAGGCCTCACCCTCCAGCCTTGCTATCAATACGCGACCACCGGGCCACGCCTTCGACTGTAGCAGCCGTCCCGCCGCAATCAGTGCGGCCGCCCGCCTATCGATCATCGTCAATGCAGTTCGTCTGTTTGATGAATGGGCAGAACCTCGGCACTGATGTCGGCGCCATCCCAGGGGTCGGCATTCACGGTGAATGCCAATCGGCTGGCCGGCACTCGCGGGACGCCGCGCTGAGCAAAAAGTCCTGCGAGAACCAGCCCTGTAGCCAGTTCCTCACGCGCATTCTGGGAAAAATCCTTTTCGTTTGTCATGACTTCGACCGCAAAGACCAGCCGCCGCATTACCTGCCGCAGGATCAGCTCGCGCGCGTCAGCCGATCCAAAAACCATAGCCCCGGTCAAGTACTCCACATTGAGGCAATGAAGCGGATCCTCCTGGATCTCATTTGCGAGTTGCCGGATTCCGATCAGCGAATTTTCGATGCGTCCATATTTCTTTTTCATCGCCCAGCCCCTCTGCTGGATTTCGTCCCACCGTCGCGTTGCGATAGCACGCGCATCAGCTCAGCGATTTGGGTGTGAAGCGCTTCCAGCTGCCCCCGTAGCTGGGCAGCGTCTTCACGGGCGTTAGTGGTTTCCTTACGCGCCATGTCGCGGTCGGCCTCGACCTTCGTGAGGCGCTCGGCAACGCGATGTGCTTCCTGCGCAGCTACTTTTCGGGCATCCTGATGTGACTGCTCTGCCGCTTCGGCCTTGGCTTTGATGGAGACCAACTCCGCGCGGATCTGGTCGCGCTCAGCCTGGACTTGGCCGACCAGTTGCTTCTGCTCTTCCAACACGCCTCTGGCGCGGTCGCGTTCCGCCGCGGCGGCCTGGTTCATACGATCGACCTCCGCGGCGTGCTCCTCGATGGCCACCTTCGCCGCCTGCTCGACGTGCGCCTGGCGCTCTCGCAGCTGAGCGAGATCAATCGCCTGCGCCTGGCACGTCGCCTGTGAACTGTCGAGACGATCCTGGAGTATGTCAGCGCTTTTTACGGCCTCCTCCAGCTTGCCTTCAAGGTCTTCCACTGTCTGGGCTGCATCAAGCAGTTCGCGCTCCACCTGCTCGCGCTGGGCAGCGGCCTCAGCCAGAACAGAAGTTACGCGGCGCTCCGCCGTGGAGATCGCGTCAGCGTTGAGTTCCGTGGCAAGGGCGGTGAGTCTTTCCGCCAGTTCGCGGCCGTACGATGCGACACGCTCGGCGATTTCAGCGGGAAGCTCCGGCGTAGGAGCAGAATGAACCGCGCCGTCGCTGGCGACGTGCTCGTCCCAAAGTTGTTTCAGGCGCGCGGGGTTTCCACCGCCAATTTTCTGCCGCAAGGCAAAGCCGGTGATGTTTCGGCCGGCGGCGCGCAGCACCGTACCCGCATCAATAATTTGGTCTTTCGTGACGTCTGCAGGCCTCATCCCCTTCTCCATTGAACGAACAAAACAAATGAATGAACAAAATCGATTCTGCAGGTTGCTTCTGTTGGATCCGATTTAACGATCAGCCGCGATCACACCCGGCGGGGGCGAGGAAACCTGACTCGGCAGGTGTGGGATGGACGGGAGCGATTGGGATGCGCAGGGTCAGACGCGTCCACTGCTCGCAAGGGAAGAGGCGGATGCCGAGCCCGGAAAAGCCCCGATCCCGCAGGCCCCATCCTGAACAAACAAACCAATAAACAAACAAACTAACAATCGCGGTTAAATTTGATCGGCAGCTAGCTAGATGCCAGTTCTTGGTGCTTTCTGTCCGCCCCGACGCCTTCAATCTTCGCCAGGAAGCAAGATAGTGATGACCGGTTCGCCGTGATCTCCCGGCCCAATGTGCAAGACCAATTTCACCAAGCGTGGCCGCACGCCGCGCCCGCCACGTGGCACGCGATAAAGCTGAAAAACAAGTCTCTGTGCGCCAGCGCCACGACGCGCAGCGTTCATCGCCATCCATAGCACATCCCACAATCTCCCCGCTTCGTCTTGATAGGTCTGGCGGTGGCTGTCCGCTTCGTTCCACTCCACGCAATCGGCCCACGCCGCATGAGTGACGGCAACGGGGACGCGAAACCCGGCCTCGATTGCCAGCCCGAACACATCGATCAAATGACCGTCCTCAATGGCCTGTTTGCGGGTGTAGCTGTAAATCACTTCACCGAAACTATCGTTCATCGTATTCATGTGGATCTCCTCAGATTGATGGTTGCAGGGCTAGATGCCGCACTCGCGAACTGGGTTTCAAAACTGCCGGATTCGAAGATTCTGGAGCCCCGGCTTTTCCGCTCCGGCGCGGGCTGGTGTTCTGCTTGCCCGCGCTGCCGTCTTTCGTGAGTTCCTTCGCCCTTGCGACGGGTCTAGACGGACTGAGGAGGGATGCAGGGGGACGTGGAATAAATGCCGGCGCCCGCGCGCGCAGCGCGGGTTAGCGGGCGACGGCGTTTTATGCCGCGAAAGCCCCTTGCAAGGCGCGTAGCGCCGCTCCCTCAGCAGACCGGCTATGGTCGCGAACTACGGGCGAAGGAACTCACGAAGGACGGTGTGGGTTGCGCGGAGGCACCGGCTGCGACGGTGCATCTTTGAAGGGTTTTCAGGCCAGCGCGATGCCGCAGGCATGGCGCTGACAACCGCTGTTGCCGCCGGAACGGCGGAGCGGAGCCGACGCCGTAGGCGTGGGCAGAGCGGAAAAGTCAGGAATGCTCGGGGCGCAAAGCGCCCTTCGCTTGCGAAAAAACCGGACCCTGTCCGGGATATGCTTAGCCTGCGAACTGCGGGCACCTCAGCGGGGCTGACCTGCCGGATATCGAGTGATTCTTAAAGATACTCAATCTCAGGCAACACAAGCTCCCATTCTGGACACCGTACCTGCTCGCCATCCTTGGCATGCCGCACCAACACGGAAGCGACTCGGACACCGAGAATCTGCCCGGCGGGCGGCTTAAAGCTCTTTGCCATGCGGGCAACCGTTACCCCATTTGCGTCAGCAAGCTCCCATCCTGGCTGTCCATCATTCCGTGGCCCCAAGGTCAGCGCATCTCCGTAATCCAGTTCCGCGATAGCCTTGTGGATAGGGGCATCAGGTGAAAATCGCCCCGGCCAGGAAAGGAAGATCTGCCCAGGATCAGCGACCCAGGTCCGACGCGCAAGACTCGGATTCAAGGTTGCTCCAGCCACGGGAGTCGTCAAACAAAGGTCGGCGCAATCCTGAATAAAGGCGTGTGGTTGCGTCTGTCGCGAACAGAGCGTAAGCGTCTTTCTCGCACGCGTCATAGCCACGTAGAACAGGCGGCGTTCTTCGTCGGCGTTCTTTGACCAGCCGCCTCCGTCCAGGATCAACACATGGTCAAACTCCAGGCCCTTGGCCCGGTGCGCTGTTAGCAGCAGCATGGGGCCATTGGGCATGTCCCCCAAAGCGCTTTTTCCACCGGCACCGAACTCATAAAATTGTTCGATCAAATCCAAGGCGACACGCTCGGAACCAGGCGCTGTCGACTCACATTCACGGATAAATTGGGCCAGCATTGCTCGCTGCGGATGCTCAATAAGGTCATCGACACCTTGCCCAAAACGTCTGCGGAACCATCTGGAGAGCGTCGTGCTACGCAAAAGAACCCGGCTGCGGAGCCGAGCGTCTCTCCGTCTTCCCGCGAGCAACGCAAGCAAGACATGGCCCTCACGGGTCGTGTGGAGATCCGGCACATGATTGTCACGCAATAACCGAACGGGGATACCTCTGAGTCGGCACGCGGCCGCCATGGGTTCCAAGTGGTCCCATTGCCGCGCAATCACGGCAAAGCGCCCCCAGTATTTCTGCTCCCCCGCACCTTGAAGACTATTCAGCCTCTGCAGCTCGGACAAAGCCGACTCGACCTCGCCAAAGTACGCGCCGGGAACCTCCAGAATATGGACGCGCCCCTCCGTGACTGAATCCAACTGCGAAAAATCACCTCCCGCTGGCAGTTCGTGACGGGCATGATTGATCCGAATTTCCTGATCAGACTTCATGCGGTCCCGTGCCCGCGCAATCACGCGGTTAGAACAGTCGATGATGTTCTTGGTCGAGCGATAGTTTTCGATCAGGTGATAGCGCTTGGCTTGATAGTCCGTTTCGAATTGCTGAATGAAACGGACATTGGACCCGCCAAACGCATAGATATTCTGATCATCGTCCCCGACGACCATCAGCGAGAGCTTGTCTTCCTCGCTATTCAACGTCCGGCCAGCCAGCGCGCTAATCAGATCGTAGTGCTCCGCATTGATGTCCTGATACTCATCCACCAGGAGGTAGCGCAGGCCTGCAAGGATTCGGTCTCGATGAACCGATGGGCCAACATCGTCTCCCTGCTCGGCTTTACGTAGTTGTTCGGTTGCCGTCTTGATCACCGCATTGAAGTCGATGGCCTCACCCCGCTCGATGGCCACCGCGTAACTCGTTCCCGTCAGTCGCATCGCCAGACCATGCAGTGTCTGAACGCTCACACCTGCCGCATCGGGACCAACCAACGCCCATAGCCGGCGGTAAACCTCGATCGCGGCAGACCGGTTGTACGTCAAGACCATGATCTGCTCGGGCAATACCATGCATTCGCGCAGCAGCCAGGCCACGCGATGCACAACGACACGTGTCTTTCCAGAACCGGGGCCGGCCAGCACCAAGTGGCTGCCCTCCAGCGGCGCCGCCACAATGGCTTGCTGCTCTGGATTCTGCAGATCCGTCAAAATCCGCCGGTGCGCAGCCTCGGTCGTAGCCATCTCCAGCACGTCCTTGCGCCCGGCGAAGTACTTCTTCACAAAATCATTCCGGTCCTGGCTGAAGTAATCGACGATGAACGCCATCGCGGCCTGGATTTTCCCCAAAGCAAGGCGCGCGTACTCCGCCATAACATGGACCTGGATGATCTTGTCTTTGTAATGCAGCGCCAACTCAGCGTAATCTGATTTCTTAAACTGGCGACGTCGGGCCTCGGCGTTGAGCTCGATCGTCATGGCTGCCCGGAAAACGGCCTTTCCGCGGGCAAGGTGCAAGACCTCGTTGGTATCGAGGTACTTCAGTGATGCTCCGAGCGCCACACTCCAATCCTTAACGACAAGATCCTGGATGGTGGTGTCTGATTGCAGGGCGGCCTCAAGATCGCCCTGCTTGCAAGTAACAAGCAGATTGTTGCCCTGGCGGTGTCCGATAAAGAAGCTGACCAAGGCTTGCGCCAACTGCATTCGACGCTGACGAATGACGTCGATTTCCTGCCAACTGCGCAGCAGCTTGATATAGCGACTGTCTTGCCCAGCTGGGCGGAGGGCGAAAAATCCACGTTGCCCCGCGCCATCACCGAATGGCTCGGCAAACGATTTGAGTAGGCGCGTGAGTTTCTCGGGATCAAACTCAACTTTGGCGTCTCGTCGAAGGGTGTCACAAAGCCGCCGGATATTCAGGATCTGCCAGTCTTCCTGGTCCGCATCCGGAGCCGCTTCGCGAAGGTTGGCCACCAGAGCATTTTCCAAGTGCCGCAGCGCCTCAATCCTGCTCGCCGTGTCGGGATCTCGGTAAAGCGTCACCCCGATCTCCATGTCATTGGACAACAGCTTTAGCCGATCAAGATCGCGCAGCATAGCCTGGACGACGCGAGAATCCTGGCCGGTGGCGAGCATCAACTCATCGGTGCTAACTCCTTGGTCATCCTCAGCCTGCATCAGGATCGTGAGGATCTGCAGATACGGCTCAATCTTGGTATCCGCACCCAGTTTCTTTTCAAGCAAGGCGCGTGCGTCGTCGATGCTCGCGACCAGTAAGCTTCCCGGGAATACACGAGTATGGTTTTCCTGCCGTTCCATGAGCCTGGCTTCTTCCAGCCAGGCGACCGCAATCCGGACTTTCGTATCGGCGTCGGCAGCATCAGGGTCGATCCGGTGCTGATCCGGAATTTCCAGGAAAATTTCACCGCTTGTAACGACGACTTCCCCTTCACTTCTGTCTTTTCTTTCAATCGAGCGAAGGGCTTTGAGGATCGAGTTGATGTCGTGCTGGCTAAGGCGCGAGTTCCGCAGCAATCTGAACTGCACATCAAGGTCTGCCTCGTCATAGAGGAGTATGCATCTCGCTGGCTGCTGATCTCGTCCGGCTCGTCCCGCCTCCTGCAGGTAGTTTTCCAGAGAGCCTGGGGTATCAAGGTGAATGACCAGTCGAACATCCGCCTTGTCCACGCCCATGCCAAACGCATTGGTGGCAGCGATGACGCGAACATCGCCCCGAATGAAAGCCTCCTGAATGGCGCGCTTATTTTCTGGGGCCATTCCGCCGTGAAAGAAGCCACAGTTGAGGCCTGCCGCTTTCAAAAACTCGGCCACTTCCTCAACGGTCTTCTGGCGCGCGCAAAACACAATTGCGCCCCCCTCATCGCGCAGCGCCTCTTGCAGCAGCCGTAGCACTTCCGCATACTTCCCTTGCGCAGGTACCGATCGAACTTCGTAGGCTAGATTCTCCCTCGCGACGCCCCCCTCAAGGGCTTCCAGCGTAATGCCCAAGCGTTCCTCGAAATGGTCACGGATGTCCTGAACAACGTCGGGCTTTGCAGTCGCGGTGAAACAAAATACGGGTGAGGGTTTATCTTTCTGGCGCTTCTTGATGAAGCGGGAAACGTAGAGGTAATCCGGCCGAAAATCGTGGCCCCACTTGGAGAGGCAATGCGCTTCGTCAAACACCCAGGCACCCACTTCCCGATGCATGAGTGCATTGGCGAAGGCCGTGCTTCGGAATTGCTCGGGTGCGACAAAGATCAGCCCCAGGTCGCCCAGACGCAGCTTGTCCAACATAAGCCTGCGTTCGAAGGGGCTGAGCAGGCTATTGAGGTAGCCCGCACACGTGATGCCTCGCGCCTCAAGATTGTCGACCTGATCCTTCATCAAGGACTGCAGCGGTGAGATAACGACGGTCAGACTGCCATTCCGGTAATAGCGGGCAAGTGCCGGCAGTTGGAAGCAAAGGGACTTGCCCCCGCCGGTTGGCAGAATCGCCAGACTGGATTTCCCTGCGAAGCCATTGCGGACAATGGCTTCCTGGAGTGAACGACCGTCAGCGGTACTCGGCGTCGGCCTGAAACTTGTGATCCCCGGAAAATACTGGGGAAGCAACGCCAATAAATTGTGTTGCTCTTTACACCACGTACATTCTGGATCAGTGCATGGGACATCCCGAAGGGTGGCGATAAGCTCTCGGGTCTTGGGGAACGCGAGCGTTACCCATGGGGGAAGCACCGAATTCCCGCCGGCTACCCGGAGCCAGGCCAATGCGTAAGCCAGCGGCTTGTGCCACGCGCTATCCGAGAAGTAGTTTTCAACGACCTGCTTCTGGCCTACCCGGCAGACTTTTCCTTCAGTCACCCTGATCCACGCGCCTTGAGCTTCTTCCAGCGTAGGGCGAAGTGATCGGCGAAGGGTGGCAAAAAAATTCGCGAGCCCTTTGCCATTCTCCGATGCGAGAAGGTAGTGCAAGCAAAGCACTTCATCCGGATGGTCTTCGACGCGCTGGCGCAGCGCATCGCCCTGATCCAGGAACAGCTCGTAGGCAAGCTCGGCATCCCGGACCGGATCGTTCTTTGTCGTCGTGCAGAGTTTGTAGTCCTTGACCAGGCGGTGGTAGGGGTTCTGCGGAAAAGCCACTGGCGAGAGTTCCAGGGTATCCACGAGTGGGAGGCGATGCAGTGCCAGATTTGGGTACAACGAATCAAGCGCAGGCTGATCGAAAGCCACAATATTGTGGCCCAGCACGAATGCTGCCCCTTCGGTCATTTTGTCTACGCGGGCGGCAAGGTCTGTGGCCTTCCCGGAGATGCGCTCCCGGGCATCCGTGTCGGGCCTGTACAGGCCAAGCTCCCGAAGGATCAATCGATCCTGTCGGGACGTCTCAATGTCGAGACAAAGGCACTTGGCGCGCGCTTTTTCAGCCACATTCGTCATCAGCTGCACCCATGTAGGGTTCCACTCGCTGCGATAACAGCATTGACCGTCTGTGTTGCCGTGCCTTTTTTGTTATTCATCTCCCCCGCCTTCTTGTACTTTGTTACTTCACCAGTTCCATCAGCTTCCCGAAGCTGTTCACCACGTCGTACCTGACGTTCTCCGGAGCGTATTTCTTGTTGATCTCGTCGAAGAACTTGCGGGCACACTTGATCTTGGTTTTCTCGATCTCGTTGAGCACCATTGAGGACATCGAGCCCTTCGTTTCCGCCACGAAGTAGACGTGCTTGACCGCGCCTTCCTTGAAGGTGATCGCCCAGTCCGGGTTGTAGTCGCCAACCGGGGTCGGGATCAGGAAGCCGCGTGGCAGCTTGGCGTAGACCACCACCTCGCTGCACGTATCTAGCTCCTTCACGAAGGCCCGCTCGATATTCGAGTCGGTGAGCGCGTAGTCGTAGATGTGGCGTTTGAGCTTGTTGCCGGCCTTGCTGAAATCCTGCTTGGTCTGCCCGGCGGTGAAGATATCCAGGTCGTACTTGTCTTCAACGGGGTCGTAAGCGAGGTGTTCGATGAGGACCGTCGCTTTTTGCTCGTTGATCAGGCGTGTGGCCTCGGCGATGAAGCTTTCCGGGTTGGTCTTGAACTGGGCGAAAACCGCCACGTTCATCCCGCGCAGGATGTCCGCCACGGTGCGGCGCGTAAGCTGGGTGCCCTCGGCCAGTTTGCCGATCAGGTCATACTTGACCGCCGAATGGATCGAGTGCGTGTTCGTCTCGGTCTCCGTCGCCTTTAGAACGAATGCGTCCCCGTTCTTGATACCGTCGAAGGTCGCCTGATCAGTCTGTTCGCCGCGCTGGATGGTGTATTGAAGAGGCGTCACGCGCAAATGCGCGTCGAGCTCTGCTACTGCCTTCCGAACCAACTCATCCGAGTCGAAGTCGACGCTATAGGCCGCCTTACGGTTGATGCGATTCCATAGCGCCTTGAACTCCTGCTTCTCGAAATTGGCGTTAAGGGGGTTCTTCTTCGGGCGGCGGTCGTCGCCAATGTCGGGCAGCTGGCTTTCGCTGAAGACGCTGTCGATCAGCAGGAACACCTGGTCCGCAATAGGCAGCAGTTCATCAGGCAGTTTTTCCAGCGTGCCGTCCTTCTTCGCCAGATGGTACTTATCCGTGATGTTGCGCTTCTTGTCGACGTAGCCGTTCTGGATCAGGTAGAACTCAATATCCGTCGCCTGGTCATCCGACACGGTGACCGTGCCATCCGCCGTTTTCAGCACCTTTCCGGTGAAATACGCCTTATCCGCCACCTTCGGCCGCGCCGACAGCGACTCGCTAATGTCCTTTTGCAGCGCAGAAACGAAATCCTTGTAGCTCTCGCTGGCCACCACGGTCAGAACGTTTATGTCGTGAACGATCGACGGGTGATCCATCCGGTCACCGAATCGGTTCACTGACAAACGGAGTCCGCGGCCAACCTCTTGCCTTCGCGAAATGGTGTTGTCGCTGTGCTTCAGTGCGCAAATCACGAACACATTCGGGTTATCCCAGCCCTCGCGCAGCGCGGAATGCGAGAAGATGAATCGCACGGGCTCGTCGAAGGACAACAACTGTTCCTTCTTCCTGAGGATCAGATCGTAGGCATCTACGTCACTGGACAAACCGGCGTTCTCTCCCCGTTTCTCCACATCCGGGTCTACAAGACGCTTGGTCTTCTTGTCGATGGAGAAGTAGCCGCTGTGCGTCCTGGAGGCGTCAATGCCATTCAGGTACTTGATATAGGCCGTTTCATCGAGGTCCAGCACCTCATTTAGGTACTGTCGATATTCCTCTTCAAAGACGCGTGCGTACTCGCCCTTCTCGTCTTCCCTACCGTAATCCCGGTATTTGGCCACCTCGTCGATGAAGAACAAGGTCAACACCTTCACGCCCTGGTGGAACAGCGCCTGCTCCTTGTCGAAGTGCGCCTTGATCGCTTCCCGGATCTGGATGCGGCGCAACGCCGCCTCATTTACATCGCCCGTCGCCTCGCCCACAAACAGCTCGACGCCGTTGGGAAAGCTCAGGGTATCCGTATTGGCATTGATGTCGGAGACCACGTAGCCGCGGTATTGATCCAAGCCATTCGAGAGGTCAAACAGGTTGTCGCCCTTCGCCAGCTTGCGCACCACGCGCTTGATGTCGCCGCTGGCCAGCTTCTGCTCCAGCTCCACCCGCGCCTCGGGCGGCTTCTTGGTCGAAATCTCGATGGACTGCAGGTACAGATAGGCATTGGTGCCCGCCAGCCCCTTCACGGCGATGCCGCGCACGGCAATCTTCTTCACCAGCTTCTGGTTGTAGGCATCCAGCGCGTCCAACCGATGCACCTTGTTGTGGGTGGTCTTGTGTGTGGCCGAGTAGCGCAGCACCATCAACGGCTTGAAGTTGACCAACGAGTCCAGGGTCTTGCCGCCTTCCATCTTCTGCGGCTCATCCAGAATCAGGATAGGGCGGTTGGCGCTGATCACGTCAATCGGCTTGCGCGACTGAAAATCGTCCAGCTCTTCATAGATGCGCCGCGCGTCCTTGCCGGTGGCGTTGAAGGCCTGCACGTTGATCACCATCACGTTGATCCCGGCATCCGACGAAAAGCTCTCCAGGTGATGCAGCTGCTTGGAGTTGTAAATGAAGAAGCGCGCCTTCTTGTGATAGGTCTCCAGGAAATGCTCAGCCGTGATCTCCAGCGACTTCGCGACGCCCTCCCGGATGGCGATGCTCGGCACCACGACGATGAACTTGCTCCACCCATACTGCTTGTTCAGCTCGAAGATGGTCTTGATGTAGCAGTAGGTCTTGCCGGTGCCAGTCTCCATCTCGATGTCGAGATTCACCTTGCTGACCCTGGTCTTCACCAGCTCGGTCGAAACTGACAGGTTCTGCTGGCGCTGCACCGCCTGGATGTTTTCCAGGAGATTCAACTCGGACAAGTTGATGTCCGCATTGCGGAAGGCCGCCTCCTTATCGGTGCCGGCTTCGGCCGCGTTGAGCTCCAGCGCAGCCTGCGGGCTGGCGGGCTGCGCTTGCTGCACACCGGGGTCCAACCGATAGCGGATACCGCCGTGAGCCGGCACCTGGCCCTTGAAGCAATCCACCACGGCGTGGACAGCCGCCGTCTGGTAGGGCTGGGTTTTGAACTTAAGTTTCATGCCTTACCCTTCAAAAGGCTTGAGGAGCCCTCATGCTCCACAAGCCGATTTGTGGAGCGCCAAATTGGCTTTGGGCTCCACAACGATGTTTTCTTTCTGCAGCTTCTCTGCAGCCTCTCTGCATCCCCGGCGCGCAGAGAAACACAACCAATTGATTTGCAAGGAATACTTTCAGAACCACTTCTGTAATCCTCGATTTTCTCTCTGCACATTATTCGTTCTTCTCTGCAAGCACCCATCGCGGGACGTGGTCACTGCCCTTGTTAACAATCACCCCCCTACGCCTCAATTTCGTGAGAAGGTTGCCGATCTTGGTGATCTTTTGCGTCTCATCAAGGGCCTCGCTGAGCTTGTCCAGCAGCAACTTGTTGACCTCCGCGCGGCTCGCCTGGCCAAACTTTTCGAGGTAGTCCGTCAACAGCTTGGCGTAGAACTCATCATCCTGCGCCCGTGTTCGGATGTAGTCCGCCTTGTTCGCTGTCACTTCGGCCACGGCTGCCGACACGTGGAAGTTGGGCTTGCGCCCCTCAATCAGTTTCATCCGTTTCAGGCGCGTGGCCGCCTCATCGGGGATGGGTAGTTTCTTCTGCACCCGGTCCAGCGCCAGTACATCAGCCAGCGGCAGATCGGTTTTCTGGATCAGCAGGCGGCTGTATGCCGGGTCGACCACGCCGCCATAGACCGTCACCTTCACCGCGCCAGGCTCGCTCAGGTCGTAGTCGGGCAGCGGGAAATAGCGCCGGGCCTGGCCTTTGTATATCTGGTGAATGCCGTAACCCATCGTGTCGATCATGTTCAGCTCCGCCATGGCCTGCGCGAGGAACGGGTTGCGGTAGCGGCGCGGCGTCTTGTTACCCTCGACGTATTCATCAGGCCGCCCCTCGAAGAAGCTGCCTTCGTTCTCGAACATCAGTTTTTCCGGCAACTCCGTCACCACAACACGGCCATTGCGGGTGTAGTCCTGGTGGGCAATGCAGTTGTGCAGCGCCTCCAGCACGATCTTCTGGTCGTATTTGGAGACCTCGACCGGGATCAGCTCATCCTGCGGCAGGATGCGCAACTGGATATTCCGAATGCGTTGATAAAGACTCGTGGTGCTCAGCAAAAAGGGCGGGCCAAAATGTTCGTAGGCGCGCTCTGGCCCCTCCAGCTTCCAGGTCATTTGCGCCGGGTTCGGCGACAGATGGAACGCCGCTTCAGCCTTGCCCAGCAACAACAAGGTCGTGCGCGTGATCTGCCCGTTCTGCGTCAGGCGAGCACGATCCAGAAAAGTCGTCAGCGGCCAGTTCGCGACTTCATCCGGTTTAAAGCGATTTGCATACTTCCGGGCAAAGGAATCGCGCGCCCTGGATACGGCATCGGCGTCCAGGTCTGCCAATGTCGCGGCAGGCACCACTTGCGCTGTCCAGTCCTGCGCCAAGGTCTGACGGCGTATTTCATCCTGCTTGTCCAAGCCCAGCGAGATCAGGCTTTCGCCCGCACGGGCGTAGTAATGCCCTTTCCACGCGATCGGGATGCCACGTGGCGCGGCAGGAATCTCAAACAGCACGACGCGGCCATCCGCATGATGCAGCTCGTGAATGTCGCGAAAAGTCATGCGTGGCTCGGCGTTTTCGGCGATCTGCATCTTCAGCGATTGCAGACGCTCGACCTGCGGACGGTAGTCGCTACCGACAACGGAGCGCGTCTTGTTATGCACGCCAAACACCAGCCAGGCGGACTCGACGCCGCGCAGATTGGCTTCGTTTGCCAGCGCAGAGAAATACTTCCCGATGTCGTCGGTGCTGTAATCGTTTCCCGCCTGCTTGAACTCGACCACCTCGTTTTCCCAAGTGGCGATCAATTCAGTCAGCAATTGGCCAAGCCTTGCCTGATCCATCCCGGCCTCCTTAGATCGTCTTCACTTCGGTGGCGGGCGACAGCGATTTGAATATCTGCTCGACGTTGATCTTCACGGCGCTGTCCTTGAACCCGGCGTCGCGGAACACCACGCGCAGCGGTTGTTGCTTGGCCAGTTCCTTGACGAAGTCTCCATCCACCTTGCCGCTGGCATCGAAGCACGCTGCCAGCGCATTGCCATCAACAAAGAACACCTCTTTGCCCTGGATGGTTTGCCTGGTAATCGGCAGCGCCAGGTCCACGCCCCAGTCCAGCATCACCTGGAACAGCAGGTCTTCGGCGGTGCGGTCGGGCTTGATGTTGTCGACCAGAAGATCGATTTGGCCTTTGTCGAGGGCATCCGGCGCGTAATAGACATCGGCCATGTTCGACGTGTCGATCTTCAGCACGCGGAATCCGACATCCTTATTCCAGGCATCATGACATTGATCGGCAAGTACTCTCTTGCCTGCTTGACGGATTCGACCTTTCCCGATTTCAGCAATAGTCTTGTACCCTGCCTTGAAAGCAGCAGTACTCTCACCACACTGCTCAGGCAGTTGAACCATGATGAATTTTCGATTTCCGCCATCTTCCGCATTAAGCTGAAGAATCGCATGGGCAGTGGTTGCAGATCCCGAGAAGAAATCAAGCGCTACGAAGTCAGATGACCTCACCATACTCACAAGGTACTTGATAAGCCCCACTGGCTTCGGGTAATCGTCGAATGGAACTCCAATTTCGGCTAAATCGGCCGTCGCCTTCTGAGGGCCACCAAATCCGGTCAACATTGATATGACATGGCTTGGCTCGCCACGAACCTTCACAGCCTCGATCGCGCCAGTCGACGTAATCTCAAAAACGGTGGCTTGGCCTTTGGCGTCGAATATCTCTTGGCAATTGTTTTTTATAAACGCCTCAAGTAATTCCTTTGAACTCCAGCCGCTATAGACTTGCACACTTTCAGTAAGCTTGTTGTTCTTTACAACCACATCGCCGAGAAGATGTGGCCATGCGTCGGATCGCTTAGAGATAACTCCACCCGAAAACGCGGCCGGAAAGCCAACCGGAAGCGTAATGGAGCTGGCCGGATTTTTTGGTCCATTCTTAACGATGGTATTTCTAATCTCAGGGCGATAAATCTTGCTATCCGCTGGCGTGCCAGGATCAACAACAAGCGGATGTGGGAACATCGACTCTTGTTTTGCGTAGGCCAATATGTATTCGTGGCAGTACTTAAACTTCGCTTGATTATCGAAGTTTCCGTCTGTGCGCCAAGCAAAAAGGCATAGCATGTTGTCCTCTCCGAAGATCTCATCAGAAATCTTACGGAGATTGGCAACCTCCTTGTGGTTGATGGATACGAATATCACTCCATCCTCGTCCAGAAGATTGCGCGCCATCCTCAACCTGGAATACATCATGCTCAGCCAATCCGAATGCATTCTCCCGTTCGATTCGGCGTTTGCCACCAAGCGAGTGCCTAACTCGTCTTTCTGATTTGACCGGATGAGATATTCATCCGCCTCCTCAGCGAAATTGTCCTCGTAGATAAAGTCTTTCCCCGTGTTATACGGCGGGTCGATGTAGATCATCTTGATCTTGCCTAGATACGTCTCTTGCAGCAGCTTCAATGCATCGAGGTTGTCTCCCTCAATAAACAGATTCTGCGTTGTGTCAAAAGCCTCACTTCCCTCTCGGCAAGGGCGAAGCGTTTTCGCTATCGGCGCATTCGCCGTCAACAACGCCTCGCGCTTTCCCGGCCAGTTCAACTGATAGCGTTCCTGCGGACCCTCGACGATGGAATCGGCAAGCTCCTGGCGCAGCTGGTCAAAGTCCACCACCGACCTCACCGAACCGTCCTCGCCCTTGGCCTCGGTGACACATCCTGGGAACAGCTCGCGGAGTTGGGCGATGTTCTTCTGGGTGAGATTGGGCGAATGCATTTTCAGCTTGTTCATTGTTGTTTCCTCGTTTTACTGCGCCTGAGCTCAGCGGCTCAGGTGTTCAAGTTCGTTTTTCAGTTGCCGTAGCTGGGCGTTGATTTCCACCTTGCGGTTGAACTGCTTTTCCTTGGCCAGCCTGGTCGCCGCCTTGTCCACCTCGCGCTGCTTGGCGCGCATCTGGCCAACACGCTCCACCTGCTCGGCAAGGCTTTCCTGCAGGCGCGGCGGCAAGGGGAACAAGCGATGCAGTAGCTGCTCGTACAACGCGCCGAGGTCCAAAGCAACAGGCATGGAGGCACGCGGGGTGTCGGCGGCGATCCAGCCAGTGGGGAAATAGTCGCTGGTCACCCACTTGCTTGCATCCGACTCGTTGGGGCGTTTGTAGCACGCCACCACCTGGATCTGATTGTCGTGAGCGAGCTCGAAAAGGATGGGAAACTGCACCGCACCATCGATGCAACGCAGCACGTCGTAGTCCAGCTCGGGCGTCTTGAGCTGGACTGAAAACACCTGAATCTCTGGCACACCGGGTTTGGCCGGGAGGTTGATGGTCTCCGGTGCCAGTTTGAACTGCCAGACGATTTGCTCGACCTGATCGACGAACAGATTTTTAAGCCGGGTGTTGGCGCCGCTGTGCTCGTAAATCTTGTTCTTGGGCAGGGTGCGTCCGAACGCCGCCTTGGGCGGGAAGCTGATGAGCGCCGGATGGGTGCTTTGGCTCATGCCCCCTCCTGAATCACCAGGAAGCTTATGAGCTCGAAGTCGTCCAGGCCCGCGATGTTGTTCACCAACGCGGTTGTCTTCCCTCCGGTGAACAGGCTGTCGAGGTCCTTTTCTTCCTTGACCTCGATCATCGAGCGTATGGCCTTGCCGAGCAGGTCGGAGTAGACCTGCATCTTGCGCCCGTCCGCCGTTTCCGCGTTGAAGTGTTGGCACGCCGTCGCAACAGGCTCTTCGCGCCCCTTGCAGCCACTGCGCACCAGGTCGAGCAAATGCTTGACCTGGGTATGGTCGTGGATCACCTCGCCGTCGCGGTCGATATAGACGAGGTAATACGGGTGCAGCCGGTTGTGCCCCGGTAGATTCGCGGCGACGTTGACCTCGGGGTTGCGGTTGCGCAGCGTGAAGATCACGCCGGGCTTGAGCCCAAGCTCGGGATTCGCCGGCACGACGGCGTGCATGCCGTTGGGCAGGTGGCTGGGCTCGCCGTTGGCCTTGACGTAATTCAGCAAGTCCATGCGGAAGTCGTTCAGGCCCAGGTCGGTGATCGAGACCCCGGTTTTCAGGTCTTCCAGCTCGATGACCTCATCCTGCAGGCGACGCAGTTGCTCTTTGCGGTAGGCCACGTCGTTGGCCTGCGCGCTCAGGACGTTGTCATCCCCGGTGGCGGTGACGTCGGCGATCATCATCCGGCTTTCGACGCGCTCCTTGAGGTTGATGTATTCGTCGAGCGAGATGTCGGGCCAGTAGTTGACCAGCTGGATGCTGGTGTTGGGCGAGCCGATGCGGTCCACCCGGCCGAAGCGCTGGATGATGCGCACCGGGTTCCAGTGGATGTCGTAATTGATCAGGTAGTCGCAGTCCTGCAGGTTCTGGCCTTCGGAAATGCAGTCGGTGCCGATCAGCAGGTCGATCTCATTGGGCTCATTGGGCAGGACGACAGCTTTTTCCTTGGAGCGTGGTGAGAACAGCGTCAGCAGCTCCTGGAAGTCATAGCTTTTCGTGAGCGTGGACTTGGGCGACCCGCTGCCCGTGACCTTGGCACAGTGAATACCCTGCTCGGCCAGCAGGTGCGGCGCAAGGTTGGCGTAGAGGTAATCCGCGGTATCGGCAAAGGCGGTGAAGATCAGCACCTTCTTGTTGCCCGGGTTGATCGGATTGGCGAGCTTCTCCAGCACGTGAGCCTTCAGGTGCTGGAGTTTGGCGTCGTCCTCGGGGGAGACCTTGTTCATCGAGGCCAGCAGGACGTCGATGATCTCAAGATCGGTCTTGAGCTCGTGTTCCCATGACGGCAGATCCATGTCCGCCAGGCTGATCCTGACCTTGCCGCCAATGGCGTCGCTGTCGTTGGGCAAGCGGAAGTCGTCGTCTTCGGCGTCCAGGTTTTCGAGGGTATCCATCAGGTCGCCGATGCTGGCGGCGCTTCCCGTCTGATTGAACTCGGCGATCCTGTTCAGGACACTCTGGTGGTTGGCGCGTAGCGATTCCAGCGTGAGGCGGAACGACGCCACCGAGCTTTCCAGCCGCTTGAGCAGATTCACCGTCATGAGGGCCTGCAGGCCTTTTTCGCGCCCGGACAAACTCAGGTTGCCCCGCCTGTCGCCCGACTGCGCATTGTAAAGATCGCTGTATTTCTTGATCCGGCTGGGCAGCAGGTAGGCGGCCGGGGTATACACGGCGAGCTTGAGCGTGGACAGCTGGGCGAAGATTTCATTGAAGCCCATGACGTCAGGCCGGGCCGTCAGCTGGCAGTGGTACGACAGCGGTTTGCGACGCTCGGGAAAGTGCCCAATGTCCTTGGTGTCGTAGAAGGTCTGGATGTGCTTGCGCGACCGCGCAATGGTGACGCTGTCGAGCAGCTCGAAGAAGTCGAATTCCAGCGAACCCAGGATGGCGCGCGCTGTCCGTTCCTCCGGGGGCAGCTTTGACCACATGTTGAAACTGGCCTGGGCGTTGCGGAAGATTTCCTCCACCGACTTGCCCGTCTTCAGTTTCTTGGTGAGGTTTTCCGAGTCACCTTCATAGGCCAGCGCCAGCTGATTGCGCAGGTCACCAAAGCGGTTGTTGACCGGGGTGGCCGAGAGCATCAGCACCTTGGTCTTCACGCCCTCCTTGATGACCTTGTTCATCAGCTTCTGATAACGGGTCTCCTTGTCCTTGTATGCGTCGTTGTTACGGAAGTTGTGCGACTCGTCGATGACGACGAGGTCGTAGTTGCCCCAGTTAATCCGGTTCAACGGGGTGCCGAACGACTCGCCGCTGGTGCGGCTGAGGTCGGTATGACAAAGGACGTCGTAGTTGAACCGGTCGCGGGCGAAAATGTTGGTCTTGAGGTTGCGGTTGTAATTGAGCCAGTTGTCGGCGAGCTTCTTGGGGCAGAGCACCAGCACGGAGCGGTTGCGCAGCTCGTAATACTTGACCACGGCCAGAGCGGTGAAGGTTTTGCCTAGGCCGACGCTGTCGGCCAGGATGCAGCCGCTGTAGGTTTCCAGCTTGTTGATGATGCCGGTGGCTGCGTCCTTCTGGTAATTGAACAGCTTGTTCCAGATCAGGGTGTCCTGGTAGCCGGTGCGGTCGTTCGGCAGGACGTCCTGATCGATGTCGTCCAGGAATTCGCTGAAGATGTTGTAGAGCATCAGGAAGTAGATGCTCTCCGGCGCGTTCTCCTGATAGACCGAGGCAATGTGGTCGCACACCTGGGCGGTGACATCCTCCAGCTTCTCGGGGTCGTTCCAGATCTGGTCGAACAGACTGAGGTAGGTCGCCGTGAAGGTCGGCTCGTCCATTTTATTGACGAGGTTCGAGACGGCATTGCCTGGCTGATAGCCGAGGTCGACGGCGGTGAAGCCGTGAAGCGGCATGTAGGCCATGTCCCCGCCGTCGGACTGCACGCAGGCGAACTGCTGCATGGGGGCCTTGCTGCGGTTGGACTTGAAGGTCGCCTTGCGCCGCATCCAGTCGGCACACTCTTTGGCGATGGCGCGCTGGGTCAGCCGATTGCGCAGCTGAATTTCGAACTCGCTTCCATAGAGGCTGCGCTCGCGGCCAACTTTCGGAATGTGAAACTCCCGGCGCTCCTTGCGAATCTTGTCGGTAACCTCGTCCGCAATGAATGTCGGCGAGGTGAAGATGAACTTCAGCTCATCGATCTTTTCGAGTTCCGTTTTCAGCGCCTCGAAGGCATACATTGAAAAACAGGAAGCCGCGATCTTCAGGCGCGAACCGGGCTTGAGCGTCTGCTTGAAGTCGTCGCCAAGCAGGCGGGTAATGTTGTCGATGAGCTCCATCAGGAATTGGGCTCTTCATTATTGTTGTCCGGCCCATTGGCTTTGAGGCCGTGCTTCTGCGCATAGGCCAGAATGAGCACTTCCATCATCGATGCAATGGAACGATGCTCGCGCTCGGCTGCCATGCGGAGTAGGTGCTTGACGTCGGCCGACGTGCGGATGGATACCGTTTCATCCTTCAGTCGTTTCATGCCGCCTCCCTTGTTGTTGTGTTGCAAATGTACTGCGTTTATCCATTTTCTTCTAGCGTTCCGCGGCCTTGCCGCCGGAGTCCGTAGGATTCGAGGGCGGATTGCGGCGACGCAAAGCGGCGCCCAAGCGGGAGCCGCGCCGTCATGGCGGAACGACCGAAGGGCGTGACAGCCAGGACGTGCGTGGGGCAAGTCGAAGGGAGCGAAGCGAGCGTCTCGACGCCGCCTCCGAAGATGCACCCGAAGGGTCGGCTCCGGACGGGGGAGCCGCCGGGGAAAAACCGACAGCGAAGCGTCGTCGGTTTTAGGGCGCCCCAGCGCCCGACCCCGAGCGGGGGCGGAGCCCGGTCGGCAAGCGCCCAAGGCGCGCGCCCCCCGCTTTGCAGGCCCCGCCCAAGCGGGGTCGCGGAGAGACCGAAACGCTGCGACAGCTGCGTGCAGGGAGCGCAGTGAGTCGAACCCCGACGCGGCATGGACACGCAGCGCAGCGGAGTGGCCGTGACGTGGTGGCGGTGAGAGCCGAACGGAGGTGAGGCCAACCGACGGAGGACAGTGCCGGCTTGCCGGCAAGGGTGGCCGCAGGCCGCCCGCCTGGCCTCCCGGAGGGAGCCCACGCGAAGCGGGGGGCGCGCGCCGCAGGCGGGCAAGCCGACCCCCAAGCGACCGAAGGGAGCGCGGAGCGGACCAGCCGCGAAGGCAAGCCCCACAAGGCATGCCGGGCGTCCAGCCCGGAAAGTCTGGGGTTGCGGCCCAAGCCGCCCGCGAAGCGGCCCCAGACGGTGCGTTGAGGGGTGCGCAGGTGGACGAAGCCCGCCGGAGTACCACAGCCAGGCGCCGTCAAGATTGCCCCTTTGGATTGCCCCGCACGGAATCACAATCGCGCTGCGCAATTCAAAGGGGCAATCAAGGGCCGTCATTTTTGAGCATACGGCGCGCAAAAAAACCACCGCAACGGTCCAGGAACCAACTGCGGTGGCGTCCGCCCGCCTGTCGGCGGGCTGCGCGGGCAAGCCGGCAAATGCGGCGCTATGCGCCTTGTTCCGCCTGTCGGCGGCCTTCGGATTTGCCGCGCAGCATGCGTGCAACGGTACGCGCGGAAACCTTCAGACCGGCATCGGCGAGGGTGGCGGCTATCTGCTCGGCGTCGTATCCGTTCGCGTGCATGGTTTTCATGGCGGGTAGCAGCTTTTGCAGGGCTTCATCTTTGGCAATCCTGCGATTCTGGTTTTCGACCTTTGGCGCAGATTTCATCTTTTTCGCCAGGTCGTTGATTTTTTGCACGGTGATCATGCTGATCAGCTTCCTTTCAGTATCAGTGTGGGCAGGTGTTCGAATGTGACAAACGAAAAACTGGAATCGATGACCGGCGTAGGCAAGACCTTCTCTCCTGAAACAGCGAGGGGCGGCAGGCTGCGTAACAGGCGCTCGACGTTGTGTATCTTTTCCGGTGTCGGACTGGTGTAAATCACGTGCCGGTATGCGTCTTTCTTCAACGCGCCGAGGTGATTTGCAATGACAGCCTTGTAGCGCTTTACTGTCTTGATCGTGCGCTCGCATTCAATGGCCACAGGCGTTCCATCAGGCATAACGGCGATAGCATCCGGCCGGTGATGCTTGCCCCACTTTTCACTATCTGGTCGCACCCAGTTTTTCCATCCCGCACGCAGACAGGCAAGCTTCAAGCGTTGCAGGTCGATGCTATGGTCGAGCACAGTGAGACCAATGCGTCCGCGCTCATAGGCCTTGCCGATTAGCGCGCGCTCCGTGCCGGCTGCGGCACTTTGCCCGTCCATGGTGATGCCAACCAGCCTGAGGCTGCCGAACGGGATTTCGATGCTGTCGAGCGTCACCAGACCGTCGCGGGCCATTGCGGCGAGTGTTGTTCGGATCGTGCGGCAGTCGCGCACGCCCATAACGTCGCCTGCAATATCAATTGGCGTCCAAAGCTCCATCCGTAACCAAGCCAGCAAGCGGCGGCGTTTCGTTGCCTGCGCGGCGAGACGTTCGGCGTGGGAGTGGGGAATGAGAGGCATGTCTACGCACCTCACCTCAGAAGATCGCCAAAGTCAGCTTCGTGGGTGCGGCTCTCCCATACGTCAACCGGTGCAGGCTCGACGGCTGCGTAGCTCGTTTCAGCTGATGCAGAGACAGCTCGGTCAATGAGCAGAGGCGACGCCGGGATCGGCTCGGGCGGTGGTCCGGATTCCAGCCAGCGCGTCGCAAGGAAATATGCCGGACCATCGCCGATGACGACACCAACGCTCGCCTCTTCCCCCCTCGGCTTCGGCAGGTGCGTGAAGATGTGTGGCGGCATGTGGCTAGCCTTGCCGATGCTCTGTGCCACGCTCACGCCATCATCATTTTCGGTCGTTCGCGTCTCCAGAACCGCACGGTCGCCTGAGATAAGGGACAGTTCGCGCGCCGTCTCGGCGTCCAACATTTTGTACGCGATTTTGATACCTGAATTGCCCCAGATCGCTCCACGCACCGCCTTGGGGTCGAGCCCCGGACAGTCAGACAAGTCGCCAATGGATTGGTGGGCAAACAGCAAGTGAACGTTGCGGTCGCGGATCGTACCAGCTGCCCGTAAGGCCGCTGGTGACAGGATGTATTTCAGCTCGTCTAGAAAAATCGCGACAGGCTGAGACTGGTCGCTGCGCTCGTCGAGGATTTGCATAACGCGCTGCAAAATAAGCTTCTGCCCCGCTTGCACCTCCAGCCGCGTCGTCGAACCAGTAACGTAAATCACGCCGCCAAGCTGGATGAGCTTTTCGAGGTCGTGTCCTCCCTGCCCCTGATGCACGTTGAAAGCGGGCACTCGTGCAATTTGCCGGAACTCCCGCCACAGATTCTCGTTTGCTGTGACGCGCTCATCCTCGGCCGTCTTTTCGAGCAATTCTGGCATCGAGGTTTCGCCATCTGCGAAAGCATCGGCCATGAAACCCGTGGCCTCTCGGTCTTTTCCACGATAGAAATCTACTGCTCCAGAACCAGTTTTTCCGAGCTCCAGAGCGACTTGCAGCAGTTCCTCGACCTGGTCACGCCGCGCATTCAGGAATGGGTTCAGCTGCGGGGGGCGGCCGAAACGCAGGTCAATGTTCGTGACCGTGAATCCGTACTCACGGCCAGCGTGGGCGAGTACACCCGGCAGCATGCGGTCAGCTTTCGGATCAATCACAAGTACACATTCCCCAGCCGCAGCGAACTGTGTCAGCAGAATACCGGCCAGAGAGGATTTGCCGACCCCGCTTTCACCTAATATCTCGACGTGGTTCTTGCCCAGCTTCGTGCGCGGGAACAAGACGGGCTTCCGGCTCTGATCGAGCCCCAAGAAAACCTCGTCTCGACCGGACTTGCGAGCGCTTTTGATATATGGAGCTGGATCGAATGGTGCTGCAAGCCCATTTATCTTGCTGGCGTCTTGCAGCACGTCAGATGCGCCGCTTTTGACAGCGTAGTGCGTTTTCTTAAGCGAGACCCACAGCCCAAATAGAACACCAGCTGCGCCCGCGGGAAGCATAGTCGCTGGTTCCAGAACCTGTCCGACAGCCACCCCAAACACGCCGCACAGGAAGACGCGGCGGAACGTTCCTTCATGGAAACCTGAATCTGACCAGTTCACGCCGTCTGCGTCATTGCGCGAGCGCGCGAACCACCAAACCAACAGCCAGAACGACAGCAAGGAAATCAGCAAAAGGACGAGCTTAATTTGCATGTCAGTCCCGCCTGTCGAAGAAGACGAGGAAAGCCAAGGGCATCAGCACAAGTGCATAGACTGGCGCTTGCAGAATCAGAGCATGATCGCGGGCCCAAACCGCCACAACGCTTGGGGGCAATTTCTCAGCGGCGAACTGAATCACGATCTCCGGCGAATGCCAGCCTGGAATGACAACCGAACCTAAACCCGCAGCATCCAGGGTGCGGGCCAAAAGGTAGTCGCGCCAAAGCTCAGCACCGTTGTCAGGCCGTAAATAAAGATAGATGGATGCAGCCAACATCGCTGACACGATGATCCAGGCAACAAACCACAGCTTCAACTCAAGCCAAAGGTCGCGGAGCCGCGCCGTGAGTGTATGGTTTGCGCTCAAGCAAGACCTCCTTTGCCCTTGCTGGTCACTGGGTGGGTGCCCCGACAGGCCGGGTACCGGGAGCAGCTAAAAAAGTCGCCATTTCTGGATCCGCTGACGAGTACCATCGAGGCTTGGCACTTAGGACAAAGGACGCCTGGATCCGCCTCGCCGCGTAGCGGTAATTCCAAGATCGAGCCGTCGGAATTCTCGCCAAAGGCCCTATCGCATTCGCAAATCCACAACCAGCGGGACAGCCGTGCTGACCAACGCCGGGTGCGGGGACATGCTTCGGAGTATTTTTCACATCGAGGGTGACTCACGGTGCCACCTCGCCGTTTTTAGTCACGTCATGGCCGTTCTTGGCGGCTTGGGATGCCTCCCAGCGTTCAAACGCAGCGCGCTGGGCGGGAGTGGGTTCAGGGATTAGATATATGGTGGCTGCAATGACGGCCACGACAATAGCGATGGCGCCGAGAGTGTAGGCAGTTGCCATTGCAAGGAATTTGCGGGGGGTGAGGTTTTGAGGCATTTATGACTCCATCAATCGTTCAGCGATTGAGTCATGTTTGCCTATAAGCTAGCTTGCACGGATTTGACGATCATTCGCGAGCAGGGTAAACACCGCAAATCCCTGTGCGGTGCGGGAGCCGCTGCGCTTGATCAGTCTGACCGGCGACCTGATCACACCGACTGACGGTGATGATTACCCGCCGTACTGCGACTATGAGTCTGCGAGGGGGAGAATAATGGCATCCCGCGACTGGACAGGTGCAACCGCAGTGCCAGGGGGCACCCTGTTCGCCATAGCCGGCGTCTGTATGGCCTCTTCACTCCGAAACCAGCCAATTTGCCTATGCGTGCAATTCGGCCAAAGCTGCCGTTGACCCAGCGCCCGATGTCGGGCTGCAATGGTTCGGTTACCTGCCGCTCAACCGTGGCTGACGTCGAACGTCAGCTACCAATTCCACCGAAATCGAACTTCTGTCCAAGCATGGCCACCTGTGCCTGCCCTTCAAACAAATCGGTCGCTCGGTTGACCATTACGCGTCCTCTCTTTGACCAAGCCAACAACGCGGTGAGCACGAGTGTCAGGCTCAGCGGCTATGTACACGCACCTGCTGAAGCTCCTTAAGAGGCCAGGCGCCGTAGGCCTGTTCCAGCACGTCGAGGAGGTCGGGGCGCATCAGAAGGTCGCATCCGAGATTACAGTGCCCTTCAGGGCCAGAACTCTGGTCGCGCACCCGCCAGGTTCTGAGAACAACCGCAGCCCTGCCATCGGCATCTAGCCACTGTATCGGTGCCCCGTACTCCGAGGGCTGCAGCCGTGCCCGGTATCGCAGCGCGAGCGGCGGTAGTAACGCAACGTTCTTCCCTAGCCAGTCGGTGACATCGCCGAGGCGTATCAACTGGGGGCGTTGCGCGTCCACGCGCGCCTCGCGGGCAGAGATCTCGAACCACCAGGAGCCGATATCGCCCGGCGGAGCTGGAACCGCTCGTGGTGGGACGGTCCCATCGAGTTCCGTTCCGACAATCGCTGCTAATCTGAGGACTGATTTGTCTGGGCGTTCATAGTTGCGGTCGTCCGATCGGAACAAGCTCTGCTCGTAGAGGCCCAGCCGTATCCAACCGCCGTAGCTTGAGTCCGCATCCGGAACCCGCACGATGTCACCAAGCTGATCCTTTGCTTCGCGAGCGGGATCCCAGTCTGGCCGTGGCACGCGACTCGCACCGACTGCCAGATGAACACCGGTGTACGGAAGGATGTGGCTTGCGATTTCATCCTCCAGATCAGGTTTCCAGACTCCCTGGCTCCAAAGATGCTCGTATAGTCCCATAAGCGCCTCGTCGAGGAAGGCAAGGAAGAGCTCTGTGGGCCAAGTGACTATCGCCCCGGGAACGTACTTGCGCGACCTGCCAAACTTGATCTCGTTTCGCTCCTTAAGGTAGTGCATGAAGTGGTCATTGCCTTTGGCGAGGGCGTCCATGCGATGCGCGACGATTGCGCGCAGGTCGGGCCACAGACTGTCAAGGTCGTCAAGAACATCGCCGACATCCGAAAACTCAGTGAGCGATAGGCCTGCTGCCGATGGTGGACTCGCTGCCAGACGCTGGCGTGATCGTGTCACTCCGGACGGCCGCCCATTACGTTCGAGAAGCTTCTCAGCAAGCCAAGACAACGTCCAAGCGTTGCCGCGCGCATACCCCTGCAAGAGGTCGTCTAGCAGCGTGAGGACGCCGGAAATGTCTGCCGGAGTCTCGAGCAGGACCTGCAGGACCGTCTGCACGGTGGAGACAGTCGCATCCCTGGTGAGTAGCCACTTGAGAGGGGCGGAAAACACGTCTGGCTTGGCCGTGAGCAGGCGCCCGAATCCCGAGAGGGCTGCAATCTTCCTCGGAAGAGATGCGTTGCCAATGCGCGCCAGCAGCAACGTCGCCAACGCTTCGTCAACAGACCAGGCGATCGCATCAGACGGATCCAAGGGTTCGAAGTAGCTCTTTGGACCAGGCAGGGGCAGTCGACTGGCCATGACGGTGAACGCTTCCTCCCAAGCGTGAGCGGCCGAGTCGTGGCCCCCCCAGTCCGAGATCTGCTCGATCAAGTGCCTGGCAACACCGCTGAACCCACCCGATCGAACTCTTCGAGTCGTCTCTTCGGCGAGTGTTTGCAGCGCTAGGTTTCTGTCGAGTTGCATCGCGCGTTGAAGGGCTGGCGCTTGCGTCCTGCCACCGAAATTTAGCCAACCGCCGCCCCCCCTCGACGCGGTAAAGGTAAACGTAAGGGCCACGGCCGCAAGTCGAGCGTGGCCCGCGTTATCGAGGCACTGGCCAAGCAGGGCGATGGGATGCTCGCGGCCGAGAGACCAGGATGGTGTCTCGCGGGCAAGGAAGCGGATCAGACGCTGCCCTTCAAGCTCTTCGCCTCGGTCAACCATTTCGCTGATGAGGTAGCTCAGCGGAAGAGCGACAAGCTCTCCCAGAGACTCCTCGGAAAGTTGTTGCTGCGACAGCCGACGTAAGGTCGTCAGAACGTCAACAAAGCGAGGGGACGGCGGGAACGTCGGCAGGTGAACAGGTTGTACTGGCGACACAACCTCATCCCTTACCTGCCCCACACCGGGCCGCTCATCTCGCTTATCACGAACACGTGCGGTCCATGGCATGGGTAACCCATGCCGCTGTGCGAATACGTGAAGCCGCGCGACAGCGTCGTCTCGATAGCGGCATGCGTCATCAAAGACTTCGGCGCAAAGGCGAACGAAGCGTTCCTTGACGTATTCTGGGTTGGTCGCCGCTAGGCGCTCGAGGGGGTGGAGGCGGGTGTTGGCGACTTCCGCCCCCGCGTTCTCGTACTCGATCTCGAGAAGCAGAGTCTCCCATAGCGCATCCAGAAGCATGGGGTCGGCGCTGTTCTGCAATTCTTCTAGGATGTCTTCGTGCGCGCTCTCCGCTATCCAAGATGTCTGACCTAGTTCCCGACCGTACTCGCGGCATAGCAGCTCGATCGCCCGTACTGGGTTGACCTTCAGCAAGGCTCGGAACCAAGCGTTCGGCGCGCGTTTGGTTTCCCTCCCATCGGTGTGCCGCAGGACCGCGCTGAGGAGCGGCTGCAGACGATCGAGCGCACCAAGCGCCACTTGCTCGGACAGAGGCAGCAGTGCGGGCACGCTGTCGATCACGTCGAAGAGCGCGATGTCCTTGCGAAAGCCGTAGCTCAGGAGGAAGACACTGGCTTCGCGCCAGTGCTCGATAGCCCTCGGGCGGTTGGAGGTCTGCGCGTGAAGCTTCGCGAGTCGCATCCGGTAGGCAGCGTGGTTGCTGTAGTAGGTACCACCCTTCTCTTCATTGGCGAGCTCTTGCTCCAATGTTTGGACAACCAAGGCGGAAGCGATCGGCGTTGACGCATGTTCTAGCAGAACCGAGAAGTATGAGCTAGCCGATATGGGCCCGCTGTCCTCCCGGTCGAGCTGAGTTGCCGTGCCGGAGCGTGCCTCCGAGACTGCGGCGATGGCGCGTTGCCACTCGTTTGGCGTTCGCAGCAGCCGCAATGCCCTTCGAAGACTCTCGGTGATCAAGCCCTGTATCGCATAGAGGTCGCATGCTCTTGGGGAGCCCGTGAAGGGATGAGTATCGACTACGAGCTCGTCAAACACCGCCGTGATGTCGTAGGCGCAGCCCTGGACTGCAGCAGACTCCGCTAGCGCACCCGCGAGCGCGAAGCGTAGCCAACACTTGTACCAACCGACTCCTTCGAGGCGCAGTCGCTCGTCGGCCAGGCTGCTCGTGGCGCTTGCGTCTCTGGCGAGGAGGCGAGCGGATGCAACCCACTGGCTGATGGCAGGCGCGTTGACCACGCCATGGGTGTCTTCGATGGCGAGGTTGACTGATGCGAGCATTCGCGCATGGCACAGTGCCTGATCAGCGGGTGCGCCCCGCTCGACGCACCACATGGCCTCCTCGGGCGATGTCGCATGAGCCAAGGCAGTGGCTGCGCGGGCGGCGGCTAAGGTAACGTCACCAGCCTCAACTGCCACATCAGCTAGTCCAAGTAGGAGGGCGCAGGCAAACCTTCCTTCCAGGATATAGCGTTTGGGCGGGGTGAAGTCCACACGCTTGATCAGCTGTTCTACCAGTTGCGGCGAGACCTCCACTGCCAGCAACTTTGCGAGCTTGCGCAGGAACAGCGAGGAGATGTCGGCGCCGGAACCCAGCAGGTTCTCGTGGATCCTCCTGACGATTCGACGCGTATGTCCCAGCCGCAGCCGGCCGCGGATGATGGCGAGCGCCTCTACTTCCTCTTCCAGCAAACCGCCCAAGGGGTCGAACTCTCCGCGGCCGGATTGCGTGTCATTGCTGGGGGAAGGTAAGGCCAAGTACTCACGCCATGGCGCGGTAGCGCCGGCAATGTCCACCTGCTCGCAGACCAGCAGGCCCTCCTCGCGTGAGAGTGTCGGTCGTCCATCGAACAGAAGCTTGTCAGCCAGCGCCTCGGCACCAAAGAGCGCCTCGTAGGTCTCCCAGTACTCCTTCCAGTCATTGGCATAGGGGGAGAAGCACGCATCGAGCGCGCGTAGTAGCTCCGCACAGCGAACAAGCGCAGGCCAGTTCAGAGCCCGAGCAGCGACGTCTGCGGCCAGATCGAGGTTGCGCTCAATGGCATCGTATGGGTGACCGTACTGCAAGCTGCGCTGAACGAACGTCGTCGAGACTCGCTCCAGGATCTCTGCTTCGCGCTCGGCTCGCCTCATCACCGGCAAAGTGAAGCGGTAGCTCTTCGCGTCTGCAAAGAAATCTCGCGCCTCCAACCACGCGACGACCGGCGACAAGACGTTGGAGAGTCGCCGGCCCCGGCGAGCCAACTCTTCCAGCATGAAACGGCGGAAGCTCTCGTGAAAGATCCGCAGGCCGCCTTGCCCCGTCGCGACGGAGAGTACCGGCAACATCGCCTGAAGGGCCTCGGGAATCCAGTCGGAGAGTGCGGCCCCGGCGATCTCTCGCAGTTCCGCCTCATTGACGGAGAACTCAAGGACACCCACGATGTCGGCGATGGCTTTCGCATCGTTGCTGATCGACTCGTATAGATGACGGTAGTACTGGGCGATATCGCCCTGAATGGTCGGCGTAGCCGCCAGCCAGTCCAGAGGATCCGAGATGACGCCCGAGCCTAGCCCTTCGACTAGTCCTCGACTCAGATACCGCCCATATAGCGGATTACCTTCCGATCGTTGGAAGAGGCGGTCGACGATTGCTTCTCGCTGATCTTCGTCGAGCACATGAGCTGCATCCAAGGCGGCGTGAACCCCGTGGTTACACGCGAGCTCGAGGATGTCGGTCTTAGCCCAAGGGTCGATGCCATGCTCGACAAGGCGGTCGGCGAACTCTTCGCGTAACGGCTGCAGGTGCTCCCCAGGCTGAGAGCCGACGACGAGCGCAACGTTGTCGGGCAGGTCGAGCGTCGCCAAACGCTCGACGATGTCTGTTTCGTTATCGCTCAGGCGTGGAGACGCGCCGCGCACGCGCGCGATGTGGTCGAGACCGTCGACGACGATGACAACGCGATGACCGGCGTCTGCTGCTGCATTCAGGAAGTCGTCAAACGCATCCAGTCCCGCTGCGAACCGCTGCGGTGGCGTCAGACCGCATGACTTGAAGGCGTCATCGAGTTCGCCAAGCAAGTTGCCGAAGAAGACATTCGTCGTGACTCGTTGCTCCACGAGTTCGTCGCTTGGCTCGAGGAAGCAGTAGTGACGTGCGACGACGAGACCCTCTTTCCGAAGATCCTCTGCCACCTGCGTCAAGACCCATGATTTCCCAGAGCCTGGCCCGGCGAGGGCGAGGTGCACTCCGCCTTGCCTAATGGCCTCGCACAAGCGTCTACGTTGGGGTAAGCGCTCCTGCAGTACTGCCTTGTCGATGGGGAAGGCCTGAGCGATCCGGCCGAAGTCCGTGCGTAGTTGCAGGCGTTGCGCAACGTCCGGGGGGCGCAATATTTCTCCCGCAGTTCGCGCGGTGGAAGCCATGTAGATGGCCAGTGCCGCTGCGTCTACGACATCTCGATCGTGGTTTGGGTATCGGCCGATACCCACTTGGTCCGACATCAGTCCCAAAAGCAGGCGCTCGAGGGTTCCAGGAGCGGCAAGGTCGAGCGACGCCGGTGGCAGTGACACCTCGATAACGAAGCGTTCGCAGAAGCGCACCACCTCTTCTCTGCTCAGTGCCTTGGCGCCTGCTGGCGTATGCTGCAGTGGCGCCAATGCGGGCTGTCCACCTTCGGGCCACAGGGTGCTTGTATCCAGCCGGAAGGTCGTGGTGGCAAAACCGGAGAACGTGCCTAAGTCGTTGCTCGCAAGCAACAGTCCTGCAAGGGCGTCAGTCGCCGCCGGCGGTTGCCAGGTCGCGGACAACCGATACTCGTCCGCGGCCTGAGTTCCCTCGGCGGTCATGGTATTCACAAGTCGATCGAATCGCAACGATGACCTAGCCGAGTTGAAGTCCGACAGGCTCAGTGCAGCTGAGGGATCCGCACTCGACTTCAACTGTCTCCGGATGCGAGCTCCGGAGGCGGTGACTTCGATGTCGTCGAAGCGATCGTCATCGACGACCTTGCGGTCAACCACCACCGACTCGAACCGTTCGACCAACGCACGCACAAGTAGGTACGCGGTGACGAGGTCCTGGTACGCGTAGCCTCGATGCGCCGCACCGAGCGCACCACCTCGGTACGAACTGCGGGCGAGTGGCCGTTCGTCGGTTCCCTGTTCGTTCACGCCTACCCCCTGAAGCGCAGTCTCATGCTGCGGGTCATGTCTCCAAGCAGCTTGATTGTCGGTGGTTGCTGCTGGAAACAAAAGTGGCCGACACTATGCAGGATGGCAATTTTATGTCGGCATTGTTGACATGCCAAACGTAGCCGTTAGAAGTTGTCGACGTGATGCCGAAGGGGTCGGTCCACGGACAAATGCCCACCCGGGTAGTGGCGCAATAGCCTGGCGCATTTTCTGTGCCGCGAGCAGTGTCGACGCCCGCTTCGGCGGCGTCTTTGCGGCAACCGTACGAAGTTACCCCTGAGGACCACGAACTACCGCTTCGCCGATTCCTGGATATCAGCAACCGGTCGGTAGTTCGATTTCGGTGGAACTGGCAGCTGCGATCAGGTGATCACAAACGACTGGAATCTGTATGCGGTGCTTCTGTAGGGAATGGAATCGTCAATGAGGCCGACAGGCCCCGAGGGGCGGAGCCCCGATCTTGAATGCTTCACCTCGAATGCTGGCGGGAGGGTAAGCCGCCGCAGGCGGGGGAAACCCCGCAGTGGTATCCCCCGCGAAACGGGCCTCTAGATTAAGAAGGATTAGCGTGAAAGAACAGCCATCCAAGGCGAACACGTCCCTGACCAGTAAAGGTCGTGATACGACAAGGTTCGGTGGTCAGGCGGTGGCTGTCGAGATGAAGCCGAACTTGGTCAGTGCCTTGATCCAGCGAGGGGCGTTGC
>JACDJB010000385.1_pt1 | contig 50126 bp, 61 predicted proteins | sample 7454121 | NCBI WGS metagenome assembly JACDJB01 (sample SAMN14253290, study PRJNA609438) | sludge metagenome | isolation source: sludge after 25d culture with pyrite | collected 2018-12-20 | reverse complement strand
GGTCCGCGCTCGAGCCCTGAACGAGACGGTTGAACGCCTTGTGCGTCCAGTCGTAGCCCGGACGACCGCCCTCGGCCCGAGGGAATCGGCAACGACGGCCGAGCACCGTGCGGATGTAGCCCTTCTTCCTCGCCGCGCCCTCCGCCCGCTGGGCGATCTCGCGGATGAACGGCACCTTCTGGTCGAACTGGTCGAGGATCGCTTGGCCCTCGTCGCCGGCGACCTCGATCGAGCGACCGGCAGCGGTCGTGATCCACTTCGTCGGCTTGCCGATCGAGCGGCAGAGCTTCGCGCCGCCCATGGAGTAGCAGAGGCCCAGGAAGATGTTCTTCGCGCGCGAGCGGCCGTCCTTGCCCTCCCACCCGATCATGTCGCGCATCATCGTGTGGTTGTCGATCGTCGGATCCGCTCGGTAGCGGTCGGCCGCGGCGCGTGCGCCGACGCAATTCGACACCTCGGCGAAGTGGGTGATCCAGCGGGGCTCCTGCTGCGAATAGTCCCACGAGGCCCACTGTCCACCATCGTCGGCGATGTAGATCGCACGCCAGAACGGGCCGATGTCCGGATCACGCGCCGGCTGCTGCTGCAGGTTCGGATCAGTGGACGAGAGACGACCCGAGACTGTACCGGACGAATTCCCTTCGTCGTTCTCCCGCTTGAGCTGGTTGAATGTGCAGTGCACGCGGCCGTTGACTTGGTGCTCGCGGATCGACGCGACGAAGGTCGTGCGCAGCTTGTTGAAGCGCTTCGCCTTGAGGTAGAGTTCGATGATCGGGTGCTCGATCGTCTGCAAGACCGACGCCTTGAGCGACGGCTGATTGTTCTTGCCAGTGCGCGGCAGCTTCGCGCCAGTCGCCACTTCGATCGCCTTGCCGGCGACGGTCGGACGATTGATGTCGGCGATGGTGACACGCACTCCCGACAGTCGGGAGACTTCGGAGAGTGCGTCTTCCTCCTCGCGGAGGGCGCGCGCCTCGACCCGGTCGAGCTGATCGAAGTCGATCTTCACGCCGCGACGGCGCATCTTGATCAACGGCCAGATCAGGCGCGACTCCAGGTCGTAGAGATCCCAGAGACGAGCTCCGCGCTGATCGGCTTCGTCCTCGGCCATGAGCCTGCGCTCCTGGGCCTGGATCAGTCGCAGCGGCAGGCGCGCATCGACCTCGGCGTAGGGGCCCACGTGGCGAGCGGGGAGCTTCCAGAGCTCCGCCTTCACGTCCTCGATGCCGAACATCGACGCGGCGACCTCGAGGTGCGAGTGGTCCTTGCCCTCGAAGCCGTTGCGCTGCGCGATGTTCTGCAGCGAGTAGGAGAACTGGTTCTCGTCGAGCAGCGGCTCCGCGATCTGCACGTCGCGGATGAATCGCGGCGTGAATCGAACGTCCGCCTGAGCGAGGTAGTCCAGGTCGTAGCCCAGGTTGGCACCGACGATGTCCCCGCGGAAGTGTGCTGCCTGATCGCGCAGGTAGCGCAGCACCGTCTCACGATCGAGGTTGTCGCCGCCCTCGTGCCCGAAGGGCAGGTAGAACGCCGGCACCGTCGACAGGTCGGTCGTGTCGTCGCGCTCGATCGCGAACGAGACGCCAATCATCCGCCCCTTCCGGCGCACGCCGATGCCGGTCTTCTTGAGATCCGGATCGTGCGTTTCGATGTCGATCGCCACACGCCGAGCACCCTGCCACGAAGGGAGCTTGGTCAGGTCCGGCGCTCGCCAGTCGGTGCGAGGTTGGAAGAGGGGAAGTTGAACCATGGGATTAGGCGTTCACGTAGCGGTCCCAGCGGACCCAACCGTCAGCGGTGTAGAAGCCCCAGTCGCGCGTCTTCGGCCCGTTGATCACGAGCGTGACGACGCGCCGGCTGACGCGAGAGATGCGGTGCGCCGCGGGGGCGCGCTTGAAGTTGAACCAGCGGATGCGACGCGTCTTCTGCGCCGAGAACCATCGGCCGTCCTTCTCGAACACGGCCGGCGTCACCTCGTCGTAGTTGCCCCAGAGCAGGATCGAGAGGAACGACCACGGGTGATCGTGCAGATCGCGATCCTGATCGGGACGATTGATCCAGTGCAGCTTGATGCCGAACCACGGCGTCGAGAGCACGTTCAGGCGCGCGAGGTAGACCTCGGTCTCGCCGCGCGGGATGATGTCGAACCAGCGCCAGAACATAAAGCTCGACGTTGCGGCTCGTTCGTTATCGGACTTGCGATTCGGGAAGAGTCTCATGGTTACCTCGGGAATTGATCCGGCGTGCGGATCCAAGTGTGTTGCTCCAGGAACGTCTTGAGTTGGATCGGGATCGCGTTGTGTTGAAACCACGACCCGAGCTGACCGACCCGAGCCTGGGCGTTCTGGTTGCCCAGCATGATCTGTTCTTTCGCCCAGAGGAGCTGCTCGGTCTTGTCGAGCGCTCGCAGCCAGACGCGATCCTGATCGGTCAGGTTGAACGAGATGCCGAGGCTTTGCTTGATGCGCACTGCCATGATCGCCATGCGCTTGCCGAATTCGCCGTCGGATTGTTGCGCGGGCTCAGGCACGTCTCCGGTGTAGCGGTCCGGCACGTTGTGCAGCAGCACGGCCTTCATCAGGTCCATGCTCGGATCCGGGTGGAACATGATCAGCAGCGTCGCCATGTCATACGAGTGCTGGCCGTTCGTGTACGACCCGTGGTGCGGCATCGTGTGCTCACGCTCGACACGCGACGCCTCACGCATCACAGAGACGCGCCAGTTGTCCGGGCTGACCTCCACGGGACGGCTCACGCGATCAAGCCCTTCTCGCGCATCTCGCGCATCTCGCGGATCCGTTGCGCGGCCTCCTGCAGCATCATGCCGGCGTTCTGCAAGGCACACGCGAGACAGGGCTTGTAGCGGACCGTTCCGCCGGCCGCGTCCTTGGAGAGCTCACACCCGCAGGGGAGCGATTCGACTGCGACGATCTCGGTCATGATGCGAATCCAAAGGTGTAGCGAATTTCGTCCTTGCCGGTCTCGACTCCGACCGGCGACACGTTGAAGAGGCCGCCGCCTGCGTAGTTGCAGCCGGCTCCCTTATCCATTTCGCCGAAGTCTACGACGAGATCCTTCTTCACGGGGTCCGTCTGTCGGAATCGTCCGATGCAGGAGAACGCGAGGTAGCGGTCGCACTGCTTCCCCATGCCCATGTCCAGGTAATCCTGGCGGGTCTGAACGTGACCGCATCCTGGGCACTTGAAGCGCCACGCATTCACATCGGCCCCGAAGAGCCGCTTGGCCTCGGCCTCCCACTCCTCGAGCGTGTAGATCGTGCGACTGTTTACCTTCTTCACTCGCAGCTCCGTTCGCCGGTCGCGGGGTCGATCGTGCACGCCTTGGACTCGTCGCGCGACTCAATCACCGGCGCGCGCTCGCCGCCTACGCGATAGGTCGTGCAGCCCTTGGCTCCACCGGCCCACGCGCGCATGTAGACGCCCTTGAAGTCCTCCCAGCTCGTTGAGCTAGGGACGTTCAGCGTCTTACTCACCGCCGAGTCGACGAGTTCCTGGGCGAGGGTCAAGACCGCGAGGTGCTCGTCGATGGTCACCTCTTCCACACGCTTCCCGCGCGTGCCCAGGCGAGCCACGCCATAGTCCTGGATCACGACCTCCTTGGGCCCGTCAAACTCCGTGATCGTGCGCTTGATCTCGTACGCGAAGACCGGCTCGATGCCCGAAGAGACGTTGTCGGCGGCGAGGCTGATCGTGCCTGTTGGGGCGATCGACAGGAGGTGCGAGTTTCTGATACCGTGCTGGGCGATCAGGTCACGCACGTCGGGAGGGAGCGTCTGAGTGAATTGCCCAGCGAGGAACGAGTCGCGGTGGTACAGCGGGAACGGGCCCTTCTCCTTGGCGAGGAGCGCGCTCGCGCGGTACGCCTCGTTGCGCAGGGTCTGCATGATTCGACGCTGGTGGTAGAGGAACTCATCGCCGCCGTACGGAGCTCCCTGCACCTCGATCGCGTTGGCGAGGCCCGTGACGCCCAGGCCCATGCGGCGCTTGTTGTGCGCCTCCTGCTCCTGTTCGTGTATCGGGTAGCGAGCAGCCTCGATCACGTTGTCCATCGCACGCACGGTACGATGGATGTCCGCGGTGAACTGGTCTTCGTTGAACACCGCACCTATCCCGCCGCCGAAGTCGTAGCCCTCAAGGTACTGCACGAGGTTGAACGAGCCCAGGAGGCACGCGCCGAACGGGGGCAGCGGCTGCTCACCGCAGGGATTCGTGGCTGCGATCGTCTCGCAGTACCAAAGGTTGTTCATCGAATTGATGCGATCGATGAACAGAACGCCCGGCTCGGCCCAGTCCCAGGTTGAGCGCATGATCATCTCCCAGAGCGTACGCGCGTTGACCTCGTTGTAGATTTGCCCTCCGAATCGAAGTGCAAAGGTCTGACCCTTCACGACCGCTTGCATGAATTCGTCGGTAACGGCGACCGACACGTTGAAGCCGGTAAGGTTCGTACGATTCTGCTTCGCGCGCACGAACTCTTCAATGTCCGGGTGGTCGACACGCATCACGCCCATCTGCGCACCGCGACGATGACCCGAGCTCGCGACGCACTTGCAGATCGCATCGAAGATCCCCATGAAGGAGACTGGGCCGCTAGACTGGCTGCCGAGCTTCTTGATCAACGCACCGCGGGGGCGTAGCGTCGAGAAGTCGTAGCCGATCCCGCCGCCCATGCGCATCGTCTCGGCAGCCTCGTTCGCGCGAGCCATGATCGAGCCTGCGCCTTTGGTAAATGAGTCTTCGAGCGTGCCGGAGACGTAGCAGTTGAAAGGCGTGACGGCCTTCGCCGTACTGCCGATTGCGCTCTGGATGCGACCACCAGGAAGGTAGCGCTGGTGCAGCAGCACTTCTCGAAAGGGTCGGTACTCATCTCCTGGTGCGACCACACCAGCGATGCGGTTCATAGCTTCTTCGAACGATTCACCATTGCCACGGTACTTGGTGCGGTGAACGTATTCGCCGAAGGTGGTCCGGGGTCCGAATGTCATTCTGGGAACTCTCGCTGGTAAAGCTGGTTGAGCTTGTTGTGTTGCCTGTTGGTGAGCTCGCGATTGAGCTCGAGTGTCTTGGTGATCTCGTCGACGAACTCCGCCTCCCAGGGATTTAGCTCGTCGTCTTGCAGTTCGCACAGTGCTTGAGCACGTTCGAGCAGCTCTGCGACCGTGTAGCGTCTCATTGAATCACCGTCACCTTCTCCGCGGCGCGCGTGACGGCGGTGTAGAGCCACTTCGACGCATCCTGTCGGAAGCAGTCGGACTCGTCGACGATCGCGACGCTCCTCCACTGCGACCCCTGGGCCTTGTGGCACGTGAGTGCGTAGCCGAAGTCGAAGTGCTGCGCCTCCATCATGGAGTACGGAGCGATGTCCTTTTCGCGGTCCTCGAAGTAGTGCCGCCACGCCTGCACCTGGAAGGCGTACGATTCGTCGCCCTCTGCGCCGAACGCGCGGATCGTGAGCAGGAGCATGTCCTCGTCGAGGACTTCGGACGCCTGGACTTCCCACTGCGAGCCGTTGAGCAGGCCGGTCTGCTTGTCGTTCTTGAGACACACGAGCACGTCGCCGGCGACAGGAAGATGCTCGGTGAACCCACGGACTTCCTTGCGGATCCGTGCGTTGACGATCGAACGCGTCTTGTTGCGGCCGACGAGGATCTGGTCGTGCGCCGCGAGCTCGTGGATCGAGAGCGTGCCTTTGGGCACGACTCTTGATTCACCGTAGGTGCCCAAGGAGAGTTGGCGACCCTGACGAACCTGGGTCGCCAACTGGATGATCGGCGATCCCTCGGCCTGTCGGTGGATCTCCGTGAGCATGAAGTTCGGCTCGGCGTTCGTGAAGAAGCCGCCGTCACCCACGGGCGGGAGCTGGGCCGGGTCGCCCAAGGCCAGCACTGGCACACCGAACGAGAGCAGATCGCCGGCGATCTGATTCCCCACCATTGACACCTCGTCCAGCGCGATCAGCGCAGACGAATTGATCGGCGACTCCAGGTTCAGGTTGAACGCCGGACGGCGCAGGTTGCGCTTCTCGGCTTCGACCTGCTCCATGAGCTCGGCGCGGTATCGCTCGTCCGCGACTCCTTCGCGGAGCTTGGCCTGGAGCTCGGCGAGGTGCGCCATCGACTTGATCTTCGGCGTGTAGATCATCGAATGGATCGTGGTCGCGTTGCCGCAGCCCTTGCTTCGCAGCACGAGCGCAGCCTTGCCGGTGTAGGCCATGAAGTTCACCGTGCCGTTCACGCTCTCGACGAGCGACTTGGCGATCGTGGTCTTGCCGGTGCCGGCATACCCGAAGAGTCGGAACACCTGATCACGGTTCTCGTCGGTGAGCCATGCGAGAACCGCCGCGTGCGCGGCGTGCTGTTGGGGTGAAAATTCCATGGTAGTGTGCGTGTCGGAAATGAAGCGGTGAGCACGAGCCAGCGACAGGCCCACCGCTTCTCGTCATCAAGATGCGCGCGTCGTCCCGCTGACCGTTACGCTCGCATCACGCTCGGTCAGAAGACCTCGTCGCCGGTCTGCTCGCCGCCCTCGCGCTTATGCGACTTGGTGTCGGCCTTGGCCGTGCCGCCACGGACCATCGTCAGCAGCTTCTTGCCCTGCTCGAGCAAGCGGCTGGACTTGCCGTCCACCGTCGGCGGGACGAGCGACGCGACGATGTCGGCGTCCGTGACCTGCCCTTCCTTCCAGGCGATCGGACGCAGGCGGAGGTTCGCGAACGAGCCCTTCGCGTTCTTGTCCGCGAACGTCGTGATGCGAATGCGGTGAGCGAAGAGCGGAGCCTTGAGGCCCTTCACCGACTGCAACGAGTAGACGAGATCGCGCCAGTGCTTGATCTTCGTCGACGTGAACGCGATGCACGCGAACCCGTCTGCTTCCGTGGCGTTCTCGTCCTCGAGCACGAGACCGTAGACGTAGATCGTCTCGATCAGGTCGTTGCCCTTCTCGGACTTGAGACCGATGTTGGAGCCGCCGTTCTTCTCCTTCGCCTTCGCGACGACCGGGCTATTCTCGTCGTGCATCCCGACGAGACCGCCGCCCTGGGCGCGTGGCACCCACTCGACGAACGCGCGCACGCGCTCGCAGGGGATGAACACGACGCCTTCGTCGCCCTTGTAGACGCGCTTCGAGATCGAGTTGAGCAGGTCGCCCACCGACGCGCCCTTGACCCGTTCGTTCGGGTCCTGGCCCACTTCGGGCGAGAGGGCCTGCAGCACGTTGATGAACGGGACGGCGATGTCCGCCGCGCTCATGTTGTCGAAGCCGAGCTTCGCGTCCTGGCCGTAGTCGTACGCGACGAGCGCGCCGCCTCCGGTCTTCACGGGTTCGACGGCGGTTTCGGCCGGCGTCGGTTCCGCATTCTTCTTCGCAGCCATGTCAGAAATCCTTCGTGACGTTGTTGTGGTGTGCGGACATTTTTACGTCCTCCGCCACCTTGGGGACGACCTGGGCACTAACCCTTGTTCTTGACCTTCGCTACCTTGAACTTGCGGATTGAGAAGATGTCCTCGGGCACCTTCTCGTTCGCTTCGAGGCGCTTCTTCACGAAGCTCTTGAGGGTCTGCGGCTCGACCCACTGATCCTGGCGCACGTTGCCCGGGTACTGCTCCCCGAGCTTGCCGGCGAGCTCCATGGCCTTCTCCTTCTCGGCGCGCGCGAATGCAACGACCACCTCGCTCTTGATGAGGCCGCCGTGACCGTTCGATTCGAGCCATGCGAAGGCCCGGGGGCGATCGGCTTCCTTGACGCTGGCCTGCACGTCGTCCTTCACCTCGACCTGCAGGTTGGTCATCGTCGTGAAGGTCTTCACGCCGATGCGCGCCATCAGCTCCGGGATCTCGATCTCGGCAAGAGTTTTCACGGCCGCCTGCTTCTTCTTGAGCGCCTCTTCGGCGAGCGCCACCTCCATCTCGGCCGCGTGCAGCTTCTCGATGAGGGTGCCCAGTTGGGTCAGGTCTTCGGTCTTTGGCGATTCGATGAATGCGCCGTAGTCGGGTGAGTCGCTCATGGGTTGAATCCTACAGCTTGACGGGGTTGACGGTCACGCAATCAGGTAGCACGTTCAGCTCCAACTCCGCGGAGCATTCCAGTGTCACTTGCAACGGCATTCCTGCTTCCGCAACGGCAACCAATTTCTTCACGTGCAGATGCTTCGTGATGTCGGTGCCGTCGTTGGTGATGATCTTGAAGTCCAGATCCGGGTATTTTCCGAGGATGATTTTCATATCCAGCTCCTCAGCTCGTCGCCCTGGACGAAGGACGCGAGCTCGTACTTCTTGCGCAGCGAGTCGATGATCGCATTGTCGATCGTGCCGACCGCGGCGATGTCGATGACGTGCACCGGACGATCCTGGCCGATGCGATGGAATCGATCTTCGCTCTGGAGACGCTGCGCGAGCTTGAAGCCGTTGTTGAAATAGATCATCGTCTTCGCGCAAGTGAGCGTCAAGCCTTCCCCACCTTTCGCCGGATTCGACACGAAGACTTGAACGTCACCGCGCTTGAATGCGTCGACAGCTTGCCCCATCTCGGTCTCGGAGCACTGACCATCGTACCGCACTGCGGAGATCCCAGCGTCCTTCAACGCTTCGAGGATCGACGTAATGTCCTGGCGATACTTGGCCCAGACGATGACTTGGTGGCCAGCTTCCTCGACGATGTCGATCACGAGACGCACGCGTGGGTTCGGGTCCACGAGGCGCACGAGCTCGCCGTCCTCACCATCGTCCGTGGGGACGTATCCCGAGGCGATCTGCTGGAAGCGAAGCATTCGCGTGATCGCAAGGTCAGCCGAGACCATGCCTTCGCCCAGGAAGGTGTAGAACTCGCGGCGCAGCTCTTCGTAGACGCGCCACTGCTCAGGGCTCATCTCGAAGTAGCGCTTCGAGTAGAGCTTCGGCGGCAGCTTGAGCCCAGCGGATTCCTTCGTCAGTCGGCTACCGTTCTCGCCGACGATCTTCTTGAGCAGCTCCAGGTTGCGGTACCCGACGAGCATCGGGAACTCGCGCATCTTCGGCGACCCGTCGGGGTTCGACTGGCCTGTGTGCACCTGCTGCTGTTTGAAGATGCCGAACGTAGCCTTGAAGGCTTCATTCGTGTCGCAGCCGATCGCCTTCCAGATTTCCGGGTTCACGAACCGGAGCTGCGTGTAGACATCGAATGGCTTGTCGTCCACGAGCGTGCCGGTCAGAATTCGACGATAGGGGAAGTAGTTCCCCATCGCGAGCACGCGAATCGTCCGCTTCGCGCCCGGAGTCTTGATGCGCGGCGACTCGTCCAGCACTCCCATGCAGCGACGCGACGTGATGAACTTCTTGGCGAACTTCGCACCAAGGTCCGTCATGATCGCGTCGTAGCTCATCGTGACAATCGAGAAGCCCTTGTGCTTGAGGACTTCGTCGGCCGCGGCGGCGTGGCCCTTGTTGCCGGCCTTCGAGCTCATCCAGAGGTGGACCTTCGCGCGCTTGGCGAGCTCGTCGGGAAGGTGCCGCGGGATCTCGTCGGTCACCCAGTTCCGGTGCACCCCATTGGGCGCGAGGATGAACGCGCCTTGAATCTCACGCTGCTCCTCGAGCCACGCGATCTCGTCGAGCGTGGGCTTCGTCTTGCCGCATCCCATCTCCCAGAGACGGGCCCAGGCGGGTTTCGAGCGCGTGTCCTCGAACTCGCGGAGCTGATGGGGGAACGGCTCCGTCTTGAAGGTGACCATGTTCCTCCAGCCTATCGTCCGTCGAACAGAAGTCAACCAAGAAAAGTGGGGACTCCCGAAGGAGCCCCCACACACGTCACCCCATAAGAACGAGGGTTACCTCGCCCGGGAGCCCATCCTAGCACGTCATGCCTAGGGTGGGGTGGAACGCTTTTCACGTTCCGCCCGCAGCAGCTCGAGTTCTCCCAGGGCCCGACCGTACTTCTCCCGCAGCTCGCCCTGTTCGCGCTGGAGCATCGCGACCTGTTCTTCGAGCGCTCGGATACGTGTGGCCGTCTCCGCGCGGATGGAAGACTTGCCGGCCTGCCACTGCGAGTAGAGCTTGAGCGCGCCGCCAGCGCCGACCGTGGTGAGGAGGGCGACCAGCGCGGTCTCCCAAGACGAGGTGTGCTCCGAAGGAAGTTGCATCATCATGTGCGCTCCAGCTTGTCGTCGAGGAGTGTACGGTACCACGCCCAGGCGCAGGCCGCACCCACCAAGATGCCTTCATGGGCGGTGCCCATGAAGACCATCGAGAAGAAGCTGATCCCGCAGGCCCAGTGTCGGAAGTGCAATCCGCCGTGACCGGCCGCGATGGCCTGCAGCAGGCCCGTGAGCATCACGAACCACGCGAACGGCAGACAGACGAAGCCGAAGAATTCGTTCGAGAGCATCTGCGCTCTGTGGAACCCGGATGCGATGAGGTATAGACCCACGAACATCTCGAGGGCCTGACTGTCGCCACAGTGGAAGAGCTTGGTGAGTCGTCTCATTCGATGATTCCTAGACGAAGAGAATTGCGTAGCCATCTTGACCGGCACCTGGAGCATTCATGTCGAGTTGCTTTAGCGCGCCCACGTCTGTGCTTGTGTGGCGCACCTCGATCGTATCGGCGACGTTCACACCGAGGATCGAGCCCGACGTACCACCCGCAGTGATCAGCGTCGTCCACGCACCACCATTGGTGCGATACTCAACGAGTCCTGCAGTGAATGAGGTGCTCAGGGTAAAGGAGTACGTGCCAGCAGCCGTGGCGGTGTAGACGTTCGATACGTCGTTCGTATCAAGCGCACCGAGGTTGAACTGCCCTGTGAGCGCAGTCGTGACTGAGAAGTCATGCACTAGCGCGTAGCGCGAGTCGAAGTTTGTGCCGCCGTCGTCATGGTTCGCGAGGATCTCGAACCGCAGCGTCGTCGGGATCACACCGTCGGTGGCCTGCAAGATGCGCAGACGCAGCACGTCGTGCTGGGTCGACGAGAACGTGTCAGTGAACAGCAGCGTATTCGAACCCGACGGATTGTTTCGCACGGAGACCTTGTGCGCTGTGTTGTTCGCCGCGGGGAACGTCGAGTCGAGAGCCTGCGCGTCCGTCGTTAGCGGCGGGATCTCATTGAGCACCCGGTAGTCGCGACGGATGATCGACAGGTCGATCGCGTAGGTCTCGGGCCCAGAGCCGTTGGCCTCCATGCTCGTCGACGACGACCACGCCGATCCATCGAGCGACAGTCGGCTCGGCGGAATCGGTCGACGCAGGCGGTTCGCCATCTGAAACGCGATCTGTGTCGCGTCCCCCTCGACAAGCTCATCGGTCGCCGAGAAGGGAAGCAATTTGATATGGACCTGATCGGTCGACGGCAACGGCGTGTCGCTCAAGTTGCCGCCAGCGAAGAGTAGGTACACCTTGTCGCCGGCCGAGTGCGCCGATTGCACGCTGTCCAACACGCCGCGGTACACATTGTTGATCTGGACGTTCGCGCCCGAAGTCTGTGCACCAGCCGCGAGCATGAACTCATTGCCAATCAGGATCAGGTTCAACAGGTTCGACCCGATGTCTGTCACATCGGCGCTGTCCGCGAAGATCGCTTCGAGCGGGGTCTGCATGTCGAGCGTCGGTGTGATCACGAGCGTCGAGAGAGGAACGCCCGAGCCGGTGCCCAAAGAAGACTGGAGCTGGCCGATCAGGAGGAGCTGATAACTATCCCCGATCTCCGTGAACGCGCCCGCGGGTGTGGTCGGGTGGTGACGCTCCACAATCTTGAAGCCCACCTCCGGACCCTTGCGGCGCGCTCCGGCCCAAACCTTGGGCGTGTAGGTACCGACGAACGCTGGATCACGCACAATGAATGCACGCGGCGCCTCAAACGCAATCTGGTGATCAAACGCTTGCAGGTCATCGGTCGGGGGTTCCCAGCCTGAGTCCGGCGGCGGCGCGAAGGAACCCGTCTGGGAGGTGAACACGTCCTGGATCAAGTCAAGACGCACGCGGTTGTCGACAAGTTCGCCCAGGTCGACACGCTGTACCCGCATCGGGAGCCGAACGAGCCCAAGGTTAGGGTCGGTGAATGCGTACACGGAGCCCGGCTGTGCGTCGTAGAATGTGCGATTGACCACGACCGTCGCCTTTGCGAGCGGATAGCTCAGACCACGCAGCGTTCTCCAGGCGATGTTCATCGCGAGCTGCTTGTCCTTGACACCGGGCAGGTTTTGTTCTGTCGCCACAACTGTGCCTTGCAAGACGCGGATATTCGCCGAGTCCTGGGCGAAGCCGTATGTATCCTTGTAGGAATCACTTCGATCCGTGAACTTCGTTCTCACTTCGTTGGTTGTGTCTTCCCACGAGCCGCGAGCAAAGCTCTCTAGATCGTGACGATTCGACTTTGTGATTTCGGGAATCGTCATTACATCGTAATCGTCTCGTGCAAGATTGATCTGCCACTTGCCGACGATCTGATTGAAGAATACTACACCTTCTATCTGTTCTTGCAAGAGCTTGAGCAGCTCTGAGGCTTCCATCGCACGGTCAAGCATGTAGCTAAATCCATTTCCTTCGGTCGCAAGCGTATTGGCGGCGGTAGTAAAATTTACCGTGTCGATCGAAGATGGATCGAACCCCAGGCCCCACTCGGAATCCGTCATGATCTCGTAGATCACATTCATCGGATTCGCATCGTAGGTATTGACCGCACCACTGCCTGCAAGCGACAGTGGATTCGGAATACGCTGCAGCTCAAACGACCATGGCTTGATGGAGGTACTGTTGCCGAGGTAGATGTTCTCCGTATCAGGCGCGACGTAGCACGTGCCACGGTAGGCTGGCGTATCTCCGCCCTCTGACTGCCATGCGCCGGCAAACGTAACATTGAACGTGCAGCCAGAACCCAAACCGCCCGTAGAAGAGATCGGGTTATCTGGCGCAACAGAATAGTTACCACTGGTGAAGATGCTGGCTGTTAGAACGGCACCGGAACCATTGACAGACTCAACTTGCATCTTGACTGCTTGGGTAAACGTTCCACCCACCAACGTCAAGACATTACCCACGGCGTACCCGCTTCCACCGGATGCAACCGTAGCAGAAAGCAGTCGTCCAACCGACGAAAAATATGAAGGTACGGCTTGGGACGGCGTGCCACCAAAAAAGCGAAGCGTTCCAACCACACCACCACTACCAAGGTCATCCCCACCGAAGAGCTCAGGGCAGTCGATCGTGAAAGTATTGCCAGGAAGCACAGTTCCATTGAACACTTCGTCATCGCCGATCCAGACGCGTAACAGCTTATCGACACCCAAAGGTCCACCGCGGCAAAGCGCAAGCTGCATCCCGAGCCGGTACTTGTAGCCCTTGATGACCATCTGGGATGAGAACAGTCCCGTCTTTACCCTCTCAGTAATGGGTATCTGCTCAAAGTCGCCATACCAAACGACATTCGGACCCTTTGCCTTGACCGTGCCCCAGAGCAAGGGGATGACGCGACCTTCGGTCGCGGTAGGAAACTGGAAGTCACCTAAACCAGCCGGCTTTGCATCTTCGATCTTTGGCTTCGGCCGTAGCAGCTCAGAAAGCACAAAGAGCACGGCATACCACAGCAGGTTGATCCAAAAGCCCATTGATTAGCACCTTACCGGATCGATGCCGGTGTCGAAGGGGTTCTTTGTGGGAACGAAGGCGAAGCCTCCGTAATTGATCACGTTGTTGAATTTCGTCTTGCAGGTTCCGATATCATGCGCGCAACCAGCGAGCAGAATCAACTGTTGACCGATGAGGTCAAACGGGAACGGCAGTAGAAGCGTGATGTCTTCACCAACATGATCAAGAATCAGGCGCGCGTCAAGACCGCCCAGGGCTTCGGCGCTGCCGCCGGAGAACCATCCGTCCGTGAAGCCATCGGCGCCGGCGACGGTCACCACGCTGCCATTTACGGCCGTCACGAGGCCCGTGTGTCGGAAGGCGGGGTCTGTGTCGTCGACCTGACAGCGCTCGTCGTAGAGCACGTGGTTGCACGAGCCTTGGTAGGTGTAGCGGGGGATTGATCGCGAACTCGCACTGATCGCAGGCTCGACAGCGAGCTTTGCCTTGTGGCCGTTCTCAGAAAACGCAACCGACTTCACACGGCCCTCGAACAGTGTGATGACCTGGGGCCCAGGGAAGTCGGGTCGCTGCAGGCGCTTGATTGTGACTTGGGCACGTTCGCTTGGAACCGAGCCGATGTATTTCCGCGCGAAGATATTAGATCCCGGGAGGTCGATTTCCAGCGTGCGATTGCCGTCCTCTGGCCCCTGCTGGATCTTGGCGCGCGTGATCGGGATGGCTTGGTAGACAAACGGGGAGATCGTGATGTCGTCCTCGGCCGACGTATAGTAGAACGTCTGCGTACCGAGAATGATTTCGTACAGCTCGATCGGATGTGACGACTCGGCCGAAGTCTCGAAGAATGCGAAAGTCACTCGAAAACCACCTTCACGGGAGCGGAAATCTTCACGACGCGATCACCCACGAGGTGTGCGAATCGAATTTGGTCCGAGTCGAATCGCACCTTCTCAACGAACGAGATACGGCTGATCTGTGCCGGCGTGATGATCGAAGGCCAGTTACCGTCAAGAGTCAATGTCTCTTGGTTCTCGTCGACGACGGTGGAGCTCAGGATCTTTCGCAGGATCACAGTCCCATCCGTCAACACCACACGGATCACGTTTTTCGGCTGCCTGCTCTTGACGAATTGTGTATACCCGCAGTTGCGGATCTGCATGAGCGGCGAGCCAGAGATGGTGTTGATCAGGAGCTCCAGGTCCTTGCCGAAGGTCGGCAGGTACCACGAGACCTGTCGTCCACGAAGCGCGTGCATGAGCTGACGAACCTCCCAGACTCGTTGGCGGCCCTTTGCGAGGAAGGTCTTGTTCGAGACGCGGCGATGACGATCCCAGTCACTCATCTCTTCGGTGGTGCCCGTCTCATTGTCGATGACGACGATCGTCTGATCAAAGGTCTCTTCCAACGCGGTTTGGATCCCGTTCAGATCGTCGACCAGCACCTTCGAATTGTACGTTGAAAACGCAGCAGTGCTCGCGAGAGACGCGTCGTTGTCGCGCACACGGAAGCGAAGGAACAAAGACTCCGCATCTGTGGGATACCGGCTACCACGCGGTTGCCCCTCAATGACGGCCGTGCGCAACGGCATAACTTGGGCTCCGACCCCATGCGCCTTGAGGGTAGGATTCTCGAACGTGAGCGTATTGCTCGTCTTGCTTACCAAGACGAGCACGTCGTAGACCGTCTGGCTCGTGCGGATCAGCACGAGTCCGCCGATACGGTAGTCAGCGAAATTCGTCGTCTCAACATTGATTGTGCTCGTACCGATGCCTGCTGCAACGGTGAGCGTCGTGAGTTCGTGCCACACCGGGATGCCCCAGATACGACTCTGCCACTCGAACATCAAGGAATCCATGATCTGACGTTCGATCCCGGGTTCCATGATGATTTCCCACTCAAAGAACTGACGAGGGTTCTTGCGCAGGGAAATGCGCTGCTCACTACCGTCTGTATGCTCGATTACGTCTGTGAGGAACGCAAGCACTTCGGTGTACGGCAACTCCGGCGGCAGGTTGAACAGCGTGACGCGCTGCGCCTTGATCGGCACTTTGACCGTGCCGGTATCGAAGACGAAGTCCAGCGTCGTATCGATGATCGGCTCACCCGTCGTGTCGATCTGCAATGTCATCTGCAGACCGGTCTGCGGCATAAAGACATACGGGAACGCAGGCAGGCCGATCAGTGTCACGCCCGCACCGGCGTTGTTGATCCAATCGATCCATGTGTGGTTCGAATACCGGAACGCGCTGTAGACCTCGATCGCCTCCTGCTGCGTCGACAAGAGATTGCCAAAATCGAATTCCCGCGGAACAACGTGAAAGCGCTCGAACCAGTCGCGCGTCAACGAGCTCTCTTCCCAGAGCTGTGCATCCCCCTGGGCCGTATCCGTTTCCACCGGCGGAGATGCTGAGTTGACGAATCCGTCTGCCTGCAGATAGCTCATCATCGACGTGACGAGAACCACGTCGTCTTCGTCGTAGAGCATCTGCGGTGCCTTGTCGAAGGCGACTGCAAGAAGGTTGGGGCTCGGCGTGGTGACCGACAAGATGTCGAACCATCCAAGTTCGCCGGTGTAGGCAGCCATTAGGCAGTAACCTTCTTATATGCAATGCCTGAATTGTACGTGCGCTGGTTGCCATTCACTGTGGTTTTCTGAACCCAGGGAAAGACGACCCATGTATCGCTGCCCACAGTGATTTCTTGCTTAGGCGCAAAATGACGAATGTTCATTCCGCGCACATCAGCCATCTCGCCCAGGGCGTAGACAAAGTTCGACGCGCGGTAGTTGTAGAACACGGTGATCGGATACCAGGGCATGAGGCCCGAGGTGGTTCCCGCGTTGTAGTACCCGAAGTGGCGCGCGATCGGACCACCGCGGAATCCACCTTGCACATCAATGCGTGTGTTGCCGGCCGTGTCGGTCTGAACGCTAACTGCGCGATTGCCCCACACCTGGGCCCATTTGGAGCTGCCGTCTTGGCCCGGTAATCCTTCGGCGTGCAGAGTGGAAGCGCGCCGACTATTGGCCGTGTTGGTATCATCGAAGAGACCGTCCATCAATCCAGTGTCGAGGGTGCCGGTCGCATTCGAGCTACCGATATCCGATGCGTTGTGCATATTGCCGTAGCAGTATTCTCCACCAGTCCATGTGCCGATCTTGCGCAGTTCGCCGAATCCGAAGTGCGTGAAGATGTTCGTGCTGACTTCGATCACGACGTGCAGATAGGCCGGACTTGCGTCGTTCTCGAAGAAGTAGTAGCTTGGAAAGGGACCATTACCGATGTTCTCCACGCACCGCTCTGAAAGCAGGTTCGTGTTCGTGTGTGACGAGTCAGTGTTGTAGCCGTTGTTCGAATCATTCGGGTGCGCACCGGGTTGGTTGCCGCCGGTGTAGCCGAGCGCTTGGTGCAGCGAGAGGTGCAGCGGCGTCGCAACAAGCCAACGACCCGACACATAGACGCTGTTCTTGTGCAGTGCAATGTTCCCGCCAGCCGTGTCGAATTGGTCTTGAGTCCAACCGTTCGCTGTCGCAAACGTGAGGAGTTTGCTCAGGAGATCGGCGAGATCAGTCGCACTTCCAGTCTGATAGGCCATCGGTCAGGATTCCTTGATGCAGAAAAACGAATACTCGGTGTTTCGGTTGCCGTTCATGAAGATCCGGTACCGATCGGTGCCGATGTCCATGTGATCCTCGGGAGTGATACCTCCCACGGCCGTGAACCAGTAGCAGCGGTCGAGATCGCCCAAAAGCTCGACATCGTTGCTTCCGGCGTCGTCCTGTGACGCGGTCACCGTCAACGGAACAAGAAGTCGAATTCCTTGACCTCCGTTAGGAGTCGGCTGCAGCTTGAGCGATTCCGTTCCGGGAACGCCAGACGAAGCGATCACATCGTCCCATGACCAGTTGTTCGCGTTATCGGCCACGATCTGATCTTCGGTTGCACCTTCTATGTTGCCTTGGCCACATGGATAAATGATGTAGTCTTTGCTCGTCGATCGGCTCGGAGAAGCTGTATCTGTCGCCGCACTGTTCTTGATATCGACCCAGACGGAATCAGGACGCCGGTAGAACGCAGGACCGACCCGACCGACAATGCCGATGCACTCACTGAGCCCCGTGATTCGACCAACAGTTGTGTCGCCGTACCAAGAATTCTCTCGAGCAGCAGCACCTTGCACGTGAATTGGATACGGAAACTCAGTGGTCGTACCGTACGGATTCGTCCAACCAAGGTAGAACGACGGATAGAAGGTCGTACTCACCGTTTGCACCTTGACGATGCCGATGATGCGTCGTCCTGTGATCGAGAACCAGAACGACATATTGAACGCGTCGCTGGCCTTGAGCGGCACGTACGCTCCGCCCGTCGCTAAGACTGCACCGGTCACCGCCGAGAAGCCCGGAGAGATCCCAGCCTGCTGGTACCACGGAAGACCGCTGTTGTAGCCGGTGGAGGCCCAGAGGCCCCAGTTCTTGCACGTGTTGAAGCCGTCCTGCGCAGTAGCGGTGAACGTCGTGATGCCGACGTAGATTGTGTCGCTGCCGGAGCCATTGCCCTGCAGCATGAGCACCTTCTCCGTGCCGCCGAACGTGATGTCGGTCAGGACGGTCCAGCCCGTGGCAAGAAACGTCACGGCGACCGTGGCACCTGTGCCAGTGCCGCCTGTCGTCGAGACCGGCGAGCTCGGATTCACGGTGTACGCTCCGCCCTCTGCGATGACGAGACCGGTGATCGCTCCGCCACCACCAACCGTCGTCACGCGGAACTTCGCCGCGTGCGTGAACGTTCCACCCGTAGCCGTGATGATATCGCCGACGACATAGCCCGTGCCGGCCGCCGAGATCGAAGCCGTATTGACATGGTTAGACGTGGCGATCTGCTTGAGCTGCAGCAGCAGGTTTTGGTAGTCGGTCGCGGTTCCCGTCACCCAGGTCATGAGATCCTCCGCTTGACCGTGTCCTTGTTCTTCCCGATGTTGTTCACGAGGCTTCTCTCTCCACGAGGCGTTGACAGACCACGATCAACGATTTCTCCGGCATCGACTTGGTTCACGACCGTCAGGTTCACGATGGGGGCGGGTGCACTCACGACGGTGGTACCGGCCTGCGCCGCCGCGGCGCTGGTCATAGCGGCGACCGTCTGGTCGTGCGGAATAACGTTACCCGACGCATTGGGGACGAACAACTCCGGACCCTCTTCGCCGACGAGATAGGGCTTATTGGCCGAGGCATAGCCACCCTCTGCCATGGCCCCCACGGCTCCGCCAGCCGCGCCGGCTGCTCCAGCCGCAGCCCCAAAACCCGGAAAGACAGACTGGATCGCTTGGAGTAGGAGCATCCGCGAGATGATGCGAAGAATATCCTTGATGATGCCAGAGGCGAACTCCCTGAAAGAGAATTTCCCCGTGGTTGCGAACTCGACGAGCGCATCTTCGGCCGCTGAAAACGCGTTGACGAGCGCATTCTCTGTGACAGACGCCAGATCCGTGAGCTGATCCTGGACCTTCGCAAAGCCCGTCGTGAAGCCATCCGTGATCGAGTTGCCCGCCTCGGCCGCTTCGAGCTGTATGTCACGCAACACTTGCGCATACTGCTCACCCGTGATCGCACCGCGGGCAAAGGCTTCATTCGCCGTCTGCTGCTTGAGCGCGAGTTGCTCCTCAAGCGGCGTGAGTTCCTCCAAGAGTTCGTTCTGGCGCTGTAGCGATTGATTCGCCGCAATGAGCGACGCGAGCCGCGCCACCTGCGTATCACTGACCATCTCTCCTTGGGCAGTGAGTTCATTGATCGTCCGCTGCAGTTCGACCTGCGCCGCTCGCTCTGAATTACTTTGGCCGAGGATGCCTAGGACAGCATTCTGTTGTTCCAGGTCGCGAACGGTATTGTCGAACGCAGAACGTCCGGCCTCTTCGATCTGACTAAGCGCCTTAGCATATTCTTCGGCGGTAATCGCACCACGGTCGAAAGCCGCGTTTGCCGCGTCTAGCTGGCGCTGACGCTCTTCTTCTGGACCGCGCAGCTCGTTGATAAGGTCGATCTGATCCTGGAGCGACTGGTTGACCGTGAGCTGGACGCGCAGTTGATCGATCTGCGCTTCCGTCGGGTTTACGCCATCCTTGATGAGTTGATTCTTGAGCCGCAGTAACTCCGCTTCGATTTCACGCTCACGGTTCGTGACGTTGATCAGCGACAAGAGCTCTTCCTGCTGACGCAGCTCGGCGAGCAGATCGCCAAACGGATCCTTCGTCGGAGTACCGGCCGGCGTAGAGCCTGGAACATTCGACGCGGCCTTCGCAGCATCTTCTGCGGCCTTCCGGGCCTGCGCGCGAGCTTCCGCACCGCCCAGGAGGGACTCGACGAAGTCTGAGGCGCTCGTGTCGGTAAGGCCAGTGACGAAGCTGTCCGCGACGCTTGCACCGAAGAGCTTCGCTTCTCCTACGAAGGCATTGTTGAGCTTCGGTATCAGATCATCACCCGTTGCCTTAGTCAGCTCGTTCAGGAACGTGTCGGGAACATCACGGACCGCACCGAGGGTGCCCTCGAAGATCGCCTCGCCGGCTTTTTTTGACGCATTGATTGCATCGTCGAAGTTACCTTCAACGGCCGCCTTGATAGCGATGCCTGCCTGCGTGAACGCCTGAATGATTCCAGTCAGGAAGCGGGACACTGTCTTTCCGAGCGTAGAGAAAGACGCCACGATCGCATCGATGCCAAACTCGAACGCTCCAATCAATGTATTGATCGCCTGGATCGCGAGATCGCCAAGCGCTGGCCCGATGCCGGAGAAGATCGTGACCAGTGAATTGCCGAGCGCGGTGAAGATCGCGAACGTGAAGTCGATCCCCTTTGCCATGAAGCGAAGGAAACCGGCGAAGCTGAACTCCAAGTCACCGAAGATTGTGGGGAACGAGTCCGCGATCCGATCGACCGTCTCGCTGATGATATCGGCCGCTGTCGAGAAGACGGTGCTAACGCGGTCGCCGAGCTCGGTGAGGAAGTCGCCCAGGGTGGCGAGCTTGCCCTGCGAGAGCGTGATCTCGTTCCGGAAGATGACGAGCGGCGCGATGATCGCCGTCAGCGCGACCAGGGCCGCACCGATCGGGTTCGCCGCGATGGCGGCCGTGACCGACGTGATTCCAGCCTTGATCGACACGAAGGCACGGCCGAGCAGCGTCGACTGCGCCGCCGCAGCCGTATTCGCCGCAGCGAGACGCGTATTCGCCGCAGCGAGCGCATTGGTCTCGGCGGTGAGGGTCGCCTCCAGCGCCACGAGGCGCGCGTCCTGCTGGATACGGATGGCGGCGGCCGTGTTGCCGGCGGCGACTGACGCATCGAGGCGCGTCTGCGCCGCGGCGAGCGCATTGGTCTCAGCCGCCAGGGTCGCGCGCGCCGCCGCAAGGGTCGCCTCCTGGGAGTTCGCGACCTGCAGCACGTCGAGCGCGTTACTCGAAGCCAGGAGCCGGGCGTTCTCTGCCGACGCGACAGCGTTTGCAGCCGTGGCGCGGCGCAGCGCGGCGGCCGTCGCCGTGAGATCCGCCTGGGCCTGGGCCTGGGCCGCGGCCGTCGACTCGTATGTGACAATGACGCGAGCCTGCTCGGCCTTGGCGGCGCTCAAGGCCGCCTGGGCAGACGCCACGGAGGCCGCGGCGTTCTGCGCCTCGAAGGCGGCCTTTTGCCGGATGGCTTCTGCCGAGCTCAGGATGACTGCGTTCCCGCTCGCCACAGCCTTGCGCAGGTCGAGATACGCCTGCGCCGCCGCGAGCGTGCGCGCGATGAACGGCGCGAGCTTGATCGCGGCGAAGACCGATCCGAGCGTCAGAAGGAGCTGAACGATCGTCTTGAGGTTGTTCGCGAGGAACACGAGCGCGGCCGACAGAGCGCGCGACGCACCGACAGCCTTGTCGAATTCTCCGACGACCACGAGCAGATTGTTGCGGAGGATCTGGAAGCCCTGACCCACCGTCGGAATCGTCTTGGCGAACTTGCCTTCGATCTCCTCGCGCGCGTTGCGGAACGCACGGATCACGACTTCGCCAGTGATGCCACCTTCGGCACCGAGCGCCTTGAGCTCGCCACGCGTGATCTTGAGCTCGCGCGCGATCACGTCCGCGACGACCGGGAGCTGCTCGAGGATCGAGCGCAATTCATCGCCACCGAGTCGGTTCGCCGCGATGCCTTGCGACAACTGAATCAGACCGTTGTTCGCTTCCTTCGCGCTCGCACCGGAAAGAATGATCGCCTTGTTGATTGATTCCGTGATGCCCAGCAGCTCGGTCTGCGAAGTGCCCAGGGTCTTCGTCGCCAGGGCGACGCGCGAATAGAGCTCGGCCGTGGCCTCGAAGCTCGAACGGCTTCGATTCGAGACATCGAGCAGCCGTTGCGTCGTGACTTCGAGCGCAGCATTTCCGTCGACGACAACACGCAGACGGTTCTGCAGCCGGATGTAGGCATCAGCGAGATCACCGACCTCCTGGATCGCCTTGGCGATCCCGATGATCTTGAAGGCACGCGCGAGCGTCGTGCGAACACGGTCGGCAGTGTCACCGATCCGGACCAGCTCTTTTTCAACGACCCGCGACCCGGCCTTGGCCGAGGAGGGGTCGATGATGACGTTGATCCGGAAGTCCGTCACGTGGTGCCCTTGTTCTTTGCCGCTCGCTCACGGGCCTTCTTCTGCTCCTGGAGTGCCCAGTCGATGTAGGCAGCGTCCAGGGAGCGGATGACGGCCTCGAACAGGCCCATGGTATCAGAATCGAGCTCCGCACGCAGCCCGTAAGCGATGATCGCCGACTGGGGGATCGGTCCCATCGCCATGCCCATCTGACGCTCGGTCGACAGGCTCCAGAATGCCTGGAGGTAAAAGTCCTCGCCCGGCAAGAGCTCAGGCTGGTCTGCAGCCCAGTCTGGTACCGGCTGCCCGCGCTCTACCAGCGCTTCGACCGCGAAGCCGTCACGCTGGTAGCGGAGCTCCCAGAGCAGCCGGTCTACGAGTTTCCCGCGGTCGAGTCCGCGTCCGCGGCCGAAATCGCATCGGCGCGAAAGTTCGTCGGCTCGTTGCAGAACGAGCGCAGGCCGTCGAACTGGTAGTCCGGGAGCTGCTGCATGAGCTCGCGCATCGCGTCGGGCGTGCACGGGATGTCGTTGCCGCTTTCGTCCTTCCAGCCGCCCCACGCGCCGGTCAGAACGTGCTGCGGATAAAGCTCGCGGTCTTCCGTGCGCGAGCGCGAGAGCATGGCCTCGTCGACCTGACCGCGCACGAGTCGGCGGCGGTTCGCGGCCTGCCGCTTGAGTACGGCGTTGAAGTACGGCTTGTTCGTCTCGCCGGCGGGGCGGACTTCGATCCACGGCTCACCTTCGATGTCGAGGAAGGTGTAGCGGACCTTGGACTGGGCCGAGACTTCGGCCCCCTTGAGGTTGGCGAATTTCACGTGTCGTTCTCGTTGGGGTTGGTGAGGAGGGCGGGGCCGAACGGCCCCGCCCGACGGTCAGATCAAGGTAGCAGCGAACTCAGATCAGGGCAAGACCGGGAACAGGCTGATCCCGATCGAGGTGCCCAGGGTGGCATCGGCGAACGCCTGTCCGCTCAAGTTGATGATCACCGACTCGTTCAGCGGGAACTCCTTCGCGCCGTCGCCGAGCGTCATCGACGGGATGTCGATCGCGACACCGCCGTCCCCGTTCTTGAGGATCATGTCCATCGTCACCGTCTCGTTGTTGCGGATGGCATCGACGACTTCCGACTGCGTGAAGAGCACCTGGGCTTCGAGATCGACCTCGAAGTTGCCCGTGTTCATGAAAGACGCGCCGAGCGTGCCGATGCACTTCTCGGGCGAGACGTTGTTGTTCAGGGTCAGCGTCACGTCTTTGAAGCAGGTCGTGAGGCCGTCCTCGTCGAGCTGCGTGATGCGCAGGCGCGCGACATCGGACGTGGTGTTGTAGGCCACGGTCTGCACCGGCAGCACCGGCGTCGCCGCGTTCGTCTTGCGCGACGCGGTCGGGACTTCGGTGTCCGTGCCGATGAAGCCGAACGTCACGGTCGCCTTGTCGTTCAGCGGCAGGGCGATCTCCACGGTGTTGCAGAGGTTGCCCTTGGCGTACTCGTACTTGTCACCCGACGGGTTGTTCAGACCCGGGTACGCGGCCTCGAACTGAAAGCTGCGCTCCAGGTACGCCGCGTTGTCGACCGCGACGTTGCGCAGGAAGCGACCGAACAGGATGTCGATCTGCTTGCCCGCGCCGGCGTCGTCGGCCACGAGCGTGCCCGTGATCTTGTCGAGCACGATGGCGTTCGCCGAGATGCTGCGAATGCGGCCGTACAGCACGCCGCCGGCGAACTGGTTCGTGGTCGTCAGTCCGCCGACGTGGATGAACTGGCCGACCGTCAGGCCCAGGGTCGTGAAGTTCAGGGCCGTTGAGCCCAGGGTCTTCGTCGCTTGCGTCCAGGTCAGGTCTGCGGTCGCACCGCGTCGGCCGGCCACTTCGAGCGTCGCGTGCTGGGCTTGGCTGGGAACCTCATCGACGATGCCGGGCGTGGTCGTGATGTCCGTGACCGTGGTCGTCGAATTCGTTCCGTCGACCACGAAGAGACCGTTCGCGGCCGACTGCGTGAAGCCACGCGTGTAGATCAGCGTGTTGTTCGCGAGCGCAGCCGTGAGGGCCGCGTGCGTGAAGCCCTCCGTGCCCGCGCCGGCGATGTCACTGTCGGCGGCAAGGTTGTTCGGCGTGCCGCTCGCGAGAGCAACGACCGAGGTGAAGCTCGCGAACGCAAAGCCCTCAAAAAAGTCGATGACGACTTCGCGGGTCATGTCGTGCTCGAACTCCGCGGCCGAGTCCAGGTCCGTCGTCGTGCCCTTGCGGCGCTGACGGTTCTTGGAGATCGGCGTGCGCGGCACCGTCGTGATGGTCGCGCCGAACGTGCTGATGTCGTTCGGCTCGAGCAGCTTCCACGTCGGCGAGCCGGGCAGAACGCCCAGGGACGATTCGATGGCGTACGCCAGCGAGATGTTGTTGGTGAGGACGCGACCCATGTCTGTTGGCTCCTAGCTTTCCGTGGTCACTTGATCTCGGTGTAGTCGAAGAAGACCTCGACGAGCGTCTGGTAGAACTTCCCGTCGCTGCCACTCTCTCGAATCACGCCGTTGTTGGCGTCGATCCCAGTGAACGACTCGCCCTCGAAGATAGCACGAGCAGCCTGGGCGTGACCAGCCCCCGCTTTCATGCCCTTCGCCACCGGCGTGAAGACCTGGACGAAGATGGACCCCCGCCGCCGGTACTTGCGCTGGGTCTTCGGGCCGAGGGTCTCCTGACCCCCGCCGGTGTTCCTCACGGAGACCCGCACCCAGTCGACATCGGGCTTGGGCTCCTCCCACTTCTCGTTCTCGAACGTGAAGGGGGTCCGGTTCGCCCACTGGGCGACGAACCGATCGTAGACGGCCGTGCGTGCTTGGTCGATCGTCGTCACGCGGCCCTCACGGTCTGTTCGACAGCGCGCAGGATCGCAGCCTGGACGAATGCGGCCGGCGCTTGCGCCGAGCTTCCTTCGTTGAGGCGGGTGATGTACGGCACGTTGTTCGAGAGGAAGATTTCAGGGCCGAGCTTGTAGCCGGTCGCGACCGCGGCGATGCCGCTCTGCTGCGCGCTCGCGTCGATCCGGCCGGACTCGGCCTGCTCGCGCGTTCCGGCCGTTCCGCGGAAGGGCGCACCGATCTCCAGCACCCAGTTCGCGCGCGCCCATCCAGTGTCGACCGGGGTGGTCTCGATCAGGTTCGCCGTGGCGTTCAGGGCGATGCGCTTGACGATCCTCGTCGCGAATGCTTCGAGATCGCCGATCACCACCCTGATCTGGCGATCAGCCGCCATCGACCGGGGGCTCTTCCGTCGTGCTGACGCCGTGCGCCTCGGCCAGGGACTCGAGCGCCGCACGCTGCGCGTCGCTCACCGGCCGCTCCGCGAGGGCCTTCTCGACCTCTTCGCGTTGCGCAGCCTCCTCGGCGCTGATCTCGGCCTCGAGCGTCGCGAGCTCCTCGCGCTCGACGCGCGCGGCGTGGCGCGCGAGCTGGGCCGCGGTCCACGGGCAGTTCTTCGCGCCCACGAGGTGACGCTGGTACAAGCTCCGACGGTGGAACTCGCGCAGGTTCGGCAACGCGTCGCCCGGTTGGAGCGAGCGCTGCGAATCGAGGCGGAAGTGGCGCACTGCGACGAGCTCGTGCGTGCGGCGGTAGATCATCCGGGCCATGCTGTTCGTCCGTTCGGGTGTGCGATGGGTGGGGTGTCGAGGGCGGGACGCGTTTCTGCGCCCCGCCCGTTTCGTCGCTCAGGTCAACGGATCAGGCGACCGCGCCCGAGAAGAAGAAGCCGAGCTCCGCGCCCGTCACCTTGTAGTCGAACGACATCTGCCCTTCGACGATGTCGGACTCGACCTTCTCCTCGCGGAAGCGCTTGATGCGCATCCCGGCCGGCGTCGCCCCCGTGAAGCCCGTCCACGAGAACTGGCAGCCCGCGGTCGGCTCCTGGCCGGACACGCTGTCCGGCGCGTAGTAGAGCAGCGCGTGCTTGCCGGCCATGAAGGCCGTCGACTCCGTCGCGCCCTCCTTCGCGGAGTTATAGACCGCGTCGGCGACGTAGATCGCCTGCAGCTCGAAGAGCTGCGCGACCAGGGCCATGAGCACCTGCGCCGGCACGTCCTTCGTCGAGCCGCCGGTGATGCGGGCCAGGATCGCGTCGTTGTCGACGAGCTTGTTCCAGACCTGACGCGAGAGCAGCATCTTGTTCGGGCGGTAGCCCGTGCGGGACTGGACCCACTCGATGCCGTAGCGCACGTCGACGATCGGGTCCGACGCGGACTGGTCCCACTGCGTGAACGACGTGCCGGGCGTGCCCGCACCGCTCACGCCCGTCACGTCCTTGCCCCAGATCGACGCACCGAGGTACGCCGCCAGGAACAGGCGCTCGCGACGGATCAGGAGCTTGTGCGTCACGAACTGCGACGCGCTCTGGTCGAGGTTCACCCACTCGTCCTGGTTCGCACGCTGACGGTCCGTGACCTTCTTGTGGAAGGCGTAGACGCGGCAGTAGTACGGGTTGGTCGAGAGGTTGAACCCGCTGCCCTTCGACTCCGTGCCGTCCGCGCGCTCGTCGGCTTCGTCGCGGTAGAAGTCCGCGCGATCGAAGACACCGTACAGGTCGGACTGCTTGGAGACCGGGAGGTTCGGGAATGCGCGCATCGCCACGAACGCGTTCGCGTCCTGGAGGTACTTCTGCGCGAAGTTCGTGAGGGGCCGGTTGACGTGAACGTCACCGGCGGTCGGATTGGAAACGGACATCTTGGATGTTCTCCGTGTTGTGGTTGTGGTTGCCGGTGAGTGGGATCAGGCGTCGCGGTGCGAAGCGCCCTTGACGAGGAGCATCTCGATGACCTCGTTCGCCGCGCCCGCGCTCTGCAGGGCGTAGCCGAGGACACGGTCGGTGGCGGCCGAGACGGCCACCGCGCGACCCGTGCCGTCTGAGCAGAGCGGGACGACGCCCGCGCTCACGTCGATCGCGGCACCGGCGGTGATGGGCACTTTGCAGCCGTCGGCCGAGGCGACCGGGATCTTGTCGTTCCCGGCCGTGATGTCGCCGGCGACGCGGCCTTCGAGGCTCACGCCGACGGAATCGTCTCCCGCCGCAGCGGCTTGGATGACCTTCGCAGCCGTGGTCATCTTGACGAAGCGGTACTGCGCGACCGCCGCGGCGATCTGCATGGTGACTGCACTGACCTTTTCCAGACCCATAACGTTGTTCTCCGTGTCTTGTGGTTGTGGTTGGTGGGTTCCGGATCAGGCGGGGATCGCCGTGCCCACGGCCTTCGCGAAGAGCTCCGGTTGCATCTTCGAGACGGCCTCGTAGGCGGTGAAGTAGTCGACCTTCTTCTCGCTGGCGTACGCCTTCGCGAGGCGGTCGAGCTCGGCCTCGGCGGCCGACTGCGAGCCGACGTTGGCCGGCGCGGGCGTCGACGTGCCGGTGCGGACGAACGCCTTGCCCAGGGCTTCGTTGCTGGCTTTGAGCAGCGCGAGGGCACCCGTGCGCTGCGCCTCGTCGGTGATGCCGTCGATCGCGCGCAGGAGCGCGACCTTCACGACTTCGTCACCCGGGCAGTTCACGAGCTCGGTACCGGCGCGCTTGGCGAGCGTCTCGTTCGCCGAGCGGATGTCGGCGGCGATGCGGGCCTTGCGGTCTTCGTCGGCGCGCTTCGCCATCGTGATGAGGCGCGGATCGTCATTCTTGCGGAACTGCTCGCCGTCGGTCGACGTGTAGACGACCGGGTTCGACTCGGTCGCGGCCTTCGCGACCTCGTCGACCTTGGCCTGACGCGCTTCGGGCGAGAGCTTGAGGAACGCCGTCTTGCCGGCGTCGTCGAGCTTGCCGTACAGCGACTTCTGCGCGTCCGTGAGCTCACCGAACGCCTTGGCGATGGACAGCTCGGCCGTGATAGTGGCGAGCTGCTTGTTGACCGCATCGAGCTCGGCGGTCGGTTGCTTCGTGTCGGACATGGTTTCTCCGTTGTTGGAACCGACGGCGGCTTTGCCGACGGTGTTCGTGTTGAGGACTTCGTGACTGTGCCCGGCCGCAGCGCCGATACGGATCGATCCGTCGGCATCCGCGATCCAGGGGTGCGTGTGGCCGTACTCTTCGTCCGGCATCTTCTCGTACGAGCTCTGGCCTCCGTTGGCGGAAGCGTCGATCAGGTGCGAGTGACCTTCGACATCGGTGAGGAGCCGCGGGTTCTGGTACCCGTGGTCACCGCACTTCGCGATGCGCGCCGCGTAGTCCTTGTCGGACTCTCCGGGCTTGCGCTTGCGCTCGTCTTCGTCGTTGTCGGCGCGCTTCATGATCGTCACGCTCGCACCGACTTGCGCGGGGCGATCAACGCCACTGATCTCGCGCATCTTGAACTTGCGCATGATGCGCTTCGTCTTCTTGTCGCTCACGACTGTACCTCTTCGTCCGTGATGCGCGAGCCACCGATCGAGAAGCCCTTCAATTCGCCACTGACGAATTTCTGGAGCATCGTCGAATTCGGCTTCATGCCGATGAGCAGCCCGGTCTTCTTCGTGGTGATGCCGAATGCCTTCGCGACATCGGTCGTCAGCGGGAAGGCGAACACCACCGTGCCCTGTTCGTCGCCGGCGTGCATTTCCTTGGCGACGCGCGAATTCGCCATGAAGTCGGCGGCGGCCTCGAGCATCGACGCCTCGGGAATGTTGTCGCCCTGGAGATCGAAGTAGTCTTCACCGTCGACCTTACAGACGATCGCCCAGCCGAACACGAGCCCGAGGCTTGCGTCGACCTTGATGACATCCGCGGCGACCTGGAAGGTTCCAGACATGCTTCCATTCATACCAGTCGGGGTCATCGTGGTCAATAGCCTTAGACGCTAGACGCTACAGGCGCGTCGACAGTGAAGCGTGTCGTCTTGACGCAGCGGCAGAGAACAGCGTCGCTCGCTGGCGCGTCGATGTCACCAGGATAGCGCAGAAGGTTGCCGTCGCCCGAGAGGAAGGGTTGCCCAAGGGGGCGCTGCTGACCTTCCATGGACACGTGGCTGTCTCGCACACGCGCGTCCCGCGCGTTGCGCCAGAACTGCGTGAGCTCGTCGGCGTTGAGCGTGCCGGCCTCGATTGCCTGCCGGTAGGACTCGTCGATGCCCTCGTGCACGGAGCGAAGAGCCTCGGTCCGCGCGATGGTCTCGGCGCGGTACCGGAGCATGTTCTCGTGGTACCTCTCGACCATCCGATTGATCTGGGTCGCCGAGAGCGGTTCCCCGGTGCTCAACGCACCGCGGATCGTGCGGTCGAAACGCCCATCGCGGAGCTCGCGCGTGAGCGATTCGGCGCTGTTCTGCTCGAGCAACCGGCGGTAGTTCTGCACCGCGGCCCACTGCTGCTGCGTCAGGCCGATCGACTCCTTGAACAGGAGGGCCTGCTGTTTGGGATTCAATCCCTGGCTTATTCCCTCGACAATCGCCATGCGCGTGACGAGTCGCTGTTCCTCGGTGAACTCGCGAATCATCCGGAGCTGACTGATTCGCATCTGCTCGACCGCGCGCAGGTTCGTCTGGTCGAAGTTCACAAGGACCGACAGGCTGTTCGCGATGAACGCGGCAGTGCTCTGTCCCGCGAGAACGTACGACGCAGAATACGCGCTCGCGAGGTGCGCAGCGGAGACCTCTGCGCGTACGAGGGCCTCGTCGAAACGGCCCTGCTCGAGCAAGTGCTCGAGCTCCTGCAGCGTGAACTGGTCACGGATGGCGTCTACCGTTTCGAGGAATCGAGTCCGATAGGTCAGGCTCGCGCCGACGAGCAGCGCCTCGATCCGCGACTGCGGGTCTTCGATTTCAGCCACCGCGCACCTGACACGTGTACGTCGCCGCGGCCGGATCGCGACCGACCCCGACGATGACGTACGTGATCTTCTCGCACTCGACTCGGTCGTTCGCCACCGGAAGGATCCCCTTGGGCAACGTGTCGCCGAGGATCAGGATCTTCTTGTCGCCGCGCTGGATGGTCGTGCCGTCGACCTCGGAGAGCTTGTATTCCTCCGTGAACCCGCGACAGTTGTACGACTTGGGCACGAGAGGCTGACCCGCCGTGAGATTCGCCGCATCGCGAGCGCCCGGGGTCTCCTTGATGAGCTTCACCGGAAGCAGGCCCGTCGCCATGTTCTTCTTGAGCAGGGCGGCGATGTCGACGCCGAAGAGCTTGTTACCCATCAGGGGAGCCCCTGCGTCAGACCAGAGCCGTCGCAGTCGTCGAATTGCGACTCGGCGTCGGTGCCGGAGACGAATCCACCCATGGAGGATCCGGAAGCACCGCAGAAGAACTGACCGAGCCACTCCATGACGATCGCGGGGAAGCGCGTCGCGCCGGAGACGCCGAAGGCACCGCCAGGGCGGAAGAACTCCACTTCGGCCGAGCCAGCCTTCGCGCGCTTGAGGTTCGTGGCCGTGCTGTCCGCGGCCTCGATGGTCGGATCCTGGCTGATCTCGTACGCGAGCTCGATCATGCCGTTCGTGACCGCGGTCGGCACGTACGTGTCAGGATCGCGCGCGAACTGGAGCACCTGCGTCGTCGACGTGAGCGTCAACGTCGCACCGGAGCCCGTTCCGCCGGTGACCGAGACCGGGTTCGACGGCATCACCGTGTAGTGTCCGGCGTTGAGGATCTGCAGGCCCGTGATCGCGCCGGACGAGACCGTCGTGACCTTGAACTGCGCAGCTTCTCCAGCGGTTCCGCCGGACGCCGTGACGATGTCGTTCACCGCGTAGCCCGTGCCGCCGGCGGCGACCACGACTGCAGAGACGACGAGGTTCGTGCCCTTCGTACCGAGAAGGCACTGCTTGTCGATCAGGCGCGTCGCCGTGATCAACGCGCGAGCCTTCGAGTCGTCGTCCAGACCCGCCCACGCGAGCGCGCGGGAGGAATTGTCCAGGTACGCGTCGGCCTCGGCGACCGTCGCATAGCTGTTCCAGTTCTTGATGACTGCGCTAGGCATTGACGACGTTTATGTTGACGGTCATGGTTCCCGTGGCAACTACCACTCCGTTGCCCGAGCCGTCGAACACCTCGAGCTCGAAGTAGTAGTCGGTCGGGTTGAGACCCGACGTGTTCGCAGGAAGCAGGGTCACCTCGACGATGCCGTTCGCGGCATCAGTGATGACCACTTGCGTCGGGTTCACCGTCGAATTGAGATCGAGCAGTGGGTTCGTCTTGATCGGGTTCCCGTTCGAGTCGAACTTTGCGAGCGCGAACTTCACCGTGAGGCCGGTCAACGACTTCGCCGGCGAACCGGACGTGTCCTCGTCCGTGATCGTGAAGCGCAGGACGCGACGGTTGCCCTGGTAGATCGTGTCGACTTGTCCGGTGACGGCCATCAGCAGATACTCCCTCGGAGATCGGCACGTCCATCGTAGCTGCCGTCGAGCTCCGCAACAAGGTCGTACGAGCCATCCAGATCCGCACGGGCGTCGTACTCGCCGGCGAGGTTGTGGGTGCACACAAGGTCAGGTCCGCCCAGTCCGGCTCCTGCAGCTTGTGCACGCGGAAACGAACCAGACCCCGCCGCCTGAAACACCAGAAGGACGAGACCGTTGGTGGTTGGAAGAGCAAATATCCCTGCCCCGTCTCCAAAAAAACTCAAATTGGAGACCGTTCCATTTCCATTTGCAGTTGCAAGTGGAAACGAACCAGTGCTGATTGCCTGAAAACCAAGACTGGCCGTTCCAGCGGCCGTGGTGAAAGGGAAGGTTCCTGCGACGGTTCCGTGGAAGGTCAGCGAACCGGTTCCCGAGGCGCCGGGCAGGGGGAACGTCCCTGCACCCGTGCCTTGAAACACAAGACTGCCAGTACCAGAGGCGATCGCCAAAGGGAGCGTACTCGCGCCGGTAGCCTGGAACGTAAGAGAGGCAGTCCCGGCCGCTTGCGCAAGCGGGAAGGAGCCGGCACCCGTGCCTTGGAAGGTTAGTGAGCCAGTCCCGGCGGCCGTGGTGAACGGGAAAGTTCCTGCGGCCGTACCTTGGAACGTGAGGCTGCCCGTTCCTGCTCCAGTTGCGAGGGGGAAATTGCCAGCGCCCGTGCCTTGGATGATCTCCGTTTCGAGCGCGAACACCACGAAGCGGAGCGCGCCAGAGGCGAATACCGTGGTGTAGTCGAGGTCAAATCCGTCTGATGTAAAGCCATTGAAATTGGCCTCGTTCCTGAGAGTTGAGTTGTCCCCCAGGTAAGTGAAGATGGGCTTATCCTTCGTCCTAGAATTGGTATTGGTCGTGGCTGCCGCGTCCTCGCTCAGGATGGTTGCACACCACTGTTCAAGACTCGACCAGTGGGCAAGACCAACGCAACCGGCTTGACTATCGTCTAGTCCTACGTTCTCGCCCCAAGCGCTACTTGAGGTGGTAACCATGGCGAGAGCAAATCCCGGACGAAAGCCGTATCCGGTGAAATTCTTGACGCCCGTAGATGTAGGAGCCGTCTCTTCTACGAGCGTAAAGTTCTTGGACCCGTATTGAAGCGCCAGATATATAAAACGCGGTCCGGTTCCAGTCGCGTCACCGGTAATGATATTGAAACCGGTTGAATCAAACGGAGTAGTCGGGTCTAGCTCGGTACTGCCAAAGTAAGTAAACGGAATAGATCGTGCGCGAACTCCCTGACATAAATCAGTGTCTTGAACAAGCGCAGGCTCAGAAGCGGCAAAGCCGTCACGCTGTGTAACATAGGTAGCAAACGTCGTAGGTACACCACTTACGTTGATTGTATGGCTAATCTGAAAATGAAAATCGACGCTTAGCGTTTCGTTTACGTCGGATAGACCACTGAGACAAATCAAGTGATGAAGTGAAAATCCAACATTGACGTTGGTAGCCGGACTCCCAAACGATGGCGGAATAGCAGTGCCCGCTTTTGCTACGATATCATCTCCCGCCCAAAGAATAACGTGAACGATCAGCGCGGCGGCCGGAGCGTTGGTCCAATTAATCCTGATCCCGTCAGTGATCCAACTGTCAAATGTTGCAACAGCGTCGAAGCCTGTTCCATCGGCGAGGGGAACGCGCACCAAAGCATCGTCGAAGGCCGCTTTGAGGGAATTGGTCGTAGCGAGGTTGTCTTCATCGGTCCCACAGACCCCGCCCTGAAACGTCCCGTCCGTGACGCCACACGAGATGATCCGGTGATCCGCGCTTGTTCCACTCGTCGAGGTCGCCGACAAGACAATGATCTTGGCGGCCTTCGGCGTTCCGATTCCCGCAACCGTGAAGTCCTGGGTCCCGGTACTCGTGTTGGCCGCGAGGCGGACCGATCGGATGATTGCGAAGGCCATGTGAGGTCAGATCAGCTCGGCGGTCGCGTACTCCATGGTGATCTCGTTCGATCCGTTCGCCACGCTCATCGTCCACTGGAGGATGAGGTCCCGGTCGGCCGTCGTCACGTCCACCGCCGAGGAACCGCCGAAGGGATTGACGAGGGCAGCCGTCCCGGCGATGTCGCCCGCGCCCGAGGTCGGAGCGGTCTTGGCTCCAATCGGGCTGAGCTGGAGGCGACCGACCATGGCTTGGTCGTTGTCAGCCTGCGCGCACAGCGTGAACTCGATGTCCCACATCAGTCGATCGGCGTCGGCGGTCGCGGCCCCCGTCACGTCCTGGAACAGTGTCGTGCCATCGAAGGCAATCCGCAGCGTGATGGTCGGCGTCCCCGAGTTGAGGAGCATCGTCCCGCCGCACTTGATACGGAGCTGCCGACCCGAGACCATGAGCCCGTTGGGCAACGTCAGGGTGATGAAGGTCTCGGCCGTCGCGCTGTTGTTGCGGATGATCGGGCTGGTGAGCTTCCCGACGATGATGGGACCGTTGCGGAACACTCGCGTGTCCAGGAACTGGTCCGCCGTGATGGCCGTGTCCACCGGAGGGACGGACACGAAGGCGAGGCACACATCCCCGCCGACGAGCGAGGCCGGCAAGGGCCTCGCGGCGGGCGTACCCGCGCGAGCGGTCTTGGTTCCGTCGGAGGCGACCACCAGAAGGTCGATCCTCGGGAGCGTTGCGTGGGCCGTGTTGAAGCTGACGTTGCCAGCGGAGACTCCCCTGAGCGTGTTGCCAGAGACGACCGCGCCCTTGGCGACCGCGAGCGTCATGTTCGGCACGCCCTGAGCCGAGACCGTGCACCCCGAGAGAACGCAGTTACCTGCGATCCCGTGCGCAACGACCTCGAAGGCCCTCTGCGTGATGAGGGGCCAAAAGTCGATGACCAGGGGAGGGTCTTGGAGGCGGGACTGGCAGGTTGCGAGACTATACTGTCCACCTTCGCCCAAGAGGAGCACGTCATGGAGCATTCCTCGGTCGATCTTGTCGAGGTAGGCGTTGTTGACAAGCCCTTCCAGCTCGGTCTGTTCCCCGGCGGAGAGGTTGAAGGCCGTCACGATCGACGCGATAGTGACGCCGGGGGCCGCCCGCTTCAACTCGGCGAGCGAAGCCATGAACTGGTGAGTCGGGAGCTTTTCCTCACCAGGAGCGGGATCAACGAGGCGGGAGAGAAGGGACATCTGTTGTGTTTTAGCCTGGGCCTTCTGGAGGGCGGTCGGAAGTCGAACCGCCTTGAAATTCACGCCTCGGGCATCGTGACGGTCAGCGACAGGACCTCGACGAGCGCGCCCGCCTGGATCGCCACGCTGTTCAGGATCAGCTCCGCACTGCTCGTCCCGCACGTGCCCTGGATCCGCGCGACCCCGTTGGAGTCGAAGATGCGAAAAAAGGACGCCGTGCCAGTCGCGTTGGCGGCTGTGTCGTCCGCGATGGCGTTGGCCGTTGCGGTCGCGCCGGGGTTCGCGTCCACGGCCGCGCCGAAGGCCGGATCCGACATCGTAAGCTCGGCGAGAATGACCTGCGCGCCGAGCGCGGTGTCCACATTGGCCGGAACGGTGCCGGAGTAGATGCGCAGGATGCCAGCACCGGCTCCAGCGTCGACGGAGTCTACGATGGCGTCACAGCAGGTGATGGCTTGGGCGTTGGCGATGGAGAGTGTCATTGAATTTCCTTTTCGGGCTCGTTGGGTTTCGGGCGGGCGCGCGGCGTGAGGCTCGCATCGGCCGCCATACTGACTTCGATCGGTCGGCTCAGGCCGAGCAGGTCTCGGACCTCCTTGATGACCGGATCGTTCGGGGGCAGGATCGCACCGGCACTCGCCATGTCGCGCAGCGCGGCTGTGACCTGTTCAATACTGCGGTACTGCAGCTTGTCGCACTTGAGCGTGGGACGCTTGTTCATGTCCCAGCCATTCAAGAGCATGATCGCGGTCAGCCAGTCAGCGGTGATCACCTGGATCAGATCGCGCAGCGTTCCGTCAACCTGCAGGAAGAAGTTGTGCGACTTGTCCTTCGCCATCGCGAAGGAACCGACGCCGTTGTCGCCGAGCAGCAGGCTCTCGACGCCGAGGATTCGCGCGAGCTCGCGGTGCTTGCGCTCGATGGCGCGCGCGATGTCGGGTTGGCCCGTCGCCTGGGCCTTGAGCAGGTCAATCTCCCACTTCTTCGCGCCACTCGCGCGCTCCGCCTCGTCCTGCGACTCGTACGTCATCGAATCGAGGAGAATTCCGAGCTGGGGGTTCTTGATATGCCCCTGGATGAACTTCGTGATCGGCTTGAGGATCTCGTCGCGCTGCTCCGCCGTGATCTGCTTGTTCTTCACCATCTCGTCGAGCTCCGCGAACGGAGCCCGACCGTAGGGAATGCCACGCAGATCCGTTTCGAAGCCCCAGCCCTCGAGCTGCTCGTACCGCTTGAGCTGACGTGCGGTCTCGTAGCAGTGGCGGAAGAGGCCGAGGCCCTCGGGGCTGTCCGAGAGGGAATCATCCACCGCGTAGATGAGCTTCCGACGCGGCAGGTAGATGTCGACCCCGTCGAGCGGGTTGGTCTGCACGACGCCGAGGACGGTGCCGGTCGTGTCGGTGTCCCACTTCGTGATCGTGTTCTGCGGACGCACTTCCACGTCGAGCATCCCGATCGCACCGTCGTCACGACGCTTGGCGGTCCACTCTTGTGTCGAGAATCCGTAGAAGCGGAAGAGCGCGGCGCGACGGATGACGCGGTTCCACGGCGTCACCATGTCCTTCATCATCTCGGTGACGAGCTTCGCGATGCGTTCGCCCTCCGCGCCGGAACCCTCCGCGGCCTCCGCACGCCAATCGGGCTGGCTCACGAGGTTCAAGAAGTAACGCGTGCCGGCGGCGACGATCGAAACGTTGAGCAGGATCTCCGAATAATTCAGCCAGCGCCGGTCGCCCTGCAGCTCAGGATTCTTCTCGATCGTCTGGATGAAGCCGCCGTACACCGGCGTGCCGCTGACGCCGGCGGTGGCCTCGGCGGGGACCGTGGTGCGCTGATCAGGGATGCCAGGATCGACGGCCTTCGCGAGCTTGTTGCGCCGGCGACTCACCGCTTCACCGCCGTGGTCACGCCCTTGGTCGAGACGAGTCGGCTCACCGTACGCACGTACATGGCGGCCGTCCAGAGCAGACAGCGCGCCCACCACACGACTTGGACGTTCGGTTTGGGGTTGTTAGCCATCGATGAGCTTTCCGCCTGAGACTCCACCGCCACCGGATCGTTTCGAGATGAGTCGAGCATACGCGCGAGACGCCGCGTCGATCTGGTCCTTGAACTTGCCAGCGGGGAACATGGCAGCTTCGGACAGGAAGACGGCATTCCAGGGCGCACGGACGAGGTACACCTTACCAGCTTCGACCTGCGCCGCCAAGGGCTGCGCTCGAAGGGCCTTGTCGCCGGTCTCCGGCGTGCAGAAGAAGCGGTACCCCTCGAGCAGGTGCGCGAGGTGCGACTTCTGGGCCTTGCCGGCCTGCCCAGGGTCTTGCGGAAGGTCGACCTGCACGGTGAACCCGTCCAAGTTCGCCGCGCCCAGGATCGCCTTGTAGACCTCGTTAGAGCTTCCACGGAGACGGACCACGTCCTCGATGTAGATGTCGCCGTTCTGCGTCTGGCTCATCCGCACGCCGGCCGTCGCGGCCCCGCCATCCTTGGTCGCCGCCAAGTCCCACGCTCGTGCGCGACGCTTCACGGCGATCGGCGCGGCGTCGACGAACTGGAACTTGTCACGCTGGAACATGCCGCCTCCTCGTGGGGCGGGCCTCTGTTGCATCTGACCGGCCACGGCGTATTCCCCACCCCACGAGGACAAGACCTCTTCGTCCCGACGAAGGGTCTCGGGGGTGAAGCGCTCGGGCCAGAGAAGCTCGCCGTCGGTCGTGCGCGGATCCTTGAACTGGATGATTGTCTTCGACGGGTGCGGGTGATCGTGCTCGAACCGCATCGGCAAGCAGAGATGCTCCCAGCCGGTGAGGTGCTCGAGGATATGCCCAGAAATGTCGCCTTCGTGCACGCGCTGCATGATCACGATCATGGCGCTGTTCGTCGGATCATTGATGCGCGTTGGGACGACTTCGGTGAACCACTGCAGCGCTTCCTCGCGCTTCGCCTCCGACTCGCCTTCCTTGACGTTGTGCGGGTCATCGATAATGACACGATCACCTCGTTCACCGGTGGCTGCGCCCCCGACGGACGTGGCGAGCTTCCATCCCGTCTTGTTCGTGTCGAATTTTGTTTTCGCCTGCTGATCGGGATCGAGCTGGAAGCGATGGCCCCAAAGTGCTTGGTAGGGCTCGGAACGAACCAGTGCCAAGCACTTTCGATTGTCACGAATGGTCAACTGCTCGGCGTACGCGGCCGTCACATAGCGCATCGACGGCATGTTCTTGGGGCCCCACTCCCAAGCCGGCCAGAAAACGTTCGTGGTGAGCGACTTCATGCAGCCGGGTGGTACGTTGATCAGCAGGCGCTTGATGTCGCCGCGCGTCACTGCTTCAAGGTGCTCGCAGATCGCGCGCACGACCCAACCGTCCGTGAACTTGCGCCCAGGCTCAAGCACTGGCCATAGCAACCGAATGAAATCGATCAGCCGCGTTTCAGCGTCGATCTTGTCGAGCTGACGACGGAATAGGGCTGGATTCGCGAGCGCCTGGGCTGCGAGCGACGGAAGATCGACCATGGGGACTCACAAGGCTAGCGCGTCCAGATCGGGGAGGGGTACTTCTTGTCCGGCAAGACCATGGGTCGAGTCGGACAAGAATCGGATCTTGCCTGCCTCGACGTAGGAGTGGCAGAGGCCGGCGTGACGGACCCGGATGCTGGGCCCGAAGGTCGGGCGTTCGGGGTCGTTGTTGAACGACCAGACCGGCTCGCCGCCTTCGGTCGCGACCGCATGATTCATCTCGCAGCCTGGGCACCAGAAGCGGTACCCCTTACGGCCGCGGCCGAAGTCGAGCGCTTTCAGGATCGCCATCGTCGAATTCCTCCGGGTAGATGCGCGCGTGCGCTCCGTGACCGCGCTCGAACGCGTTCAGCACGCAATTCGACGAGCAGTACGAACCTGGGTCGGGATGATGGTCTTTGGACGCCGTCACCGATCGAATCGGCAACGGCGCTCCGCACTCACGGCACTTCGGGGTCTTGCGCGGGGACATCGAGGAGCTTCCTGAGCGCTTCGCGCTGCTCGGGGGTCAACTTCTCCAGATCCGCGAGACCTGCATCCATGTTCAAGTTCGTGTTCGTGACCACCGAGTGATCACGGAACTCGGGGCAGTGGCGCTTGATGTAGAGCTCGAGCAATCGATCGGAGAATTGGCGCATCTCGCCATCCTGATCGACACGCACGCCCTTGTAGTAGACCGGCATGACGACGCCGCTGACCGCACGGCGGTGCAATTCGGCGAGCAGGAGCTCGCGAAAGCATTCCATCGCGTTCTCGACGTTCGCCGCGAAGATGGCGTCCTTCCTGATGTGCTCGTTCACGGTGCGGCGCGAGACACCGACCTTGATCGCCGCCTCGTTCTTCCGCCCGTGCTTCGCGAGGTGCTCGCAGAACTCCAGCTTCCGATCGAACGTGAACGGCTTGCCGTCGGGGTCTCCGGTGTCGAGTCGCTCTGCCATCGATCTCCAGGATAGGGGATGCGGGAGAAAGCCGCAAGCGATAGGATCAGGGAACGGGCCCAGTGGGGCTTGTCGTGAAGGGAGGTGATCCCATCTCGAGCGGGTGCAAGGCCCGCAGCCGGGGCCGTCTTTCGAGGCGGCCCCGGCAACTTCCAGGTGGAAATCCTCCAGTGTGCGGCGAGCGCGACGCGATAGACTAGGGACTCTGAGGCTGTTTCCTGCAGGAATAGGAGGGTCCATGATCGCGCCGGGTAACGCCGGCAGTACGAGGGCTGCTCGAAAGGGCGGCCCTCGCGCGTTTCTGTCACGAATTCGTGCGTGAAAGCGTGACGGAATCATACGAAATAGCAATTTTCCAGGGATGAAGTCCCTGGGTAGAAAATAGCAAAGCTCTCGAGCCGGAACGCCGCCGCCAGAGTGCGGCGGCCGGAGCGACGGTCGGGCGACCCCCACCCCCTCGCACAATTTTCGCGTCCGGGCCACCTCCCCTGCCTTTCTGGCACGTTCGTAACCCCTTGCGTGACAAGGGTTTACGTCGACGGTATGTGTATTGTAAACCCTTGCAAGTGTGGTATTCGCAAGGGGTTACGTCGCATGGAATCCCCTTCCACGTGCACGGGGGTAGGTTGGCACCACTTATGCTAGGGGGTAGGTTGGCACGCCCCGTGCTATGGGGCGACCCCCTCGCCTGGAGCCCGGGGGCAGGGGTGCCGGGGTACGCGTCGACGTGCTCGCCCTAGGGGCGGGGTGGCACAAGTGGTGCCCCAGGGCGAGGGGACAGGGGCCCAGGCGGGGAAGGTCGCCCAGGATGTCACCACGTGCACCCCGTCGAATTCCTCACCACATCACCACTTCGCCTGGAAAGGGGCGGGGGAAGTGGTGAGGGGTAACCCGTTACGGGCCCAGGGGTTAGGTCAATCCTCACCACTTTCACCACATCACCACTTCCTTTTCACTTCCGGCACCACGGCGGGAAAGTGGCGCGCCACTTTCCTATTCCCCTAACCCCTAAATAAGTGGTGAAAGTGGTGACAGTGGTGATAACCCCTACAGGACAAGGGGTTATGACTCACCACTTCGCCCCGTGCCCCCTGGGCGAAGTGGTGACGTGGTGAGGGTCCGTGGACGATTCCAGGGGGGCCCAGGAATGGGGTATAGTAGGGCGAAACTCCGCAACCTGGGGCGGGGGCAAGGGTCGGGGCCCATCGCGGGGGTTCCCCCGCCCCGCTCGCCCGTCCCCCTACCCCCTAGCATCGTCCGTGCTCGAGCTCGCCCCGAACAGGCGCGGGGCGGGGCCCCACTACGGACCCCGCCCCGCTCGAGCTCGCCCCCGGAACCGTGGGGGCAATCCCGTATCCTAGTGCCCCCGCATCCCCTCGAATGGACAACGGCCGGCCGGCGCGGTTTCGTCGTCCCACGCTCGCCCGCACGTGCCGCAACGGACGAACCCGGCCGGGGCAGGGCGACCGCGCGCGACGTAGCGCACCCCGTGGAACGTGCGGAGGGTCGCGCGACGCAACGTCCCCGCATCGTCGGACAGGAACACGGCCGGCCGTTCGTCGACGGTCGGGGCGACCTTCCGGTACGCGTCCACGCGGTCGGGGCAATCCTCATTCCCCCACAACACAACGGACCGTGTCCCCGCCGGCAGGGTCGGCACGTGCACGTCCCGAACCCACGCTATCCCGTCCGTGTCGTCGATGAACGTTCGACGGCCGTTCATTGGGCACCCCCGCGGGCGAACCGCTCGAATTGTGCGACGGTCGACAACCCGACAGGATGGGTCCCCGATGCGCACACGTCCGCCGCGCGCCGCGTTCGGAACGGTCCGACAACCCCTAGCGTCCCCGGTGGCGGTTCCATGCGGTCGGGGGACGACAGGAACACACGGCGCGCGCCCCCTTCCACGTGCGCGACGTAGGGTCGAACGGGTCGCCCAGTAATGAACCCGCGACCATCCCACCGGCGGATCCACGGGGTACGCGTCCGCCGGCAGTGTGCTATTTCCGTCCATTCCCCGTAGCGGGTCGCGACCCATACGAACCCGTCGGGTCCGATGAACGTAACGTCACGGCGGACCCTCGCGACATTGTGCCGACCGTTCGTCCCGCCCATAACAGGGAACGACAGGGCCCCGCCCCAATCCGTTACGCGCTCGCCCAGCGGCGGGGAACCCGTTAGGTACAGGGTCGCGCGACCCGTCGCACGCATCCGTTCGCGTTCCTCCGCCGCGCAACATGCGTAGCATTTTCGCGCGCCGGTTTCCCGATCCTCTCCGTACCCCGTGCCCCCGAAATACCCTAGTTCCCCGGTAGGGTTAGTGTGGGGACGCACGGCGCGGCATCCCGCGCAGTAGAACGACAGGGCGACACGGTACCCCGTGCCCCCGATCGACCGCAATTCCGACAGTAGTGCACGAACCGCGACCGCGCGCCGTTCCGACCGCTTGCAACCCGCGCGGGCGAACGTGTCGACGGGGTCCATAGTCGCGCGGACGTGTGCCGCGTCCGCCGCGCCGTGTTGCCCCACGTGAACGTAGCACGTGACGTGCCCCCGATGGTCTGCCGGCAGGGTTGCGAACAGGGCGAGGATTTCATCCGTTTCACGGTCCGCGTAGAATTCGACGGGGATAAGGGGTTCCCCCGCGACACACTTCGCGCAACGTTCCCCCTCGCCCACGAACAGGGCGAGACAATCGCGACAGGTTGAACGGTTCACGATTGCACCCCCTCGCAACCCGTGCCGATGCCGCATCCCCGGCATTCCCCCTCCGAACCCTCGCGAATCGCGACCGCGCACACGGGGCGACCCTGGGCCCATTCCTCCGCCGTGAACGTCACGTGTGCCGCGGTCGGGGGTTTCGCGGGATTGGGGAACGGTTCCGCGCGGATGGATCCGTCCGCCGCGACGAACAGGGCGCGGAACGCGTGGATTCCGCGCACGTGGATATTGTCGAATTGTCTCGTTTCCATGTTGTCGGTTCCTTTCGTGGGGCAGTAGTGGTGCCCCGAACACTGTACCCTATCGGTCCGATTCGTCCGACATCCGGAGGAAATCCCGCAATTCCCCGGCCGTGGTCCGGATGCGCGGACCCTCGCCCATGCGACCCGCACGAACCGCGCGCCGCATCCAATCCGCGCGACCCGCGTACGCGTCGACACACGCGACCACGTCCCCGCCGCGCGACAGGAACAGGAACCCGCGCCGGCCGTTCCCGTTCCCCGACGTTCCCGCGTCCAATTCGACGAACAGGGCGACACGCTCCGCCCAGGCGGGGGCCCCCGCGATCCGTTCGACCGCGCGCCCCTTGTCCGTGCACACGTCCACTTGTGAACCGTCGTCGTTCGCGGGTTCGTCGTCGGGTCGGAACGTGGACCCCGTGCCGGTTTTCCTGTAGGGGCCCAGGCGGGAAACCCCCGGGGTCGGATGCGACCCGACGAACCGGAACACGTCCCCGACCGCAAGGGCACCGAACGTGCGCGGCGGATCCATGGGCACCACGTCCACGCGGACCGTTACGGATCCGACCTTGCGGGTTTCCATGGTCCCCGCCGGCCGGTACGTCGTCCGGCCGGTTTTCTCGAATGGTCCGCCGGCTGCGGCCGTGAACCGGAAATGTTCGCCAATACCCAATTCTCGAAATTGTTTCGTGTGTTCCATGTTCTCAACCCGGCAGGATCGCGGACAGGCGGACGACGACGTAGACCACGGCCGCGACGATGGGCAGGGCGGACAGGGCGCGGAGCATTGCGGGCGGGACGTTGTTCGTGAGGTACTGCATTGTGGGTTCTTTTCGCGTGCCGCACTATCGCGGCACCCTAAGTATCGGCAGAGTGTCGCGGACACTATAGGTTATCCCACGGATTTACCCCGTGTTCCTAACCCCTAGTGTCCGCGATACTTAGCGGTCGACCCTCCCCCGCGACCCCAGGAACAGGGCGACCGCGACAATTACCGCGAACACTAGGAACACGAACCGTACCACGGCCGCGGCGGTTTTCACGTCGCACCACGCGCAAGCTCCGCGGCGGATTCCTCCCCCTCGCCCCGGGCGATCCGAATAGCGTAGTGTTCCGCCTGTCGCAAGGTATGGAATGCGGGGCCCCGTTGCGTGTCGCCCACGAAAAGAGCGAAGTATTCCCCGACCGCGTGGATTGCGAACCCGTCGGGGAGCACGTCCGACACGTCGAATTCCTCCCCCGAATCCTCCGCCCGAACCTGGGCCCCGGATTCCCACAATTCGAGCACGGCGGACAGGATGTCCGGCGGGTCGACGTATAGGAACCCGTCCCCCGCATGTTCGACGCGCGCGCCCCCTAGCGTCCCGTGGTCCGCCTGTTCGGTTTTCCAATCCTCCGCCGTGCGCGACAGGGTCGACCCGTCCCAATCCCATACGGGGCCCACGCGGACCGATTGGAAATCGTACGCGGAAAATGCCCGATAGGGTGCGTCGACCCAATCGGGCAACCCCCGCGTATCGTCCCGCAACCCGACCCCGTGCCCCATCGATTCCAGGGCGAAACAATGTCCGAACCGATCCGCGGAGGAATAGCGGCGGGTCGATCCTCCCCCGCATCGTTCCCATTCCTCCCCCGCCTGTTCGATGGTCCGACCGCTAACCCGCTCGAATTCCGCGACAAGGTCCGCCGCGTGTGCGGTCGCGGCCGGGTCCACGTCGGACGGGGCGACATCGTCCCAATCCTCGCCCCCGCTCGCCCTGTCCCCGATGATTTCCCCGGATTCGACCCCATCCGCGTACGCGGACAGGAACAGGGTTCGTGCGATTGCGGAAATGATTTCGTCGCGTTCCATGGTCTAGCCTTTCGTCGGTTCCTGTAGTTTCTTGAGACAATCCGCGCACGTGCGATCCGTCCCCGGGTTCGTCGATGTCCACCCCGGCCGCGAAATGTCCGCGCCGCACAATGCGCGACCGCTCCGGATCCAATCCGGCCGCGCCGCGTGGAATTTCGGCCGGCGCGGGTTGAGATTGACGCGCACCCCGACATTGTCGCCCGTGCCGGCATTCCGGTAGAAATGTTGTTCCATGGTCTACCCTTCCTGTTCGACGATGTCCCCGACCGTTCCGACCGCGTACCCATCCGTCGCGTCCGACGGTTCGACGTTCCGGCCGCGGTTCGTGTGTAGAACCGTCAACCTGTAGGGGTCGCCCGTGTTGCAATACGTCACGACGGAACCCGCGGCCGTGGTGAGACTTTCCACCCCGCCGGACCCGATGATTTCGTCCACGGCGGACAGGCGCACGAACGGTTCCGCGGGCGATCCGCGCACACGTTCGACGGCGCGGACGTATTCCGGGGCATCCTCCCCGTGTCCCGACAGGATCGCCCAGGCGCGGCGCGCGTCACGTTCGCGACCCTCGCCCAGGAATTCGCGGATTCCATCCTCTAGCGCATCGTACCCCGGCAGGAACGAATCGCATTCGGGGCAACGTTCCGGGTCGATGGGGTACAGTTTCGCCCAGTTTCCCGCGGCATCGTCGAACGTGTGCCCCTGGAAACATTCCCCGCAATCGGGGCAGGATTCCTCCCGTTCCGCGAATGCGCGGCGCGCGTCCTGTTCCGTGTCCCCGGCCGGGGTCCATTCGGTCCGATCCATATACCCCGGGGCGGACAGGCGGAAAAGGGCCCCCGTGTGCCGGCCGATGATTTCCCCGTGTTCGGATTCCCAATCCGCCGCGGGTTCGTAGAACGATGCCCCACGGTCGACGGGGTCGGAACATTCGACGTATTCCCCGACGTAGAATTGCGGTTCCATGAACGACATATGCGGTTCCTTTCGTGTGTTGCGGGGGTAGTGTCCCCGGCACTAACCCTATCGGCGCGCGACCCTCCGGACCTTAGACTTTTCCGCGGCGCGCGCGGCCGTCGGTCCGACCGTGTGCCGGATGTCGGATTCCGCGGTCGCCTGCCCCAGGCGGACCCCCACTAGGAAACCCTCCGCGGCCGTGCGTCCGCGCAGTTTCCGCCGGATCCATTCGACAGGGTCGACGGACCCCGGTTCGCGGTTCCCGTGCGCGACCACCACGGCGCGGAATTCCGCGCATACCTTGGATGCGTACTGTTCGGGCGACATTCTAGGAACCCTCCGCGCGGAACGGTTTTTCCGCGTCCGTGTCCACTTCCACCAATCGGACCCCGTGCCCATCGTCCCCGTTCGCGTCGCATTGGGGGCAGAAATTCTCCCCGCACGGATCCCCGCCCGTTAGTTTCCCCGTGTTGACATCGACCCAATCCAGGGTTTCCACGTCCGTGCATCCGCACACGTGACAGGCGAACAGTTTTTCCCCGCCCAACACGGACAGGCGCGCGGCGGACAATTCGTCCGCGTCGCCCTGTTCCCCGTCCGGCCGGTACCATTCGTCCGACGATTCGTATTCCAACCCGGACGCGTCCATCCCGCGACGCACGGCCGCGTACGCGGTCGCAAGGTCCGCCGCGTCCACGTCGATGCACACGATGATACGGAACGTGCCGGATTCGGTCGGGGCATTCTCGCCCAGGTTCCCGCGGATTTCCGCGGCCGTCGCCCTGTCGTGATTCGTGCCCATGGTCTACAGTCTCCCCGCAAGGTCGCGCATTTCGTCGAATTCGGACGGGGACAGGACACGGCGGAGGAACCGCGCAGTTTCGCGGATAGCCTCGAAACATTCGACCGCGTCCGCGGGGTGCGACCATTCCAACCCGTCCGCGTCGATCCATTCGCGGAACGACATTTCCGGTTCATGGGACGACGCGTCCGACAACATGGACGCGACCACGTCGACCACGTCCGGCCGGTACGCGGCGCGGATCGCGGGAAACTGTTCCGCCTGGGCGACCGACAGGCGACCACCCATCCGGTACAGGGGCGCGCGGAACAATTTCGATTCCCACCCCTTCCCCGTAACCCGGGCGATGCCGGGGGCGGGATGCTCCCCCGCCCACGTCGCGAGGATGCCGGACCCCACGGAATAGAACCCCTTGTGTTCCGCCTGGGGCAGGGTGCGCGGGTCCGCTCCGCCCTGCCGGTTCCGGAACGATGCCGGCGCGCGGAGCGTGAACGCGTAGTGTCCCGCCCTGTCGTCGCCCTTCCATGCCGGACCCGGACGGGTCGCGACGTTGTGGGATTCGATGGAAAACCCGACGGCCGCGATTCGTGCCGCTAGGTCGATCCTCGCCTGTTCGTAGTCCGGCCGTTCCTGTTCCTGTTCCATGTTGTCGGTTCCTTTCGTGTGTTGTGGGGTAGTGCCCCCGACACTGTACCCTATCGTCCGTCCCCGGGTCGGACCTTAGCGCAATTCCCCGGAACATTCCGAACAGGCGCGCGGTTCGCCCCACGTCGGCGCGGTCGCGAACCCGCGAACGGGGAACCCTTCCCCGTCGACCTTCCCCGCGCGACGTGCGCACGATTCGTGCGCGACGTAGTGCCCCGCCGGTACCATCGTCGCCCCGGCCGTCGACCCGTTCCACGCGGGACAGGGCGCGCGGTCGAACACTACCCATTCCGCGGGGCGGTTCATAGCGGCACCACGTCCGACGTACGCACGTCCCAATTCTCGCCCGTCGATCCGTCCGGGTTCATGATTCCAACCCGTGCGCGGATGCCGGACAAGGTCCGGAAATACCCCAGGAACACGACAACCCGCCCCGCAAGGGCGCGCGTCGACAGGCGGGACATTCGGTAGGGGAAATGTTCCCGTAGGTTCGCCCACCCCTGGGCACGTTCGCGGTCGGTCGGTTCGTATTTCATGGTCCCCAGTATCGGCAGAGTGTCCGGAACACTGTAGCACAATCCGCGCGCCGCGGTCGGACCCCGCATCCGCCGTGCCGGCCGCGCACCCCGTAGCAATCCGCGCGCCGCGTGGGCCCCGCCCACTTTCCCACCACGGCCGCACGCGTGCGGCCGTCCTCGAGCTCGAGCCCGGCCGGCCGGCCGCGAAAACTCATTCGGCTCTTTGACCTTTTGCAAAACTCATTCGGCCCTCGAATCATTCGGCTCTTTTGAGATTCGCAAAACTCATTCGGCTCTTTGCAAAATGAAACGAGAGCCGAAATCATTCGGCTCTCGTAGCTGTCCGTCGATCGTGAACCCCGAAAGGCATCAGGGCCCATGAGGGGGTCGAACCCTCATCCCCCGCAAGGCGGGGCTCTACCAGTTGAGATAATGGGTGGTTCCCGACACGTGTCGACGGCCAGTTTTCAGCGCGTCACGATCCAGGTCAGGTCGTCGACCTGTTCGATCTGGATCGAGGCTCCAGGGAACAGCACGCCGGCGATGGCGGACACGGTGCCGATGGTCGACTTCTCGATCCAATCGGCTCCGAACACGATCGTCACGCGCGGCGAGGGCGTGGACTGGAAGGTCACGGTCAATCCGGTGAACATTCGGCTCTCCAAGGTTCGCGCGGCGTAGTTCCTTTGACGTAGAGCGGGTGCCGCGGATGACCACTCTTCGTCGTGCCCAGGCAGTCGATGCGGACTGCGCCCTTGCGGATGCGCTCGAGGGTCCGTCCAACGTCCTCCCACTGCTGCTTGACGACGGCGTGCGCGCCCCAGGCGACGACCACGTGCCGGCCGCGGCAGGCGCGTTCGACGAAATCCAGGTTCAAGGGGCCCACCACGTCCTTCATCTGGAAGAGCTCGTCCGGGTCCGTCGCGCGCCACGCGTACAGGTTGACCACGGCGATCCCGCCGTAGCCCCAGGCTCGAGCGAACGCCATGCAGCGGCGGATCGTGGGATCGTCCTGCATCCCGTCCGCCGTCGACGGGTTGAGCATGACCCAGACGAGCAGGTCGGTCTCCGGCGTGACCTGGGGGCCTTCGGGGTTGCTCCAGTCGCGCTCGAGGACGTAGCGGTACGAAGCATTCGGCTCCATCGACATCGTCGCAGCGTAGTGCACGCCGTCCTTGAACGTCGACTGCGTGATCGTGTCGACGTTCACGGCGCGATGACCTTCCCGTCGAGGTGGTCGATCTCGTGCTGGACGCAGCGCGCGTCGAGGTGCGAGAAGCGTTGCCGGCGCGAGGATCCGTCGAGCTCCTGCCACTCGACGACGACCCACTTGGGCCGCTTGACCTGCACCGACTTGCCCGGGCACGACAGGCACGCCTCGGCCCAGGAGGTTTCCCGGTCGCTCTTCTCGACGATCCGGGGGTTCACCATGACGATGTTCTCCGGGCACTTCTCGAGGACGATCATCCGGATCGAGTGCCCGACCTGGGGCGCAGCGAGCCCGATGCCCCCGTGCGTGGTCATGGTCGAGAGCATGTTCATCGCGAGTGAACGCAGCTCTTCGTTGAACACGGTGACGGGTTCGGCGACGCGCGCCAGGATCTCATTCGGCCATGTCAGGACTTGCATCCGCGGTTCTCCAGTGTGCAGCCCTCGAACGTGCAGGGCCGGCCGTTGGGGTACGTCCTGCAGACTGCAGGACGCGTCTCGTAGATCGTACAGTTCCGGGTATCCCGATCGAAGTGCCGGCACGTGAACACGTTCGGCTCTCCGCTCGGATGGTCGACGAGCATGTCGACGATCTTCGCGCCGTCCTGAAACGCTTCGGGATGTTCCCGAAGCGTTTCAATTCGGATCGGCTGTCCGTCAGCATCGCGCAGGAAGATGCGCTCGCAGCAGTGCCCAGTGCAGCGGCTCATCGTCCGAGCTCGTCGCGGTAGGCCATGATGCAACGGACCATGACCTTGCCCCAGGGGGTGAGCGACCACGTGCCCAGGGTGGGCATCTCCGATCCACCCTGGATGATCCCCGCGGCCTTGAACTTCTGCAAGCACGATATGACGGTCCGCGTGCTGCAGGAAGTCGACGCGACCAACCACTCGACCTTCACCGGACGATTCCAGTGGAGCATCGAGGCGAGGATCGCGCCGTGTGCTGCGTTGCGTTTCATAGCCCGAGGATCGTCTGCGCTGCGTGTGCGAAGCGCCAGAACACTTCGCGCTCCGGTTCGGTGAGCTTGAACGGTCGATCGCCGACGAAGGTCAGGTTGTGACCGCCGTCGCGATCACCATCCCAGTACGCGACCGTGTAGCAGGTAGCTCCCTCCCACTTCACGATCTCGACGTTGTCGCCGTGCATGTCGCGCTTCGGGTTCGCACGGACTTCGATGTCACCTTCGCGACAGATGAATTGTTGCGGTTTCATTCGAGTGACGTTCCCTTGAAGTGCTCGTCGAACGGTTCGCCCTTGGCGAGTCCATCCTGCCGCAGCATGGTCGCGAGATGACCCCAGAGCAGGCACGACGGGCTGTCGCACGGGCCCGTGTTCGCAAGGTGGATTTCGACGTTGCGCAGGGTGTGATTCGGCTTCAAGACGCGACCACGCACCGGCACGATGATCTCGATGCCGCGGGCCTGCGTCACGTCGACGGGACGAAGACGCGTTGACTGCGGCATCTCGGCTCTCTCGCCCGGAGCGTTCGGGAACGGATCCCAGAGCACCTTGGTCATGTCCGCGGTCATGATCACGCAGTGGTTCCACGGGCCCCGCGGCGATTGCACGGTCACCATGATCGGCGTGTCGCCCGGCAGCGCCATCGAATACGGCGCGTCGTGGATCCCGTTGCCGGGGAAGTACGCGATGAACCATCCACGCTCGGCGAGCCAGCCCAGGTACTTCTGCCACGCCTCGCCTTCGTCTTCGAGGTACCACTCGGCGAAGTTCGGCACCTCGTCGATGGAACGCTCCAGCAGCGTCGCGATGCACGCGCGCCAACAGTCGCCGCGCGGCGGCTCGAAGATGGTCTGGTAGACGGGCTTCATGGCTGGCTGTCCATCTTGATGCGTACGATTTCCAGCACACTGACCTTGGTGACGCCGGCCTCGAGATCGGACACGGCCACCTCACGGTCGCACTCGGTGCACTTGAAGAACGTCACGCGTGCGATCTTCCTCTCGTCGCGCCATGAGCGGATCGTCCGGTGCTTGCAGGGAGTGTTCACTCGATCACCCTCGTGCGCTGCCGGCAGCGCATCTCCAGGCGGATCGCGCACACCATTCGAGCTTGGTGCCGCGC
>JACDJB010000383.1_pt1 | contig 50160 bp, 80 predicted proteins | sample 7454121 | NCBI WGS metagenome assembly JACDJB01 (sample SAMN14253290, study PRJNA609438) | sludge metagenome | isolation source: sludge after 25d culture with pyrite | collected 2018-12-20 | reverse complement strand
TTGAAGGCATGGAAGTGTGAAAATGCAGAGATTGAAGACTATTCTCACCTACTTGAGAAGGCGAGAGCATTATCGGAAAAGTATAGTGATGGTGGTCCTTTGCTCGCCACAAACGGAGCGCACATTAAGATTGCAAAACTTAGTGCAGCACTTGCGGCGAGAACAGCATCGTATGAAGGAGAACTATTACATGAAAAGTTAGTCATTCGGAAGTGTCATGTTGACTACATCTGTGATTTTCTTGATCGAATATATTCCACTAAATCATCGAGGTTGCATGAGAAGTCTTTGAACATTCGTGAGACTCAGAAAGTTCGTGATCGGGCGAATCTAATCAAGTATTTGAAGGATTTACAAAATGCTGCTGACATTTGCCGTAAGTTGCTTGAAGTTGATCTTATCAATGCTCAGTTTATTCGCGATCTCTGTGGTGATTTACATATTGGGGGAATATTGTTTTCCAGATTGATTCAGAGCAATGCGATTAATCGAATTGATCGACAGAACTATTGCAAAACGAAAGAGTTCGTCGAGATTCTAAAAACTGAGAACTTTGAGATAAATCGCCCCAAATACCTTGAGAACGAGGTATTTTGATGAAAATAGAAGAGCTTGCCAAGCTGGACCGTACGGGGCTTTATGATCGGAAAAAATACTTAGAGCTTCATTTGATCGGAGCAAAATACTGGAAAGAGAAATACGATGGGTACAAGGATGTAGGGAACAGGGAAAAAGCAATCGCGAAATGGGATAAGGAGTTGAAAGAGGATATTGAAGGAATGAGTCAAGCCTTATTGCAAGGAAATATGCGTAGGGCCGAAAATCTTAAACGGTTGATCCAAACTTGGGAGTATTGGAAAAATGAAGTTACTAAGCTTGAGAACCCGGAGTATCTGGCACAACGAGTTGAAGAAGTAACGAATGAGTGGCGTGTTTTGCACGAAGAATTATTAATTGTTAAGGTGTTTCTGACACTATGAAGAAAATTGAACGAATTCTTTTATCACCTGGAAAACGAGAGTATACACTTCCAGTTGGAGCAGAGGTTCTTGACATTATTTGTCAATATGGAGAAGTGTGCTTATATTACACTTTCGATCCTGACAAGTGGGAGACCGAAACAAGAACTCTTATTGTAACAGAACCTCGTAATCTCGACATGCACCACAAGTTTTATCTTAGCTATTTCATCAATAGCTACGGCGATGCGGTATTTGTTGTAGAGGATTGGTCATGCACTACTTAGTTGTTGAATGGAACGGTCAAAAATGGGAGGTAGTATTTTATGCGCACAACTTAGCTTCTTTTGACATTCCGCTTGCGAAGTGGCCACCATCTGATACGTGTAAGCATATGGTGGACATTAATTGGTACGGTATTTTTGAAGATGAAAGGCCAGTATGGGAAGCACGCAAAAAATTACGGGAGCAGAAAAAACAAGGTTCGTAAATCTCTTTACCAATTTGCAAAGATTGGTACACGAGACTGCTAAACAGAAAGGTTGGTGGGACAAAGAACGGAACGACGCCGAAATGATTGCTCTGATGCATTCAGAGTTATCCGAGGCATTGGAAGGATTACGACATGGAAATCCTCCAGATGATAAGATTCCACAATTTCTTTCTACAGAAGCCGAATTTGCTGACACCATTGTTCGTATTATGGATATGGCAGAAGCAAGAGGTTGGAGAATTGCAGAAGCCTTAATTGCGAAGTTGGATTTCAATAAGCATCGTGAACGAATGCACGGAGGGAAGAAATTCTAATGGGAATTCGTAAAAATATTGACTATGATACTTTTCCGAAGCAAGGAAATGTAGGCAAAAGGGTTAGAGTATGATATGGGGATAAAGCAATGACCGATTTCATCGACAATCTAAAGAAGAACGCAGAAGTATTTCTGGAATGGTGCCGTCAACAGAAAGAATTGCCTAAAGAAGAGAGGGATATTCTGGAGTACCGATTTGAAGATAAATGGTATCCGGTGAGAGACAATTTCGTTCCGTGGCATCACGACGAATATCGACTTCGTAAAGTTCCCAAGGATGATATGGCGGTTCTGTTGCTACGTAAGGCTCTTCATATGATGAAGGATAAAGCATCGTGGACAATGGGAGACGAGCTTTGGCGCACAGACGTTTGCAAGTTTCTGGAGGGGAAGGAATGACGCTAAATAAAGCAATTGAGCATCGAAAAGAACACCGAGAACAATATAGAAAGTCCAAACTATTTGATAGTACATGCCGCAATCACGGTTCATGCCCTTGGTGCTACGGCAATCGAACTGCTAAATGGCGCTCAAAAAGAAAAGTAGCAGACGAAACGATTCGCCAGTTTTTGGAGGGGAAGCAATGACCGACCGCATCAGCGAACTAGAAGAACAAGCAAAAGTGATTCTTGAATGGTGCCGACAACAAAAGGAATTGCCGGAGGAGCAGCGGGACAGCGAGGCGGTGAAACTACGTCAACGGATTGCTGCGTACATTCGCAAGCACAGTCTGGGAAGCTGCCGAATCTTCAGCATCGGCAGTCAATGCCAATGCCCGCTGTGCGACTTGGATCGACTGTTTCAATTGACAAGGCTCAACGAGGAGAGCAAGGACGGCGAGGCGGTAGAGTTGCTGCGGGAGGGAGACAGGCTAATGGCGAGTCGAACAACTTGGACGAGTGTGGAAATGCTTTGGCATGATTGTGTCCGCGATTTTCTGGAGGGGAAGTGATGGATAGCGGAGACAAGTCGTTCTGCATTCTCGTGGGAATCGCAATGGCAGGATTTTTGATTGCGTGTGCGATTGCCGCGTGGATCAACAACGCAAATTTTCGTGCGGCGACTGAAGCAGGTTTGCATCAGCAATACGTACCGGGTCGCACGCAACCGATCTGGGTACCGAAGGAGGAGAAGCAATGAACGACCGCATTATCGAACTCGAAGAACAGGCAAAAGTGATTCTCGAATGGTGCCGACAGCAAAAGGAATTGCCGGAGGAGAAAAGAGATATTCTGGAGTTTAGGAAGCGGCAATTAGGTAGTAGTCAGGATTGGATGGTGACGACATCTGCTACTCCGACCGATCTAAACTTATATGATTGGCGACTTCGCAAACGCCCCAAGAAGCACAAAGTAACGGTGTATTGGTTGCAAGATACTGATGGGTCAGTCTTTCCGAGCTTCAGGAAAGAAGTTTGTGGTCTTGCACTCATCGGCACCAGCACGGTAGAGTTTAAGGAGCCGCAGCAATGATTTCCAATAAAGTCAAATTGCAAAATCTGGTTTTATCCAAACTTGTAATACCCGATAACGGAGGAATTGCGGACGCTATCGGCTTCTTTGCAAACCTCGGAAAACCGGAAAGTAAAAGCAATGAACTCGTGAAGAAAGCGCTGGCTCAAACTGAGGAATATATTCTCGCTGTGCGAAATGCCGCAGAACCAAATCCTTTAAAGAACTCGACTGACGATGAAATCGCTGGTGAGATCCTTAAAAGAATAGATGCTCGCAAACCAATGAAAGCGGAGCAATTCAAGCAATGACAGCACACGAAGACTTATTGAAGCTGCTTCAAGATCTTTGTACTACTCGGAGTCGTTTCCGATATGTCATCGACGGACTGTTGAATGGTGAAAATTGGTACATCTGGTTCGATGTTGATATGGATGGGGACGAATCCAAGTTAAGAACATGCGACATCTACATTCAAAAATGTGGCACTGGCACCAAAGATTCTGACAGTGGATTTCGCGTGGTGAAGGATGCGAATCGGTTTAAGGTAATGCAATTTCTTCAAGCTGTAGGAGTGGACTACCTACCTGAGAAATCGAAAGATGCATATCACAAGACTTGGCTAGCGATGAAATTGGGGGCATTGGAATGACTGACACTATTACAATTTCGCGTGACTTGTTCGAGCGGCTATGCGAGGCGGCGATTGAAGCGGAGGCACAAAACCGGTGGAGAATACGATGGACAAGGTATACCCTCGTCCACAATCATGACAACTGGTTGGCACTCAAGAAAGAAGCCGTGGCGATTCGGGATAAGGAGGGAAGCAGCGATGGCTGACGATGATTATCTAAACTGCGACATTCCCCAGGCTTGGATACACAATTACACACATTCACTCATAAAATTGGCCAGCCGATTACCGCTTGGTAGTGATATGCGAGCATCAACAATGGTAAGAGCTGAATTTGCAATTGATCTAGTGAAAGCGTTTAGAGAATCTAAAATGGTTCAAAAGGAAGGAAAATGAAACTTCGCATTGCAAGAAAAGTTGAGCATTTACACACGGCTAACATAATCTATTTTTGCTTTAATGGAGAGCAATTTATTCGTTATCGAGTATCGACAAGAAGAAAAGCACAGAAAAGATTAAAACAAGCATGGACAAGGAGAATGCGGTGATTGACGACACACTCAATAATCGCGGGAATACTCACGGAGATTTTACACAGAATTCCTATATTTCGCAGAGACTCAAACGTATTGCTTATGAGCATGGAGGAAGATTGAATGAAATGCAAGCAGAAGCTCTCGATATGATCTTTCATAAGATCGCACGAATTCTCGCTGGCGATCCGAACTTCAAAGATCATTGGCATGATATCCAGGGATATGCAAAACTTGTGGAGGATCGACTATGAATAAATATCAGCTAATAATGGAATTGGAGCTGAAGTTAGCAAATGCTGAAAGACGAGTGCGGAACACTCAAATCGAACGTGATCTTTATCTTCGTATGATAGAGATCATGCAAGAAAAAGAAGGTTGGTCTGATGAATTCATTGATGCAATCAGAAGAATGGCGAAAGACTAAAGAACTCGCCTATGACATTGCTGAAGCAATAGATACGGAATGGCCCAATCTTTATATGGAAGGTTGGGACGTAGATATTGCTACACGTATTGTACTTCGATGTTTAACTGGAGAGCATCAAAAATGCGAAGATATTGAACTTCGACCAGCGATGTTAGAAAGACTTCGCATACTCCTTGGATTAGGGGATGCGTGTACTACTCTAAATATATTGGAGGCAGCGATTGTTAGAATTTCGGATACCCGAGTTTGATACAAAGTGTATCTTAACACATGAGTTGCCGAAGTTGCCGGAGAAGATTGAGAAGTTATATCTTGACTTTGAAACTACCTCTGGTGATCTTAAGAAAGACTCATTAAATCCTTTTAAGAATTGCTCAATTCTCGGAGCAGCAGTTCTTTGGGATGATGAGATAGTACCATTTTATATTCCTGTTCGACACTACTATCTTGAAGATGGAATCAAGAGGTATCGAACGCATACTCCCAATGCGGAGTTAGGAGAGTTTTATGCATGGATAAAAGAATTGCTTCGGCGCTCTCGATATTGGATCAATCACAATATCAAGTACGATTATCACGTTCTGAAGAATGAGATTGATTTTGAATGCCCAAAGCTTCGCGATACGTTGACGTGGGCCAAACTCTCTGATATGGAAGAAAAGTTTGCTTACGATTTAACTTCAGTGTGTGGTTATATCGGCATGGATATTAGTCGATATGAAGATGCATTGAAGAAAGCGAAGGGAAAAGGTATTCAAGATTATGGTATCATTCCACCGGATGTGATGGCACCATACGCCGGAGTTGACGTTCTTGCAGTAAGACTTATTTGTCAGGAGTTAAGTGTTTCTTCGGAAGAAGTATTAGAAATGGAGAATGAGCTTCTTCCGGTATTGATCGACATGGAAAGAAAAGGAATTCGTATTGATCCAAATCAGATGGCGGTGGATCTTATTCAGATCTTAGGAGATCAGAAAGAGAGGTTAACGAAGATACGAGAATTGTCACAATATCCAGAATTTGAATTCGGTACGAAAGAGTGTTTGAAAGAGCTGTTTATTGAGAGGCTTGGATGGCAAGTTGATCTTACTCCAAAAGAGAATGAAAGTTTTGCCTACAACTCTCTAATTAAGCATCGGGAAAAATCTCCCGAGTTGCTTGATACATATCTCGATTATACCGAATTTGATAAGCTGGTAAATACTTTTTATCTTCCCTATCTTGGAGAGCATCGAACCGGAGATTTAATTCATCCAGCATTTAACCAGATTGTACGAACTGGTCGGATGAGTTGTAAAGCTCCGAATATTCAACAGATTCCAAAGAACTTCAAACATTGTCTCGTACCATACACCCCGGAGCACATATTAGTCTCTTTCGACTTATCACAAATTGAATTTCGCGTTATTGCCCATTACATTGAAAATCGGAAGTGCATCGCGGACTATAATCGCGATTCTAAAACTGATTTTCATGATTGGGTAGCTGGAATGTGTGGAGTAACACGTAAGCCAGCCAAAGGTCTTAACTTCATGCTTGGTTATGGTGGAGGAAAAGATAAATGCGTTTCAATGCTTACTACCCTGGACGAACTCATAAAGGATTGCCCCGACGTTGCAGAACGACAATCTCGTGCGATTCAACTCTATTCCAAATATCACGCTGCTCTTCCAGAACTGAAGCAAACGCAATATCGGGCCGCAAGTGTTTGTGCAAGCCGAGGTTACGTAAGAACTATTTTTGGAAGAAGACGGTATTTACCCTCAAAGGCTTCTTTCAAAGCCTTCAATTCCATATGTCAGGGAACGGCGGCGGATATTATGAAGGATATTACTCTGAGATTGAGGAGATTTATTGACTGGGAGTTAGTTATTCTCCATGCTCTGGTGCATGATTGTTGGTTGTTCTCGATTCACAAGTCAGTTGCAGATATTCTCGTACCACAAATAAAAGAGGAGATCGAAAGACCACTGAAGTATCCTTTGCTAGTTCCTATTGTGTCGAGTTGTGGAATCTCTGATAAGAATTGGAAGTGGTGTGATGCGTAAACCAGTTTTGCTTGGTCGTTTTAATTACCTCACTGTGGATGGTAAGCTTTACTCAATTGTTTTCTATCCATCGCGAGGAGTATCTTGTGCTATCATTGCTCGTAATTTGACAAAGGAGCAAATGAAAACCTTCTTAGATGATTTGAATCACTGTACTAAGAATTTCTTTGATGAGGTCATAAGTGACCCAATATCGGAGCCGGAGTAGGCTTTCGGTAAGGGGTCGCCAAGGGCCGATCAGTCATCGAAACGGGTATTCAGCCCATCGCCCCGTTTGCCCCGCTGGAAGTAGCCAAATTGGGGCCGGAACGGGCATTATAGGGCATTCGACACGTCACGAGACGCCCGGACGACCGGGTTGGAGGGATAATATGAAGTGGAAAGTTAATGGGAAAGTACGATTAAATCAGAATAATCGCGCAATCTTTTCAGGCGACTTTACAGAAGATGAGGTTGAGACTATTGCGACTTTTCTTGAGAAGTCTAAAGATACCTTTAGACTTGTAGGCTTACTCAACCTTATCGCAGAGACACTCAAAGAAATTCGACCACAAGTTACAGATCGGCATAAAGAGATTATCGACCGACTTCTGGAGATAAAGGATGCCCTCGTATAAGCCTGGAAATGAATATCATGGTAAGTTAATTCTTTCCAAACTCACGAAGCTTGGAAAGAACGTGTACTATCGTGTTAAGTGTCTTCAATGTGAGAGTGTGTATGTGATACTTGAGCGTTCCATTGCGTTACGGCATCGTTGTAAAAAGTGTGTTACAAAGGAGGATAAGCATGGCGGAAACTGGTATTGATATGGTTGCGAAATTGCGTAATATGATGTGTGACGTAATTGGGGAGATTCTCGCTGATGAGGAATTCTTGAATGTTCCGAGATTAGAGCGAGTAACTGCGATTACCACCGTTCTTATCGAAGGAGCGCTGCAAACATTTATTGCAGCAATGGACAAAGACTACATGAATACTCTCAATGAAAATTGGCCAGAGTTTCTTGAGATGCGAAAAGAAACTGTAGAAGATGTTGCAATGGTTGCGAAAATATTTGTAGAGTGTACAAAGTATGAGTAAGAAAACACAAGAGATTGGCAACGAAGTATTTGCGGCATTGAAGAATTCGTTGGAGCAGTACATCGAAGAAAAGCATCCGACGATGCCACCGGTGCAAATAAGATTAACGATGGTTCAAGTGATGCTCGCTCTCAGTGCAGAGTATACACTTCTTTGTTACATGATTGAGAAAGGAGAGTTCGTTACTTTCTCAGGATTGAAAGAATTCCACGAATTCGCGAGAGATGCTGGAAGACGACATATTAAAGAGCTGAAAGATTGGCTTGATACACAAGAATTTGGAAAGGGTGAATGATGTTAGACGTTTATTTTCATTTTAGAGTTTGGTTTCAAGTAAATGGAGATTCTCCAGAGGTTTACTATGAGGTTTACTACGGGGGATTTGAACCTGAATTGAAGCCTGGGGAAAGAAGCATAACCGAGCGGGTGAAAGATGCTTTCTCAAGATGTGACTTTTGTAAGTTATTTCATTTGGAGAAAACAAAGCCGTATCAAATTGTTGGCTTAGCTAAGTTGAAAGCAACTGATGAGGATGAACATATAAGGCTTGTTTTCTCTGCAAAACAGGAGTGCAAATGATCGACTATTACAATTACATTCGGAGTAAACCGTGGTTTGAAAGAACCGCTCCGGTACGACTCCGTAATGGCGGACTTTGCGAAGTCTGCGATATGAGATATGGTGAAGATGTTCACCATCGCACCTATGAGAGATTAGGTGCAGAATTACCGGAAGATTTGTTGCATGTATGCAGAACGTGTCATGCAATGATCCATCAGAAAGGACGAGGGTTTATATGGAAGAGTAAGCTACCATTTTTACAAGAGTTGATAGATGAACAATCGACATCGGAGGATTATGAATGAGCGAAGGACTTGATATTCGACAAGTGCATGTTGCGAGATTGCAACAGAGAGCGCAGATGCTAAGCAATCGAATCAACTTAGCATCGCGATTATACACTGATATGTGTAGGAAAGAATTTCCTACGTCAGATGAGCAAGCAGTAAGCTATGCTCAACAAAGCATAAGGTTTGGATCGTTGTTCTACGATATTGCCGATCAATTCTTTGCAGGAAATATGGAGGAACCCAATGCAAATCGGCTCCAAAGTTAAATATGAAGGCAGAGAGTGGACCATTGTAGGAATTAACGAAGAGTCTTACGTAGTGCCGTTGAGTTGATCTAAATTCTTCTTTGCGGCGAATGTTATTAAAGATCGTACTACGGAATCAGGGGGAGATGGAATCGGCCATCTCCCCTTCCATTTCTTGATGCTTTCTTGCATCTTAAGAACCCAAGGTTCTGGGTTTCCCAATATCAATTCTGGATGATATTGGTTCATCTCATTTGCTAACTCTGTGCATCCGCATCCTTCGTGGGTTCTGATTCCGAAGAACTCAACGGAGTTTTTAATGATGGTGCCTGTTGCATAAGCCATTGCTTAACATCCTCTGGAAGCTCTGGTTCTGGAGTTGGTTTAGTGTTTGGATCTTTTGGTATTCCGTATCCTGTAGCTGGCATAGCGAATCCTGCTAAGCACGGTGTTTTGAATTCAGCGGTCAGTGTATATAAGACAAGCGATAATGGCCCATAATAGAATGGCATATTAAGATATGCACAGAGTAATTCGCAGGGCGTTAAATCTGTAACCCTAAACTCGACTATGTTACTTAGAATATCTTCCATTGGGAGTAATACTTGTAACACCCACTCGCCTTCGACAATGGATAATCTAATAGGTATATCTACACTCAGAGAAGTTATTTGAGTGGTTCCTGCCACACATTCTTGTTCGGTTCGTGTAACACTTACAGTACCTTCCCAAAGACATCCAGTAGAATTTGTCAGTGTTATTTCGTCGTTCAAAGGTGTTAAGTCATAATGTACCCAATGCTCAAACTCAACAAGATTACACAAATCTTGATACGTTAATGGCTCCCACTCACTCGGCCATCCGGTAAATTGTACGATCATTTCATCTGGACTAGGCCCATAACAGCATGATGGCGTACAATTGGGGCATTGAAAGCCATTGATATTTTCTAAGCGTGGATTGTAGAAAGTTACGCGAACATCTGCACCTAATGCTCCGGTACCAATTCCGAAAACACCCCCAGTAAAAGAGAACGTTCTAGTAGTAATTACATTCTCAAAAGGATCATAAATATGTACGGTGACGGCTGTTCCATCACTACAGATTTCAAGGTCATAGATGGAGGCGTCAATTAAATCGAGAGTATCTCCACTAAGTGCAAGTTCAGCACTAACAAAAGAGGAACCGTCGTAATCTTTTGTAATGGAGATTGTTTCTCCATTAGAACACTGCGATGCTGCGGCAAATACTTTCGCTACTCCATCGCCAACATATGGAGTAGACATCTTTTCAATTTGTACTGATATTCGGAATCTCCACGCATTACCAGTAGCCGCCGACGTGAAAATCAGTTTAGAATCCGCATCATTCGTATAATACGTTCCAGCGGTTTGGTCGATGGTCCATCCACCAGCGCAAATAGTATAAGATGGGTTGTCATCAATTTCATCATACACTATGCAACTAGGGTCGCCACCGCCACCGGGGCAGCAACATCGACCAGCGCTCATTCTTCCTACCATATTAGCACTGTGCCTCTGTTATAAACCACTGACCAGCACCAGTATCTTCATCGGGGAACCACTCAATGATTACCCACTTATTAATGGCAATATTATCTCCGGTATTGCCAAGCCTTTTGAAACATGCGACTTTAGTTACACCAGTCGCTACACCGTTCAAATAAATCTCAACATCGCCGGAAGTATTAAAGTCGATACCACCGACTTCCGTCACTTTACCAAAGAATCTACTTCGCTTCTTTTGAGCCAGTGTCACCCATACTAATTTTCTTGTTGTATCTGGATCGCTGATTGCCATGAAGGGTCCGTCAGCGTGTTTTTCCAATACCATCTCAGCATTCTTCTGTCGCATGTACTGACCCCAAGTTGGGTTAGTACCAGAATACTTGAGAAGATATGGACGGTCGCGACCTATAATCGCGCAATCCAGGACACCTTCGGCAATTGCTTGGGTACCATTGGTGCAATACAATACCCCTTCATTGTCTGGATTATCCAGAAGCTCGAATGTCTCATAAGCTGTACCAAGACATTGAGCAATGAAGAAGTTGCGATCAACATCAGCTTTCAACATGAAAACTGAATATTGCTCAGCGCCAGTTTCAAAGTATACGGATACTTTCTCAGCTTGATACACCGAAGGATCAGCTTGAGGAAGTGATTTCAAGAAACTAAGTATTTCATTAATTTCTTTGAAATTCAGGTACGGTGTATATGCCGTACGCTTTGGTATTCCTAGTATACTCATGGATAGAATGCCAAGAAATTATTGTGGTACGGATTCGTTGGAAATGGGATAAACAAATCGTAGGGTGTCTCAGCATATCGAATATTGTATAATTCATTGAACGATTGTAAGCGCATGTCTGCTCTACGAAAAACTTGCCAGCCAACTTTCTTATACTCATAAAACATCTTGATCGTGTATGTCATCAATCCAGAGGGATTGAATCCTCCCGGTGGAACGGTATTATTAATCTTATAACTTTTGAAAGAGAAGGACTTACCAATCTCGTAATTGCGAAGCATCAAGGTTCCGACCGGAAATGTAAAGTTTAATCGTTCTGCAACATACGGAATTCCGTTTGTAGTACCGATTAGTTCGTCATTTAAGCCAATAATATCTCCGTGATACCCTTCAATGGTATGGATTAACGTCATTCCATTATCAGGAATAGTTGGAGTTTCTCCACCTTGTAAAGAAAGTTTCTCAGCCGGTACAGTGTTTGGGTTTTGAGAATCGTACTTCGACCAAATGAGATGCAGTGGATTAACTGGAACCGATTCTGTTCTTGGTTGTATAATATCTTCAACATATACAACACTGCTCATATACGATTGTCTGTATAGCCCCATTCGAGCCATAAAAGTGACGTTGAGATGGGCGTTTCCAGAATATGTAATAGTATTCTCGTCGGCAGAAGTATAAATACCGTTATCTGGCGATATTTCTACCGAAGTGCAATATAGTGCCATTCCGCCTGATGCATATGGCCAAATTGCAGGGGCAGAATTCGATGCCTCACCGCCCAACAATAAGCGCATAGCTACAGCGGCATAATCCCAGTCTACTTCAAGTTGCACCGAAGCAGTGGGATTTCCAGCCAAGCTATTATGAGATTCTTTGCGTGTACCGTGAGTTTCACAAATAGGCGCACCAAGGGTTGAAAGCCAATTAGCCATAATTTGATCCTATATTCACGGTAGCAGAAAGAAGCTCTCCGGTTTGGATATTTGTTACAAAATTCTCTACAGAAAGAATTGTCCCATTTAGAAGTTCCCAGTATGTACCAACATCGTCGTATAGACGATAGGTGTATTTTGTGAGACCAATGTACTCTAGCCAATGAGGAAAATGCCCTTGAACCAATAATGATAATGTTGTATCATAGCCTTCAGGGGTGCATGTTGGATTGTACGGAGATCTTGCTGTATACGTGTTAAGTCTATTAATAGTTTTCGTATATGTCGCAGAGACTACTTCTTGAATTACATGCGCATACGCGCTCCAATACCCATCATCCGAGTACGGGTAAATGGCGCAACTACCTGAATAGCATCCAATGATCTCATCTAATTCGCTCGGCTCAAGTTCGATCTCTATGAGTTCAAACGCATCAAATGTTGCTGTCCACGTACAATTTACTTCAGTGGTCTTAGAAAAATTCATCTGAACAATAATTTGCTTCAGTGCTACTTTTAGATCAATGTACTTATAAGATGTTCCTGGAGTAGTATTCCATCCAAATCTAATGGTTTCTGGAGAATAGTTGATCGTACTCCATCCCGGCATTGTACCTATGCCAGTAACTTCAAATGTTCCGCTCTCTGGTCCAAATATTCTTTTTGGATAATTTGTTGTCTTCGCTGTACGTAGTGAGCGCACCGGCGTAGAACGAGATAGCGAGTACCTTAATATAGGCACCCATTCTAATAATGGAGAGCGTAGAAATCCACGCTTGCCAGAGAGTATATTGAGTGTTGTCGTCATTACATCACCGGAACAAGTTCTCTAGCACGTTCAACGTCGGGATTAGCTGGTTCTTTCTTCTTCTTTGCGTTCAATTCTTTCTCAGCCATATCCAACTGAGCTTTCAAAATATCTCGCATTTCTTTGAGATATTGACGCTCTTCGATTTTAGCTAAATCCAGAGCCGAATTCTGAATACGCAACCATGTTTGATATGGATCAGATTCGATACCGGGCATCCCTTGCATCATGATTTTATCATATGCTTTAAGCCCTTCTCGCATTTGTGGAACAATGTCAGCATTCGATTGACGAAAGATGCTATAAGCATCATTCAAAACAGACTTAAGCCCTTGAGCAATCGGTCCTCCTGAATAAAACCACGTAAGTGGATTCATATCAACAATCGCCTTCTTCATATTGAAGGATGCTACATAGCTAAAGAAGTTCCTACCGATGTTACCGATTGCTTGATCGAAGCTACTTTGTAATGATGCTCCAGCACGAAGCGCCGAACCTTCGTTCTTCTGGCGCTCGTAGAGCATCTCCATATTAGCTTTTTCGGCAGCTAATCCAGCAGCTCCCATGCTCGCGTCCAAAGCTTTCTTTCTCGCTTCGGCCATCTTATATGAATGTCCAACAAACCCGATTTCTTTGGCCGCTGCTTTCGATTGTTCGGTTAATGCGGAGAATGCTCGATATAATTCTCCAGAAGCAGTGGCAATACCAGTAGCAATCATGCCAGGCATACCACCAGTCATCGCAGAGAAACCAACATTGAGCAAAGGAAATCCAGCAGGTCCAAGCAATCCTAGACCGATGCCAGATAAGTTAAGCATCATATTCTGGAAGTTGCGCTGCTTATCTCTCTCAGCTGAAATACCAGCTTGCTTAACTCGTTTTTCTGCACGATTCAATAAAATCTTTGCACGGTCTTTAGTTCCAGGAAGAACCTTACTTGAGCGTAGAATACGAGAAAACCGCTTGATTTGTTCATCATCATCTTTGGACAAGATGTGCCGTTCGATAGCCTCCCATCGTCCTTTCCTCGCTTGCTCAATATCTTTTGCAAGTCGTTCTTGCGAACGCTGCAATCGAATCGCCCATTTATCGAAGTATTTACTTCCGGGCGACATCATCTTACGAATTTCACGTACCTGACCCGCTGGATCAAGCAACTTAATCCGATCACTTTCTTTCATGAACTCTTGATAATCTACATCCGTCTTCAATTTGTGGGCACGATTACGTGCTCGTTTCATGAAATCATTCGGACCAGAGTAGCTTTCAAAAGCGCGAATAGCATCCTCTTTTGACATTATCGCGGCATCGCGAACGAGGGATTCCCAACGATCACGTTCGTCAGCAACGGCTCGACTAATATCTTTGTTTAACTCTTGCTTTCGCTTTGAACGTACATTCTTGTATAGACGGCGTGATAAGCCTTGAATTTCATTTGTATGGTAAGCGGCAAAGTTTGGGTGTGTAAGTGTCTTTTGAAGTTCTGTCAACGCAGCGTCAGGATCAAGCCCAATCAATCTAGTGCGCAAATCCTTGAACTGCTTTGAAGAAAGCTTCTTTCGCAGATTCTCAATATGTGCCTTGATAATATTATCCGTCTCAGGCGACATTGTGCCTAAGACTTTGACAAATTCATCAATCTGCTTAGAGATCGGCATTACCTTTGTTCGATTGAACAAATCGGCAAAATCTGCTTTCTTCATCCTTTCGGTGAGCACACTCATTTCGTGCAGAGCATCGTTTCTGTGCTTGGCCCCAGAACTAGCATATGCCTGTAAGGCATTGTATTGATCTTGAAGGGGTAAGCTACTAATATCCTTTAGCAGCTTGCGGTATGCAGACGAATCGCGTTGCCCTGAAATTTGAAATGCACGTTCTTTCGCTTTTGGAGCAAAGACGTTGGAAGATCTTGCAATTGAATTGAGCCAATGTAATTTACGGGCGACATCATTAGTAGTATTGACCAAATTAAGGATGCGATTCCACTCTACGCGATCAGCCTTTGGCGTACGCTTCTTAATCTCACGGTCAATATGCCCTACTTTTCCACGTGATGCAACGGCAGCAGTTCGCATCGCGTTGAGGCGTGCAATCTGATCCGCCGGAGAAAGAAGATCAATATCCTTCAATTGATCTTTGAAAGCTTGATCCTGCTTCTTCTGCCGGTCAATTGTAATTGCTTTTTCAAGCTCTCGACGCTTTGCTTGAATCTCAGTAGCTAATTCTGGATTGAGAGCGCGATCAAGGGACTTGTAGAAAGTCTTGATATTACCAAGAAGAGAGCGCGAAGTTCTTCCACGCCCAGCTGTCAAAATATTCTTGTATTCGGCACGAGCTTGGGAACGCTTCAATTCTCCGAGCATCGTCTGCAATTCGTCATTAACATCCAATCCACCCTTAGCAAAATACTCTTCCAATGATTTGATCTTATTCTGGCGATGTAGTGGTTTAATCGCTTTCTTGATCTTCTTGAAGTCTTCCAATAATTTCTGAGGGACCATGATCCCTTCGTCCATGATCTCTTCGATAGTATGATTGATCTCAATCGCAGATTCGGCTAACTGATCTTGTTGATGAATCAGATCTTTGATTTCAGGAACACGTGCCGTGCTCTTAATACGATACTTACCTGAAATTAATTCAGAAGTAATCGTCGGAGATCGGACAGTCCCTAAAGAGTCACTTACCTGTTGCCAATCATTGATGATCTGCTGAAAAATCTCACGAACACGGGTCCGTACTTCACCTAATCCCCGAATAAGATCGGCTTCATTGACATCAACTGTAATCGGGAATTTTAAGCTATTATCTGGACCCGTGCTCATCGTTTATTCCTTGCGAACTCTGCGTATTGCTCAGCACTCATGTTTACAATACGCTTTCCACGATACAAAACGTATTGCTGATGTGGATTCATCAAAGCAATCTCATTAGCTGAGTATCCATATGTCTCAGCTAAGTACACGTAGATGTCTTCTTTAGTTACTTTTATCATTTCCTGTGGAGGAACCTCCGGCATCCCCCGCAGACTCGACATTAAGATAACGGAATGCCAGACTTACAGCAGACATTGACTCCGATGGATTCTTATTAAACTCAGCAATAAAATCCTTGACAGAAACACGTGGATGGCGTTTACGGATCATTAAATATCCGAGTTGCTGGATAGCTCCAATCGTTTGCATAAAGTTCCTTCCTTCGTCACTTGACCAAGATACGGCAGTGGCGTTGGAAAGTGCTCTATCAATAATCTCCTGACGTTGAATTGGATTATCCAGCAACTCGGTAGCTTTCACGCTCATTGTGATATAACGAGATTGGAGATACAAATCCATATCTCCATAATCTCGATCACAAAGCATAGAAGCCTGGAATTCTACATCGCCAACTTTCATCGGAAATGCAGAGTCAAACAATTTAGTATCAGCCATCGAACATTCTCCGGGTCAGAGAGAAAACTAAGCAGGAGTGGAATACGGCCATTTCGTGGCCACAAGAGGATCGACAATCGCTCCTCGTACTGGAGTACCTGGAACGCAGCAATTAACAGCTTGCATTTCAAATACGTTAGTCTTGCTAATCATTTCACCAGATTCGATATCAACTCGCAACCCAGAAACTCCGGTGAACATTCCCCACTTCAACGACCAGTAAGTCGTGGCAGTATCCTCAATCTCAATCCAATAAATGGATTGAAGCGTAGGAATAATGCAAGGATTCTGGTCAACAACTTCCAGCCGCCAATCAAGATTTCCAGTCTCTTTCTTGACACGGCAAGAAGTAGAACTATTGGAATACTCAAGATTGTTGGCAGTGAAAGTAAGTGTTGCAGAAGTGAGATTACAGAATTCTACAGCAGCATCGGCGTTGCAAGGATCTTTCAAACGGAACTCAAGATCGCAAGTATTTGCATCGCAGAATATTGCATCATCGCAAGGATCATCAAAACTAGCAAGTGTAGTAAGATCACCCGTGGAAGAAAATCCGATATTCCAAGTCATATCACGATTTTCAGAAGTCCAATTCCATGTGATACTCAGACTATCCACAATTGCTGGACAGTGATATGCACAACCAGGAGTACAGGCTACTCCAGTCGTTGGTGCAGTATATCCAAAGAATGTAAAAGTATCCCCAACAAACAAAGGAGGACGAGCACCGAATCCTTCAAATGATCCGGTGTAATTGATGAAACCTGGAATTCGCTGAGTACCAAAACGAGTCCCTGAATAGGTTCGAGTTTGTGGATTGGTGACTGCATCGAGTTGCCAATTTCTTACACGAGAATATCGAGTAAGACTAGCTCCCGTGTAATCACCAACAAATCCAAGACGACCACTACGCGGTGTAGGGCATACCATTTTATTTCCTCAACTGGAAAGTTTTAGCGAAGCGTAAGGAAATACAAAGTGAACATGGTAAGTCCAAATTGCACTCCAACCAACGATTCCTCTTGATTGGTCTCTCATCATCGTCCCTTCTTCTGTGTTAATAAACTTAGCGTCTGTAACAAAGTTACAGTTACACCAAGTTAAGCTACAAAGAACACAGTGATAGTCTATTAAGGAACGATACAGTTCAAATTCGATGCGATCAAATTGGGCAATATGCGAATCGCCTGTTGTAATCGCAAGTGTATACTCACGGATACATGATCTTGCTGTATTGTTATCTCGTTCGCCAGGTTGAATACCGGCAGCTAAAAGCGAAATCTCCGGTAAATCGCCGTGGCTGATATTCTCTTTCTTCGAGTCGTATTCACTCCACTTAATTCGGTTAGCTTCTGGAAAGTATTCCATGAGAACGTCATTGCGCTCGATCATGGTCCAGAATGCATCGTATACTAAAGAGAATGGATTACTCATTTTTTACGCTTTCTACGTCCTTTGCGAATCTCTCGTTCCAACTCTTTCTTAATATCTCGCACCATGTTCCTGAGCGTCTTGCCATCGGGCCGTACTATAATCGGACGCAATGGGGCATGATGTTCTACAATTTCAAATACTGTGTACCCTTCGTCTCTTGCGTGCATCTTATCAACAATGTAACCAACTTCAGTTCTCTTTGGCCCATGTCGAATCGACATTGAATTTATCAATGTCTGTGATTCTCGAAGAATCCAAGCTGCGTTTCCTACCCAACCTCTCTCCGACATTCTTTTCTGTTTGCGAGTTATCGTCGAATGCTTAATATCCGGCCAGCCACCACTCCCAGCAGACAACGATGCGTATCTATTCTTTAGATAGCGCAAGTACCTTGTCGCAGCAATTCGTAAAATCTTTGCTTGATTTTCTTTGGTATATTTAGTGAAGTTTAGAACTTCATTCAACCAAACATTCAAATTTATTCTTAACTTAGCCATAATATTAAAAACCCCGGTTCCTTCCGGGGTTCCGCGCCGTCCCTCACCACTAAGCTACGGTAACTGTCGATTCAACAACGCAATCCGGTCGCGTGCAAATTGGCAGCACGTTCGATTGCGTGTGAAGTTGCATACCTTTCGCGAAGGGAAGAGGTTCCATCTTCGCATAATACTTCCGACCCTTCGTGTTGACCGTTTCCATGAAATCGGCAGGAGCAATGATTTCTTGGAAGAGTCCCGGAACACCAACAGGAAAGAAGTAGGCTTTGGTAGCAGGAATGAAAGTCACATCACCAATCGTTCCACGATAGTTGATGAACAAAACATTCTGATACTGGAATCCAGCCGTAGCCGCAGCATACCATCCCGGTCCAAGATGCGACATACGGAGGAACTCACCATCACGCCACCGATCATATGCAGCACTCATCGACGAATGCTTCACAACATTGTCGAAATAAGTGTCACCACACAAACAGACAACACGAGAAAAACTCTCGTTTCCAAGTTTATTCGCAATCTTGCGAATAGCACCGCTAACCGTAGGAGCATAACTCGTAGCGGAAGTCGTCCAATCTTCGGTTTGAATATTCAAACCGAACTCAGTTTGAAGATTGTAAATGACGGTGGAGTTATCCCCATCATAAACAATACCTTTCAAAGCACCGATACGATGAAACTCATGAGTTACCTCATGGTCATTCTTCATCGCAATCAGTTGGTCGTTGACATATTCAGCCATTCCCATCAATTCGGTCTCAGAACCGAATGCGCGAATGTTCTGAATGTCTTCCGACAATACCGATTGAAAATACGGTACGTGCGGAATACGCAGATTAATACCAGTGCGAGTCGAAGGACTACGCACGTTATTAATCGCGCCACGACTTGTCGTGTTAAGAATGGCCAACTTACCATTCTTCTTTTCCACCCAAGCCGTCGTAGTACGAATGGGAATTTGATCAAAAATTCCCAGTTCACCAAGCAAACGAGGTTTATAAGGTCCAGTTTCGATGGCGGCAGTCAAGCTCGTCATCGAAAATGCATTAGAATTGAATACGTCCATACTAGCCATATTGCTTCTCCAGTTAGAAGATTAAAGAGTCGTCATCTTGGTCGGCTCGGTCTGAACCTTCCACTTCAAAGTTTCAAGAGCAGTGACAATCGTAGCAACAGTAAACGAAGCACCGGCAATATCCGTTGTACGGATACCGGATTTGTTGATGATAATCGGCGGATACCGCAGAACAAGATACTTGTAAGCGGAATTCGTGGCATTAGCGATAGTTTCCGAGAGAATTCCCGGAGGAGCAGCTAGAAGCAATGCGATAACATTGGCTTCATCACCTGCCACCGCAAATTGATAATCAGCTCCCGAAGCTCCAGCCTTCAGTGGATAACCAACGAAGTCAGAAACGGTTCGAGACGTAGCCGTGCCATTGCGAAGAATCGCATTACCCAGCGTGGAGTAAGCGAAGTTCTCGCAATGAACCAGCAAATCACCAATGACCTTAACCTTAGTAACTGCCATTGCAGTATTTCCTTTCTGTTAATTAAGCTTTCGCCAAACGCTTCTGCATATTCTTCACGAGAATATCGTCTTCAGCGTCATCTTTCGGAGGTTTCTGCGTTCCAGTCTTCGATCCAAAGTTCACAACTTTATCGTTCTTACGAAGTGCTCCGATGATAACGTCGAACTCATCGGATTCATTTACGATGTCTTTCTTAATCCGATCATCACTGACGAACTTGACACGAAGTTCGTTGACGACCACTGGAGTAACAAAACCTCCAGATACGAGCGACTCCAGTTCACTTTCGCGAACTTTCTTCATCGCATTCACAATCGTACCATGAACTTCGATTGGCTTAGCCGGTTGAAGTCCGTTGATGTACTTCACCAAAGCTTCTTCGGAGTTCTCAATACCAAACCGATCACAAACTTCTTTCAGCGGCATATCAACTTTCCCTTTCAAGAAATTAACGATTCTTTCTGGATACCGATTCTCGATTTTTACCGATCGTGTAATCGGAATAATCTCAGAAACGATTCCAGCTTCCTTAGCTTCCTCCGCAGTGAACCAAGTTTCCTTGGCAAACATCGCACGACATTCATCGTCAGAACGCCCAGTTTTTGCTGCAAGCGTCTTACAAAGAATTTCTTCAGCTTTCTTCAAAATCTCAGCAGCACTCATCAACTCATTAGCAGTCTCAGGTTCTTTGGCGATACGCATTGGAACATGCGTCATCATCAAACCGTTTTCGACCATATAAATCTCATCAGAGGCCAATGCTACCACAAAAGCAGCAGAGAACGCGAATGGATCAACGTAAGCACAGATTTTCTTTCCTGCATTACGAAGTTTGTTGTGAATATTAATTGAATCGAAGAATGAGCCGCCCTCTGAGTTAATCAGAATATTTACGTGGTCTTCTTCGACTTCGGAGAGTCGATAATTAAAATCATACGGCTCATAGATGTAACCAGAGAAGCTAAAAGTATTCGCAGCAGAAATATCAACATTATACATGTTAATAATTTCCTGCTTCTCGTTCATCAGGCTCTTTACTCGTTCACGGTATCCCATGTTTATTCTCCACAAGTGCATGAATAGCACTGACAAGTTGGACAATCAGTTTCATCTTCCGGTTCCATATCCGCAACGGAAGGATGAAGTTCAGCATTGCTCTCCAACAAATCACCAGTGGTTGGATGCAATAATTTCAATTGTCCAGCTAAAATTTGTCGCATTTTCTTCTCAAATTCTTTGCGATGTCGAGATACTTGGTCTACCGTAGTAGAGTCGCCTAAAATCAGGCGGCTATCATACAGTAAAATTCCCGCATACATTGCAGTAATATAAACAATGATTTTAGGTACGGAGCTAAATGGAACGTCGTATCTTCCAGACTTCAACCGACTATTCACATACTCCGTAGCTGTTTCGCAAGCCCAAGTTATCCTCTCATCAATCGTAACTGGATTTTTATTGTTGTCAAGATCGGCCCACTTTGCAAGTGAGACCGTTCCGAAAAGAAGTTCCAAATTTGTACGTGCGGCATAATTAGCCATTGGTGGGAACTCCTAATTCTTCACGCATTGCTCGCAAATCCATGTTTCCAATCTCTTGCATGAGCGTTTCAGGCGTTTGTAGAATTAGGCGATACAATTCTTTAATCGTTGCGAATTGATTATCCACCAATGGTGCCGGTCGAATATAAGCATCCCATTGATACTTTTCACCGAAATTAAGTCGCAATAGTTTCGATACGACCATTACATTCAATTGCGAGCAAAGCAAACGATGCCGACTATCTACAATCGACAATGCAATATCACCATGTACGTCTGCTTCTGCTTTTGTTCCGTGGCTACCTTCCAAAATTGATCGTTCTGGAAGAGCGAATGCCCGCATCTTCAAAGCATCAAGATACTTCTGTCGATCAACAAAAGACATTGAAGTAGAAGTATTGGCGGAGATCATTTCGATCCGCCACTTACCTCTTGCTTCTTTGTCAATTGAATCGTCCATCCATTCTTGGATTTCATCAGGAATTGCTACACCACCTGATGCTTCCAATGAAGAAAGAATTGACCGAGCGATTTCATCGTTGCTTGTTACTGTACCATTGTACGATGTCTCTCCGACTGGATAATAGACCACCCAAGTCGAACCAGCCATCTTTGCGTCAAAACGATTTGCAGTTGCTTGTACTCGATCCCACGAGGTTATGATTGGTTGAAGATCTTTGAATACCGAATTCCCGTACCAATCCGTTCCTTCAACTTCAAACGTCGCATTAAAAGCGTAATCTTCTGTTACAATCTCAGAGCCGTCTAACTCGTAGGTTTCATTAGCAAATCCAGCAAACATTCCAGAGCCAAGGTATACCAAAATCGTAGTATAGTCTTGTAGAAGTTGCTTGAATTCATCAATGACAATCCTTCCGTCTTCTGGTTTATAGCAAACTTCAAAAGGTTGCCAACCGTAATCTAATGCACCGAATACAGCGTGTTGCAACAAAGAATCTCGAAGAGGTTCAAAAACTTCTTCAAGAAAATCAGTCATCTCAGTAGAGCCTTTACCTTTCCGCGTCACATACACCCAAGGCGTATGAATCATCGGAGAAAGCACAGCCCATTTAGCTAACTTGATCGTGGGATCTTTTCGTAGTTCACGAATTCGACAGTAGGAAAGATCAGAGTAAGACGGATACAATCGCGAATCAAACGTAGGCAGATTAAGATTCTGCGACGTTGTGATTTGCGAATTGCCCGGCTTTTTCGTTAATTGAATTGTACCAAGAATATTAGGCATTTCCGGTGCTCCACACCGATGGTGTGCTCGTATTTTCCAAACGAATTGGCATTAATCCGTGAACGGCATATCCAAAAGCGTCCGACATATGCCCAATATCAGTTCCGCTATAATCCTCAACTTCAGTCGTACCTTCGACGTAAGACACTGCATTCAAGTCGTTAATTAGATGCTTGCAATTCGTTGAAATGTAACAACGAATTTCTCCGCTTGCATTTAGAAATGCAGCATTAACTGCCGCAAATCTATCTCGCAAAGCTGGGTTGCGCCTTGGAAACAATACTTTCTTTTGCCCAAAGCGTGCATCATTCTTAATTGTCAAATAGTCTGATCGTACTGCCGATGCGTGCCGCTGTTTCGATGATGCATCCCCAAAGAAACGCCATCCTGCAATGTGATTATAATACTTGTTGTATAAGTGGTCGATTGCTGCTGGAGTGTTTGTATTCTTCAAATAAAGCTCATCGAACACATAGAACTTATCGTTCTTCATGTGTCCGAGAATCCAACACATTGGATTCACATTGAAGTCGCATCCAACAATGATTTCACAAGTTGGATCATAGTACACATCATCTCGTATGTTCTGATTTCTAAGATTATAATAAACAGTGCTACCAACATCAATCCAACTAGCTTCAAACTGCTCCGAAAAATCAATGTCACTAAGCTGTGATTTGACTTGAGAAAGTTGCTCCGGCGTTAAAATCTCAGAAGACTTCCAATAAAAACTGGCAATTCCATCAAGGCGTTGTTGTCCACGAAGAAAGAAGTCTCGAAACTCTGCACGACCAATACCATTTCTTTTCGGAACACCAAGACGATAGCACTTACCATTTCGATGAGAAAGCATTGGAACAACTGTACGAGTGAACAATCCTGGTCGTTGATCCGAACTTTCATCAATCATTACAAAATCTGCTTGAACTCCTTCCAATCGCTCTGGTTTATCTGCACCTACAATGTATAACTTTGCACCATTAACCAGTGTGATTGAAAGATCAGTTTTATTGATTCCATTCTTTTCCACCCAGTTCGGTGGAATCATCTTCATCATTGGATACCAAACAATACGCTTTGCCTGAGCGTAAGTCGGTAACACATAAAAATACAAGGGGTCTGGATATGGCCGTTTGATCGCCATTTCCAGAATTAATTTACGACGACAAATCTCCGTTTTTCCACTTCCACGACCAGCTACAATAGCAGCGAACCGTCCAGTATAGCTCCACAACTGTGCTTGTACTGGATGGTAACGAAGCTTTTCCCAAGTATGCAAAATAGGGCGAATCATGTTAGGCAAGCATCAGTCGAATCACTACCAATCAATGGAGGCAAATCAAATTGCGTATCTTCCGTTTCAGGGACTCGAAATTGAATCTTTTGCTTTCCTTGCCCACGCCAATATTTGTATGTAGCGCCTTTGAAAAGATTTTCAAGTACAACTACACCGTCTACTGAAGTGAATCTTGCAACATCAGAGTCATACACACCACTAACTGTAGGCCCAATTACCATTTGACAGTACACATAAATACCGTCTTCTGGATAACCATATTCATCAAATACGTTTCCAACACCATGCATTTGTTCAGCGGAATTCGGTGGCGTAATAATGGCTGGAGTTGTTGTATCTCCATCAGCATCAGCGACCCAAGGCTGATCCACAACAACATGCACATTCGTAGTATTCGTCAACCAAAGATATCCACATCCTTGATTGGAACTACCATTATTGATCCGAACACGATAACGCTTTCCACCTAATACGGTAGCATCTACTTCTGTCCAATAAGTAGTATTGTCTTGCGAATCCACAACTAATGTTAATGGACCAGCATCAGATGCGTCGTTTTGATTTCCCGGATGCTCCCATAGATACATCACTTGTCCCGGAATCGACACTACTCCCGGCAGCGTCACTTGAATTTTTGCTAGTGCCATCTTTATTTCTCAAAACTTCAAGTTGAGTTAATTCTGCCAGAATACTCTGATACAATTCGTTTGCTTGGTTGTGCTCAGGACCAGTCATCCGAGCATTTTGAAACAACATTGAGTATAAAACTTCGAGGGCTTTCTTAGGGTCCATTAACTGCCTACTAAGGCGTTTCCGTTAGTAGCTCCGGTAAATACGTTACACCCATTTCCATTCAACTGTCCAGCATTCTGGTAAGAATACTGTGATCCCTTAACTCGTGAATTGGTGATATATCCGACGCTATTTGCGTCGAGTTTGATCCCGATTGTGTTCGCGTTATTGTGAAATGGAATTAATTGGCAATTCGTTACACGAATTTTAGAGTTCACTAACTCTACTGAAGGAGCATTCGCACCAGCCATTGCTCTACAAGCAATCATATTCACGTCTGTCGAATTTTCTAAATATACTGTTGCCAATACATGCTCGTCTAAAATACATCCGATCAAATTAACCCCAACGCCAGTTCCAGTCTCACCATCAACATTCAAAATCTTGATCCCGTACCCTTGGCCATTCGATACAAGCGTGTTATATACTGAGATATACGGCCCGATTAAAACTAGGTTTGCTCCATCATTATTATACAAGCAGCAATTACTTACTTCGCCGCCACCTGTTCCAACTACAGCCATCCCACCTTGAATACCCTTAAAATTCATCACTGTAATATCTTCGGCTTTGGGTTGTTTCCTTCCAGAGTAATTTGTCACTTCCAATGCGTAATTTGCAGCATAAGGCGAAGTAAAGTTGTAACCTCCACCGTGCACTGTGAATCCGAACAGGTCTACTTCATATGACTGTGTAAACCGTGTAAACATCCCCTTATTTACAGAAGTAGTGGTCCAATCATAATCAGGCCGAGCTACGAAAACTGTTTTTCCTGCTCCAGACCCAATAATTCCAACTCCACCCCTAATACTCGCATAATTATTATCTAATATTACTTTCTTAAAGTGATATATACCTGGACGAACACGTAGATTCGTTCCACGATATAACAAAGCATTCGATGCTTGGCTAACCGGCTTCGCATCCCTCGCCGCCTGAAAACACCGAATCAATGCAGCGGTATCGTCTGTTCCCCAATGTAATTCTGCCAAACTTGTAGTTTGTGTAGCGTTTGCACTAACTCGAATTTGAGTAGTGGATACAATTGAAGTAATCGTACAAATCGGTAGCGCTAATGCACCAGCATACACCGCCCAAATTTCTTTACCAATGTCAGACGTTTCAAATAATGCTACTGGACTTGTTATTAAATTACTGCCACTTGTCAACGTGGCATTCTCTACCCATTGCCCGTCACCCTTAGCGCCGTAAACAATGGGATTGAAAACATCACGTACTCGTGGAATTCTTGCCATATTAATTCGTCGCCAATCGAGAAGCTGCAATTTTAGTTTTGACCTGCTTAGAAATTAACTCAGCTCTTGACCTTGCTTCCTCATTAACCTGTTGTTGTTCCCAAACCGATTCAATATACTCCCTAATCTTTAGTTCAGCGTATTCCTTTTTCGTCATAGACCCACGGCCTGGAGGAAGCTGACTGAATGCATCATAAATCTCATTGATATGTGCGTTATCGAATTTTAATTCAATCTTTGCCATGTTTAAGTCTCCGCAATTCCAATGCTCTGAAGAAGTTGAACAACGTCTGCCAAAGTGGCGAAATTGTTGTAATTAGCCTTCAGACCCTTAAAAAGTTTAATCACATTTCCACCGTAACAGCGAAAATGTGGTGCCCAGTCGTTTCCGCCGATCTGAGAAGCGTAAATGTGAATACCGCCATACGGTATATCTTGTGTCGGTGTAGTGCTTCCTGCCAAACAAATTTCATTGTAATGATTTGTCTCAAACGAATCCGTGCCAATCCCAAGATTGTTTCCACTACCATTGATAATCGCCAATCCTTTGGACAATCCATTCACTAACATCTTACGGGCAGCAACGACGACAAAATCGTTATTGATACCATCTCCGTAGATGTAACAGTTTCCGTTAAAAGTCGCTGGTGTCACATTCCAACTAATTGCTCGACCATTTTCAAAATAAAGATTCGTGTAGGTTCCAGGGCAAATGTGACCATCAGAATTAATTCTAAAGTAATACCCGCCATATCCAACCTGGAACATGTCTACGGTCGAACCAAACGGTGCTCTCACATTAAGAGGCACCTTGGTCGTTCGAGTATCATAAACATTGACAACTGCTTGATTTCCTATCGCATTAGTAGCGTCATTACCAAGCCCAATCAGTTGCTCTTTATGGAAAAATGCACACTGAGTTAACGCACTCCCATCTGCGATACTTCTGCGGGTAAAGATGGTGAGTGCGCCCGAGGTATTGGACACACCGTCTGTAAGCTCGGCACGTAAGTGAACAGCCTCTACTCCACCCGCAGCACGAAACTTAATTCCTGAGTGGCCAAGCGTCGTTTCCGTTAGTGTAAGATTAACCCCATCCCCGGCATTTGACGCATTCGCAATATCTAGGACACCAGCAGAACTTGGCTTTAATGCAGTACTACCTGACGATGCGCCATATAATCGCAAGCCCCAACCATTCGTATATGGCTTTACATAATCATCGCCACCATCACGAATAACTGGACCATACGCAGCACCGATATAAGAAATTGCTCCCCACCAATCTGTTCCATCGTATTTCAATGAAACAATGAACTTAGCATTTGCACTGGTAGGTAATGCCGGAGTACCACTTCCAACCCAATTAGGATTGAGTGCAGTCCAATCAATTGTTCTACCACCAACCGCATCTTGTCGCAAAAACAGTGTTAAATCACATGGGCCAACCGGAGCAGGGCTAACTGAAAACGCAGTGTTTCCAGTTAATCTTCCTTTCATTTGGTTCGAGTTAGCCAAATTAAGACTAACCGCACCAGTGAGATCGCCCAAATCATACTGTGAGATTAGTGTGTAGAACTTTGCACGTTCACCAACCCCAAGATTGGGTTGATTGAACTGCACAGAACCACTAATTTCACGAGTATAATGTACTACGGAAGCAACCATGTTAAGCAGCCGTTACAGTTAGAGCGCTCGCAGCAAATTTCGGAGTAATTCCGTTCGACACTACTAACTGAGAAGTTAACGAGCCTTTGAACAACAAAGTACCGGCACCAGAAGACGATGTGCCGATTCCAAAATGTGTTAATGTTGCTCCAGTCGCTCCGCATTGAGCAAAAGCAATTTCAGCAGCATTAACAGCCGTATCATTAGTAACTGTCCAACCACCCGCACTTCGTGCAACAGCTACACGAACATAATTCGTATAAGCCGTTTCATTTGTAGTTTGATCCCCAGCTTCGCCAGGATCAGCAGTGTGCAAAGAAATATACAAACTTCCAGCAGTAGATGATCCTCGCAAACCAGTAGCATCACCGATATTCGCAAAGTCAACATTCTGAAGAATCAACTTCAGAATATTTGTTTCCAGTGTATTTGTTGCTGACATTAGACTATCGTCCCAAACCAAAAGATGTTAGGTGAGGCATCCATCAGAATGCCCGTTTCATCAACTGAAAATCCCCCTGAAACCCCAAAGGTCAAACTACTCGTTCCTGAGATTGCTCCAATTCCTACGACATTTCCGGTTAGCGTAAATGCTAACGACGTAGAACCGATAAGTCCTAAAGCTAAGTCTCCGGTTAAAGTAAAACTTATACTTGAATTACCAAGTAAAGTTCCAGTTCCTCCGAGCAATCCGGTTGTTGAAAAGTCTAATGTTGTGTTGGCGACGCAAGCAGCAATTCCGTTTATTAAACCTGAAGTAGAAAAATCTACTGTAGTGCTCGCGTTTAATACTCCGACTCCTATTGAGACTCCAGTGGTTGAAAATGTTAGCGTTGTTGGACCAGATAATACTCCGGCCCCTACCAAATTTCCGGTAGTCGTAAATGTTAATGCAGTCGAACCAGATAATTCAGTTCCCGAAGTAAGATCAGCAGCAGTTGTAAAAGTTAAAGTTATTGGACCGGATAATGCTCCGGTTCCTACCGTCGCTCCAGTAATTGAAAATGTTAAATCTGATGCGCCTGTTACCGCACCAACACCTACCGAAGCTCCAGTAGTTGAAAATGTTAATGTAGAAGATGCTGCTAATGCCCCGGTTCCTACCGAAGCTCCAGTAGTTGAAAATGTAAGAGTTGTTGAGCCTTCTAATGCTCCAGCGGGAGCAGTGTACCCAAAAAACATGTACGTTATACTATTATTCATCCGATCAAAAGATCGGACAGAATCATGGTATAACTGACTTACTTCCCCATCATTTAATGCACGATTCCAAATGCGAATATCCGCGAAATTACCAGCGGTAAAATTTCCTCTACTCGCACTAGATCGCTCACAACCAATATAAAACTCGTTTACACCTGTTGGACTAGAACTTGCTGTGTTTGTACCCTTATTCCCCCCATCAATATAAACAGCTCTTGACGTAGAGCTTTCATAAACAGCGGTATACAAATACCATTTATCTTGTGTGTAGCCTTTAGTGCTTCCGGCAGTCTTAAAGTCGTTATTTTGTACGGCGAGTGCAGAAACAGAAGTCGTGCTTCCTCCGCCATAAAAAGCACGCCATTGTCCAGCGTTACCTTCTCCACACCACCAAGTTACAGCAGACGAAGATGCCCAAGTTTTATGCCAAAAGGCAATAGAAAACGGATACGTAGTAAATGGAACGGTACCGGCATTTAAGTAGTCATCCGAACCATCCAAATAAATTGATCGCTTTTGCCCCTGTAAATTAAGGGCTGGATACCACCCAGCCCCACTATTTATATTTATACCCAAATTAAAAGGCATTCCTGGAAATTTAGCTTTCCAGACGCCCGACCCAGTGCCAGCTTGCGGAGTATCCAAAATATCGGACGCCCAATTCCTAATTAATCCACGATTCAGTGGATAATTAGAATTATATCCTCGGCGCCGTAATTTTGTTAAAGGAATCATACCGAAGCTAAGTACATGCCTTTATAAAAGATCTTGTTCGTATTGTTCGCGTCGGTTTTCAAAGCAGCTACTTGGCTATGTACGAAGAAAACAAGAAATGTGTAGGGGCACAATCCGTATAGCGTCGCTGGTGACACACAACCAATGATAGGATAGGTCACGTTAGACGTTCCACTATTACCTCCAGACCAACTAAGTGGCAATCTATCCAAAATTTGTGTATTCGTTACAGTCGCAGCACTATCTGTGCCATCAAATCCACCAGACCAAGTAGGCGTGTCATCAGTAGGAACAATTACATATAAGCGTGCTTCACCAGGCGTGGGTGAAGTACCACTAATATATGTTCCAGTGATTAAGTAATCAAAATACTTATCCGAAGTATTTGAGACCGATGCTGATTCTCTCCCAGTTACCCAAGTAGAAGATGCGCCAAGTGCGGATAAATCAATAGTAAAAGCAGCATCAGCTGCGTATGCAACTTTGAAGTCCATATTCGGATGATAATTCAACCACCACGGACCACGCCCTTCACGTTCATAAACACGATCATCGAAGTTCTTCTCAATCGTTCGAGACGGAGAAAGAAATTCATAATCGTGTCCGCGATGCTTATATTCCCATTGCATCGCAGCAGAACCGAATTCATCTGGATGTACGTTGATCTTGTGCCTATGCTTGCACGTATGGCAATAGGCATCAATATCAATCTGTACTTTATCCAGTGTAGGGCTTTTTACGATCACGCGAGATTCCTTGCTTCTTCGACATCTTGGTAAGAGATATTACCTTCAAATGTCATTGTTGCGGGAGAAGCATCTGATCCTGTTCCAGTAGCAAACAACTTCTCACCACGAGTAGCCAATCTTTTCAAGTGCGGCAAAATTGCATTTTCTTGTTGCGATCCAGCACCCCAACAATCGCGAATTCCTTGACGAACATTAGGTTTCGATGGATCAATGTTCCCCAAACTATTCATCAAATCCCACGTTCGATATTTTGCAGCAGACAAACCATCAACATCCGTCCAACGAAAACCGTTGGACATAATCTCTTGTAGGGATACTGACGTTTTCCACACTGTAAAAGCGGGTGAAGCGTCGATGTTATAAAGAGCAGCAATAGCGAACGCTCCGTCAGAATTATTCGGAAACGACGCCAAATCCGGCGATGCCAGAATATTCGCTTTCAACGTAGCTAATTGTGCTGGTGTCATTTATTCTTCTCTAATCGAGAGAGACTTGACTGTATCTTTTGAATTTCAAGCAAAATCTGTGTTAGTTGTGCGTCGGTTTTTGTTTCTAATGTATGGTGTGTTTCAAGCATTTCTGTCTTTGTAACGAAGTTATGATTCTCACGAAAAGCTCTTGATGCTACAGCTTCGTTGATTAACGCTCCAAATAGCGTTAAAATTGATCCACCAATTACGACAAAAACACCCTTAAATACTCTACCTAAGAGTGCATCGTCATGTGCATTCATCCTGCCCTCGCTTGTTCAGAAGTTACCTTATTGTCCCTTGCATTAAGCAAGCCGTAAATAATCGCAACTTCGCTCATGATACGTGCAAAATTCACGTTTGTTTTATCATCATCGTCTAACATATAAGAAATCTCAAGAAAAATGGAGCTTACCGCGAGGAGGACAGCCGCCGAAGTAGTACGCCAAGATCCTTGAAAGTATCGCATAATTACAAGCTCGATTCATCCAAGTGAATTGAAACAACCATCCCTTGTCCTTGGCTTCCAGTGCTACCAGAAGGAGTAATAACTACTCGCAAAGCATCACCGGCAGAAAGGACGGGAGAACCAATCAAGGTTCCGTCTTCTTTCGTATTATTCGAGTCGGCAGAAGAAAAAGTAATTACAGAGGAAAGCAAAGAAGACCAAGAGGATGATCCATTCGCTGCTTTCTGAACATCAACTGTAAATTGCTTATCTCCACCAGTGGGAGCAGTGGTAACGCGAGCAGTAATCTTCTTAATTGTAGCTGCACCACGTGCAATATACAACATCCGAGTAGCCGAAACTACGTCGGAACCTCCTGCTTGATCGTATCCAATATGATGCCGATGCTCCAATTTATCAGCATCAATATTTGCACCCGATGCTACCATAGCATCGGTGAGAAATCCTGATGGCAGACTGACAGCACCGTAGAAAACAGCACTACCGACAACCGTAATCGAATCTTGAAAAACTACTGTTTCTTCAAATACTGCCATAATTACACCTAAAAATTCAAAATCCCCCTACCTAGCCGGAGATCAAAACTAGGTAGGGGGCGACCCGGAGAACTCAACGGCGGAAAATTCGCAAACGCAATGGTTTACGGCACGATCCACCGGAGCAACCCACGGCGTAACATTCAGATGCACACAATCCAAACAAAATAACTGCGATCAAAATCTTTTTCATTGTTGATTCCTCAAAATGGTTTGAACTTCAGCCATTCGCTTCGCAATCGCACGATCACGTACATCTTGTGCTTTCTGGCACCAAGGATTAATCGCGCCACAACATGATTTTTTATTTTGCTTCGAGTAATAGATTTGTCGAAGGTTCAGAATCGCGTCTCGACGCGACATCTTTTGTACTGGTTCTTGTTTTTGTGCTGGTTTTTGTACTGGTTTCTTCTGAATTTGCTCTCCACCGAACAACGGAGAAACCAAAAGAGCAGAAATTAGCAGTAAGTGACGCATCTTAGACTCCAAAAAGAGCAAGAATCTTCTTAATCAACGCGAAAATCTCGTCAGCATTCTCAACCAACCAGTCGAGAAAAGAACCGGAATACCCTTCTTCTTTCGCATTCTCATAAGCAGAGTAACATTCGTCACAAGCAGCATGCCTTGCACGAATATTATTCCGAATTCTTTCTCGCAATCCGACTCGTTCTTGCCCTTCAGAAAGGTCTTTCAGAGCCAAAAAATTACCAAAAACTCGATCCGATCTCCGAAGATCCATTAATTTTCCCCTGTAACGATAGGCACAACACCGTCATCAAAAATGGCTTTCGATTCTTCGAGAATCGCAAAACCTTTATCTCCGTAAGAATCTCCCCAGCTATTCCAAATGCGATAACCAAAGGAATTGGAACCGATCACAACTGGATCGACCGCAGAAACCTCATGTCTCCACCAAGGGTATCCAACTGCAATAGCTTGATCGTCTATAAGCACCGTCATTCCTTGTGCAAAATTACGATCTTGCAAAATAAGGAATTCTGATACTTTGAATTTCGCTGCTTCAGCAAGATTAGCAGGAGTATTGTACTGCGACGATGAAAAATGGTGCCGGGGCCACAAACTTTGTGGCATAATCCCGTATTGAGCAATGTATTCGAGAGCTTCGTTGCCCCAACCTCCGTTGTTTCGATAACCTTTAATGGGAGCAGCTACGGATTCGCGGCTAAACTCCACATAAGGAAGATTCCTCCAGCACCGATTAGCAACGATGCTACTAACGACACCGTAAGTCCAACAAAAGTTTGTGCCATTTTGATTTGGTGTTGGGATGCCTTTGGCGCGAAGTCTCTTACTTAGAATTTGTCCCTTCTTCTCACGCTCAAGAATACGATCTTTCCATTCACTTCTAGGAATCAACGGTCGATCAAAGTTCTTAGTAAACTGTGCATTCCGTGGTTTCGATTCTGGTAATTCCAAACCACGAGAAAATTGTTTTCCATCAATGATAACATCGGCATTCGGAGCATACCGAGAGTAATTTGAGTCATCAATGATGAACTCATTCGGGTACAAAGAAGAAATCATTGGAAACTCCGAATGAGAGTAAGAGTGGCTTCTTCATTTTCTGGAAGCTTATACATTTCCCATTTCGTTGGAGAAGACAAAACAATTCCAAAATCGCCGGAATTCGTCTTCTTCCAAGCTTCTAATGCTTTCTTCCAAGGCGAATCAGAAAAAATAGCTGTGTCTTTGTCGAGTAGACGCCAGTTAAATTTCGCATCTAGCGTATCTCGGATGGCAGCAGAAGAAAGAATCTCTCTTTGAGCAGGAGGTAAAGTATGCCGATTATTCTGCTCTTCTACAATCAGGCAATAAAAACCTGATGGAAAAGGAGAATCTGATGGATTGGGTGGATTGGGTGGATTGGGTGGATTGGGTGGATTGGGTGGATTGGGTGGATTGGGTGGATTGGGTGGAGTGATGGAGAGAGTTACTGTATAACGCTGACGAAAAAATTCCTGTTTCGTCCAATTAACAATGAGAAGATTACCAGAAAGAGTATACTCTCCGACCGGACCCCAACAATAAAACTTGTTATTCTCTTGAACGAAAACAAGAGACGGGGAGGAGGCGCTTACAAAATTATCAACTTCTTGCGTCTTATCGGACGCTTCCCATTGCGGAGGAGAAAAAGGAACTGAAAAAATTAGTGGGGTGTGAACTTTCACTGAGAAAGAATGTGTTGAGTGAGGAGTCTGAGCCAATGATACTTGGGATAACATCCCAAGTATCAGGATGCACAGATAACTAATTCGTTTCATGGTAATCTCCCGTTGGTACCGTATTGACCAGTGCAGCAAATTGATTTAGGTCGATTCCATTTGTCCCTGAGATATTGGGTGTCCCCAATATCTCATTGGGTTCAAACCTGATTCGCCTGATTACATCATCAAGCTGCACTGATACAGATGTGGAAATTCGATCTGCTAACTCAGGGTCGTGCGAAATATTCGTAATCGCATTGGAAATCAATGATGGAAGCCGAACAAGAACCGATGCCAAAGATGCTTTATCAATGTCGATGTTTACTGCTTGTCCCAAAATCGTAGTTACCTTCTGTACCGATTCAATCAAAGCCTTCGACTTCATCTCAATTTGAGAGAGATTAGTGAGGATTTGTGTAAGAAGATTGGGATTCTCAAGAAGCTGTTCTGATTGTTGTTCCAGAAGGAGTGAAAAAACTTCTACCGCTTTGTGATATGCTTGTGCTTGACATGTGAGAGCATATCGTGCAATACTAATTTCATGATGTACTTGAAACAATTCGATATTTGTTTGGTCGGGGGGAGCAGTAAATCTTGCGAGATTTTCTCGCAACACTTTCTCGAAATGATGGGAGTTCCCGAACATAAGTTATTATTTGTAAATACGGAGGGTTTGCGGCGATTAATTCTATGCCCGATGGGTAGAGGCTGTCCAGAGAGGCGACGGAAGTGGAGAGAAGACAAGGGGTTGCGGCTGAGAGGACAAATTTTTCGGAGAGAATAGCCGATATTGGTTCAGAATTGGGGAGGTGGGAGATTGGAGGGAGGAATTGGTGGATGTTTCGGGGAGGGGGGATTCGATGCTATCTTAGTATAATTTTATCGAAAATTTGGTTGCCCGGTGTGGTTCGCTAGGGATGTCTCGATGCTTTTTGGATTTTCGATGTCTCGATGATAACTTAGTATAATTTTATCGAAAATTTGGTTGCCCGGTGTGCGGGGGTGGAAGCGGGCCGCTGAACATCTGTATATCGCCGATGGTACCCCCCGGGTCTTATATATGATATTATATATAAGACCGTTATGAGATTGCGTATGAGTCTAATATATAAGACTCATATATAATCGGGTCGACTATCTATTAGCCTCCATCGTCGATAGTCATATTGAGGGTATCGTCGTAATACCATTCATCTAGTGCTTGCCGTTCCGTGTCGAGTTTCTTCTCCAGTCGTTTCAGATCTTGCCGGTATTTCAACTCCGTATAACATAGAGCGAATCGACGCAGATGAAATGTCCGAAGACTTCGCATCCAGGGCGTATTGTCGCATGCGACCAGTTTCGTCCGATACCGTCGAATCGCTCTTGCCAATTCCACCCGTGACATTCCCGACACAATCGTAGGTAGCCAATTTCCATTTCGCATTGATCTAATCCCCTCGTATAAGCAAATGCCCACTCGGGACGGTCCGAGTGGGCTTCACGTCGATTGTCATATACTACGCCGGATACATCTTGATTCGCCGCACCATCTTGACTTGTTGGCTAATGCTCACGATGACCTGCCCGTCCACAGTCAGCTCCGCGACGCATTCGCTCAAGTGCATACCGCGCTGTCTGAGATACGATGCGAGTAACGCACGCATTCCGCGATCGTCCAAGGAATCTACGGGCATTGTCCAATCAATGCTACACGACGGAGCATCGATCGGCCAAACTGTGATCTTCACGTTCATCATCGCCAATTCGTTCATCATACAACTATCCTTTCATCTTGAGAACATTCCGAACCATGATAATAGGATCATCGACAATCGGTAGACCCTTACTTCGTGCAATCGTCACCAATTGGATAGCGAGTCTCACTACCAATTGTTCGTGCTCTATATCGGTACTTGCGACCCGATATAGTCTACTCAGGATGCGATGCTCGCGAGCATCGTTTTCCGCCAACTGTTCTAGGAGGTATGCCCTACGTCGAACACATTGTTCAAGAGCGTATCGACCTCCGTGGTGCGCGAATTCCTTGTCCTGCCGTAATCCCGCCTGGAGTTGATCCAGGCGGGATAGAATATCGTCGTATCGCACGATGCGACTAGCCCCCACTGAGAAGAGCAAGAAGCTTCGCCTTCAGCTCTTCCGACAGCCCCGCCAAGATCGCCGGATCAGCCGCAAGTTTCTCGACCGCACCAGAAATGCGACCCTTCTCGCGAGCCGCGTTGGCACGTTGCTTCCGTTCCTCGGGAGTGTACTTCGCCAGTTCAGTCAACTGATGGTCGCATTCCGCGATGATGGCGGTCGCATACGCATTCTTCCGCCACGTCCAATAGTGGCATTCATCCTTGAAATCTGCCGCCTTCAAAATCCGGTGCTTCGCGTAATCCCAACCAGGAACTTCTGCGGTGAGAAATCCCCCGTCGGGAACGGATACCGATTCGCTTCCTTTCTCTCGTTTCCGTCCTTCCTTTACGACGATGACACACGAGCCATCAGCGTTACGCAAGTACGGCTTTCCTTTGGGCTTTCGATATCGATAACCCACCGGTAGTGGGCAATTCCCCAAGTCACCATCGGCCACACCGATGGTCTTAGGACCGTATTCCGCCACTACGTCGTTCAAGTTCAGCTGAGACATCATTAGACTCCATACAACACACAACACAACACAACACACAACACATAGGTTCCCGCCATCACCCACCATAGTTGCTAGGTGTGACACGCGGGCTAGATTGTCAAAGATCATCGACCGGACCCCTGTATTATACCATCCCGTCCACCGAGTACAAGCCCCGAATGCCAGATTGCGGGTTTCCGCAGAATCGTACGATAAGATAGGCACTAGGCAAGATTACCCGCGACCCCTGGGGATCGGTTGTGTGGACAATATTAGTTCATGGTTTCGATTGCACCGGATCGCGACTTACCAGCGTTCTCGCGCATTAACTTATGATCGCGATTATTTGGCACCGTTGGTGCCAAATGCTCCGGCGTACTCGTTGGATTCTAAGTTACGATCTTAGAATATTACCCAATGGGACGAACCAGCGTTCTCGCGCATTAACTTATGATCGCGAATAACCCCGAATCCCCGGATAAAATAGGGTGGCATCCGCTTCAGGATGCATCCGTTGTCGAGTACTATAAGATCCGTCGGTGCCAATGGATAAGATCGGCCCTTCCAAAGAGCTGAACCAATACAGTCTACTATACGCTTACATACATGCATATAGAGACGAGAAAGTAAAAATAGATTAATATGTTTTTTAGATAATACATTTCGAAAAACGGCATCACCATAGCGTACACGATATTGGTTCAAATTTCCGGTCCTTCGGACCCACCTACAACTTGACGCACCTAGCGTGCACCATATTGGTTCACATATTCGGACCGTCGTTACCATCGCCCCATATATAACTCACGGTATTGGATCACATTTTCACGTATTCCCGTTCATTACATTCGCATCGAAGTCCCCTTCTTCGATAACATCGAAGAAACGAAGCACCGGATATAAGATAAAGAGCTGTTATCAAATTGCGTACAGGTCTGCCGTTTTGGCAGGTTTCCGATTGACCTAGGTGTCCAGGGGAGGGTAAAACCACAATCCCTAGTAGTCACTCCGTCCATCGACCACAATAGGTTGTGGTGAACATCCGTACACTTGACAACTCCGGTATAATTCCTCGCGGGAAGATCTGCACTTCCACAGCGGATACTAATTTAGTATCGTAGCATCCCATCAATGAAAGGAATTTCTCAATGAAAGCGTACAAAGTCTTCAAGCGTAGGAACGGAATTCTCACCAATTCTCTTTTCCACCCTGAGTTCTCTCAAGAGATTATTCCGGGAGAATGGAATCGACCGATGCTCGGGAAGTTCTTCATTTTTACCGATCTTTTCACCGCGAAGAAATGGATTCTCGATAATCAACTCGGTGAAATCGAATTGTGGGAAATCGAAGTTCCTGAAGATCAGGAGATTGATTGGGAGCCTATTGATCCGAAAAAGTTTAATGAGTTTTGGAATGGTGAGAATGAAAACGATCTTTTCATCATGAAACGGCCAAGTTTCGGTACTTTTCTCGCATACACTTTCAAACCTACGCTGCGGTATTCGTAGTTGATTTTGAGACTCCTGGATAGGCCAGATTGAAGGTTCGACTCCTTCAGAGTCTCTTGTGTTTCTTAACTCAGAATGAAAGGAACTTCTCAATGTCACCGTCTGCCGACTATTTGAGAGAATTAGATGCATCCCGCTTAGGCGATGCTGTTCTCTCAATATCTCTTTCCGATAAGCCGGAAACATTCCGGCTGGAGATTTTCAAATATGACACCGATTCTTCAGGAAATAAGTGCCGAGTCTCTCCGAACATCTATGCTTCGCGTTATCAAGCGCGATTCCAGCATGGCAATCACACCGTACGGCTTGCACATTGCTATCACCCAGTCTTTGAAGTTCCGGCAACGGATTATACCTACTATCTCTTGAAGGCATGGACTGGCAAGAAAGAGTGGGATACTCACGCTCTCAAGAAGTTTGCACGAATGAAACTTCTTGAAGAAGCGCTTGATAAGAATGCAGAGATCACCGCCAAATTCTTTGCTACTCGTGAAGAATTCGGTATTGGTGATCCTCGCGTGTTTATTCCCACCGATGAGTGGCATATGTCACATGATGAGTATTTGAAAAATACTCATAATATTGTCCTAGCGGACTATCAGAAAGTCGCAGCGTATTGCGCGTGTCAATCCAAGTTTTACGGATTGCTTCTTGATCCGGGGCTTGGCAAGACTGCTATCATGATTCGGAAGATGGATCATGTAATTGAGCATCTTGATCGACCGGCACGAATTCTCATTCTTTGTCCGAAGCCAATTCGCAATAATTGGGAGAATGAGATTAAGGTATTCTCTCGCAATGCTCCGCATATCTTGACATTGCAAGGTACAAGCAATACGGATCGCTTCGTTAATTTCTTGACGCAAGCTACCGCCCGTGCCAACCAGCAATCCAGTATTTGCTTAATCACTGGATACGAAAGCTTCGTGCAGACTCCGCATTTGCACGATTTTGAATGGGATTTAGTTCTCATCGACGAATCCCATAACTTCGCGAATCCGAGTACGAAGAGAGTTAAAACACTACTCTCTTTGAACACGAAGTTTGCGAGCACCGTTATCGCGACCGGAACTCACTTTCGCAACACCCAGTTTGATAACTACGCTCAATTTGAGTTGTTCGGGAAGTATCAATCGGGATTCTCTTCATGGGAGAAGCACAAGTCTTTCTTCGGTGAATACAACGCGATTAATCATTACACTGGTTTTCGCGAATTGACCGGCTTTCAGAACATTCCTCTTCTTCGCGAACGAATTGCGAGACGATGTATGGTGCTGAAGAAGGAAGTTGCACTTCCTTCTATGCCGAAGAAAACATATCGCATTGCAACGTGCGAGATGGAAGCGGAGCAAAAGAAGATCTATTTCCAGCTGCTAACTCAGCTTGCAGCGGAGATTGAAACCTACGCTGGTCCGAATGAGTCGATGACAGTCAACAATGTGTTGACCCAGATGCTACGATTGCATCAAATCACGTCCGGTATTGCGCCTACTGATAGTGGTTTAGTGAACCGGATTGATCCTAATCCGAAGCTTGAATTGTTGGTATCCGAATTGTGCGGATACTCGAATGGTGACGGAGAAGTAGATGGTGCTCTTTCTGATAAGAATCAGAAAGCGATTGTGTGGTGTGCGTTTGTTCCGAATCTCCGGATAATTCAAGAACGATTGAACATCGAAGGTGTTCAATCAGTTATATATCACGGTGGAATGTCAACGGAAGAGAAGAACAAAGCAGTCGAAGAATTTAACTGCAATCCGAATTGCAGAGTGTTCATCGGCATTGCACAATCCGGTGGCGTTGGATTGAATCTAGTTGGATTCGATCCGTACAATCCATCGGCCTATACTACCAATTGCACGCATAGCTTCCGTTATTCGATGAATTGGAGTCAAGTGGTTCGGCAGCAATCGGACGACAGAGCGCATCGTAAGATTACGCGTGTTCCAGTTCAGATTGTTGACTTGCTTATTCCGGAAACGATTGATTTCGAGATTTACGAACGAGTGCAAGGTAAAATTCGCATGGCAGAATCTCTTTCAGACGTGAAGGAAATTCTCACTTCTATTCTGAAAAGTCTGCCTGAAGTTCAACGTTTGTTCAACTCTTAAGACTATCTGGTGACTCGGGGAGGTTCGATTCCTCCCTAGTCTTATTATACTTACGATAACATCGTAAGTATAATTTAGTGACTTGGTCTGGCTTAAAGCAAGGAGTTTTACATGTCAGCTTGTTACAAAGTTTGTCGTGTCCAGAACGGAAAGTATTTTTCCGAATTGGGGCACCACTATCCCAAGTGGGATACGGAGTACACGATTGGAAAGCACGTGTACTCGCCGGTTGGTAAGTTGTTTGTATATCTCGACATTGCGGAAGCTATCAGATATTGGGACTATGGCGGAAACGCGATTCTTAGATGTGTTACCAGCGGCAGCATTGAGTACGTAGAATTTGGTGAATTCGAGGATTTTGAGTGCCCGGCCATGTTTCCAACATACTGGAAAACTCGCACGACGAAAGCATCGTATCCAGTATGTCGATCAAATATCGGGTTGGTCGATTATCTCATTCCGAAGAAAGTCTTCTCTTCCGAAGAAGTTGAAGCATTGCGGAGGATTTTAGTATGAGTCTTAAATCTTGGCTTGACGAGTTTTATCCAATTTCAGCGTCGGAAGTATCGAAAGAAGATGCATTGGAGCATTCGATCCGAAAATGGAAAGGTTTGCTTCCGGTAAACTTGGCAAAGCACAAAGTGGCATATCAATGGGAAGAGGTACAACCGCGAGATAAAGAGGAACGAATACACTCTTTTTTAATAGGATCTTCTTCGTGCGCATTGTGCCAACATTGGTACGATGATGAGAGTGGTTGTCCAGAATGCCCGCTTGTAAAAGCTGGACATATTTGCTGCGATGATTATAATTCTGCTTGGCGTGAGCGGTATATTAATCCGGCTCGCATGGTAGAAGAACTGGAGCGTAGTCGTGCAAGTGTATAAGCTTGTTCGCGTGATCGACGGGCGATTCTATTCTCCGGTTGCTTTGGGCGATTGGAGATTGGAGTATCGCATCGGTGAGATTGTTCGTCCGAAGACTGGGAAGCTATTCGTCTTCGCTAATCTCGAAGATGCTAGGAATTACTCAGTTTGGTTCGAGAGAGATATCTTTGTATGTGAAGCTGAGAATGCTGAGAAGGCTACTAGAATTGCTTCCCCAGGGTGGCCAGAGACCTGGGAGAATTTTTGGAACGGGGTATCTTTGGCATCGTATTTAGCTACCCCGAATACGTATATGTGTGACTATCTTAAAGTGTTGGGGATTGTGTAATGTATCTGAAGATTGAAAATCAAGGCGTCGCTCCCGTTGAAGGTTTTACCGTATTCGGTGTTTCAACATCGCGTGGCGATGAATCGAAACTCGGACAATTCGGAAGCGGAGCGAAACACGCAATTATGCAATTGCTTCGCTCTGGTATTTCCCCAATTATTATGTTGGGGAAAGAGCGGTTGGAATTTTTTGCTGAACCGATTTTCGTGAACGGAAAACAGTTCAACGAGGTTCGGTATCGCTTTCGTAAGGAAACGCACAAGCTTTCTTACACGCTCGAATTCGGAGAGTTGGATTGGGATTCTACAACGATGGCATTGCGTGAGATTATCTCCAATGCTATTGACGCCGGTGGATATAAAATCAGCACGTGTGAACTTCCTACGTTCAAGCCTGATTGCACTACCGTCTTTATTCCCATGACGCCGGAGATTCAGAAATACTATCTGAATCTCTCTTCCTACTTTCTTCATTTCATCGGAAAAGAGCATGAATCTCTTCTTCCGAAGACTGATAAATCCCCACCGAAGATTTATCGGAAGGGAGTCTTCGTTCGTCAATTGGAATCTGCATACCCTGGTCTGTTCGATTACAATTTTGGTGACGAGCTGAAGATTGATGAATGTCGCAATCTTGATGATACTCGCGGCTATCGCATGATTGGAAGTTTGTGGCAGAAGAGTACGCAGTATGTCAAAGCTGTTCTCTCTGCTTTTCTGGAAGAAAAGAAGTTTGCTGAAATGGAGATTCCGAACTGGATGCTCTATAATCATCCAGAGGTTGAATCTCTCTACAAAGAAGTTTGTGGAAATGCGTATGCATCGAATGCGATTGCGGCTTCTCATCTTCACAAACCGGGGCGTCGGTACTGTGTTCTTTCACCAAGTTATTATCAGGAGATTTCACGCACCAGTATTCCAACGTACATCAATGATTTGACTTCGTGTGAACGGAAAGGAATCACGGAAGTTCCGGTGAATTCGGACACGTTACGACTCGTGAATCGTGTGTGTTCAATAATTGAATCGCGCATGATGACGAATGGCAAAGATCGCCCGTTGATCGGGAACTTCCGCAAACCACACTCCGATGATATTCTGCAAGGTTATTGCGATTTCGCAGAAGGGAAAGTGTGGATTTCAATCGACAATCCTACGGATATTCCTACGATTGTTGAAGAGCTTGCACATTGGTACTCTGATTCGATTGATTTGAGTCAGGGTATGCAGAGTTGGTTAGTTCATTTTTCAGCCATTTTGGTAGGAGAGAAACTATGATTTTTGCAGACTTGACGAGTACGGATATTACGGAACGACAGTGGGAATTGCTTAAGCAATCCGGGATCAATCTCGAATCTGTTTCTTCCCGAAATCCGGGCGACGATGTTTTCGAGAATGTTGACGGGGTATTAGTGGATACTCCGCAAGAGGCGTTGAACTTCTACGAAGTTGGATTTCAAGTCGCTGTCTTCGTGGATGACACGCTCCAACTTTGGAGTTTGTGATGCGTGAGAGAAAATGTCCATCTTGTCACCAGTTATATTACGCTGAGTTTCCGTTGTGCCCAGTGTGCAGCGATCCTCACGCTATAACTGGTGAGTGTTACGAGAAACAAAGCATTATGAATGCTTTTGTTCGGTATCTGAAGAAGGAAGGTGTTCGCTCGGAAGAGTTGAGTCTTGAAGATTTAGAGAATATGCTGGAAGCGTATCCGAAAGCTTACAACCTATTCAAAAGCAACGGCACGTATCGAACTGTGAATATTCCGACCGGCACCGAATTCGAGGGTCGATATGGCACATTCACAGTTATGGAAGTTTGTGACATACCTATCAATAGGTATGTCATGTGCAATCGTTGTGAAGAGAAGGCTTGCTTTCCGCGACAAGAGATTTTAGACTTCTTTCTCGGATTCCGAAAGAAGCATTGTTTAGCTTGTGACGCATCGCGGAGAGCGAAAGATGAGGGCAACTTAAATCGCAATGGTAGGCCGAAAAGTGAAACATCGGAGCGATCATTGGCGAAGGCTTTGAATGTATCGCGAAACGATTATCGTAGATATAAGCCTACTTTACCAGTTCCCGCACTTCCAGTTGGAACTGAGATTAACGGAATGACAGTAGAAGAAGCTTATTGGGACGATGCTACGCTGACTCCCAAATATCGACTCTTCTGCCCAAAGTGTAATCAGAAATTTACTTGTATACAAAAACGAATCTCTACTATTTTCCACTACTGCAATGCCGATACTAATAAATCCGAAGGACGGGGCGAGGCTTGAAACTAAACTTTCTGAAAAGGAGGCTCTCGACATTCTGAGAAAAAAGAGTGGTAACTTCCCACAAGATTTGTGTGCGAAGTATCCGAATCTTTCACCAGCACAGTGGTATTGGTTTTATAAGATTGCTTCCGATGAAATGAACACGGAAGCAATTGAATTGCACTCCGATGTTGAAGCCTTCGTTCGTGTCGCGGGCATTATTCGTTTTGCTTGGGAACGAATGGAGAATGAGGAATTGCAGCGACTTGGAACATTGAAGTTAGTCGCTGAGAAGAATTGTGTGAAAGTGTTTTGCGGAGGATACTTTCAAGGAGAGATTATTAAGAACCAGTATTATCCGCGTCGGAATACTCCGATTGTTACAGCACAGCTAATTTTGTTTTCGCTTGATCCGATGGCTGTAATGGAAACTTTCGGACGTGAAACTGGTATCTGTTGTATCTGTGGAAGACTCTTAGAAAATCCAGAATCCGTTGCGCGTGGCATCGGACCAATTTGTGCGGAGAAGTATTCGTAGTGCAATGGCGGGAGGATTGAGATGAATCAGTCTGAGTACATTAAAGAACTTCGTGAGCGTATTAACGAACTTGAAGAAGAGGTTCGTTTGTTGAAGTTGGAGAAGGAGTTCTTGCACGAGAAGATTGCGGTATTAGAAGGAGAGAAAGTATGAAACGACACAACCAGGATTCTCAGTTTTTCACTTACAAGGACTTGCTAGAGTATTTGAACAAACTAACCCCCGAACAACTTAATCAGCAAGTGCAATCTGTTCTTTGTACTCCCGACGATGAAGACGTACAAGAACTAACATTAGTGCTTGGCATTGATACGGTTGCAAGCTGGGAGATTGAAGCTTGTCGATCCTCTGTTGATAATAAATATCACGGGGAAGAGCTTGTATTGTTATTGGCGTCTAATCCATTTCGCGAAGATGGGGCGATTGCGATTGAATGGAACATCGACGGTCCAGACGTTCCAATCTACGGTGTTGAAGGGCCGACGAATCCTAAAGATCAAAGGAGAAGTTGAATGAAACGCTACGCTTTTGTTTCCCGACATGTCCCCACCTATTCTCAAATTGAAGTTGCAAAGAAGAAAGGAGTTGAACTTGTTCACGTCGGTGATCGCGACGCATGGAACACCGATTGGACACAATTTGAAAAAGATGGCTTCCACGGAATTATTGTCGTTCATCCGTGGAGCGCTCTGCAAGCTTATAATCAAACGACATTGGATGTTGGAGTATTTAACAACGTGAAACGAGAAACTGGAGAATTCGAGACTACGGAGTTGTACGTAGCATGATTGACTTATTTGATTGGAAAGATGATTTGCCACGTCCGCATTGTATCCATTTGTTTGGATGCACATTAAGAAAGGACTTTCCACCATTCAAAGCTGGAGATTTTGTGGTGGAAATCATAGTCTCATTTCTTTCCGATCAAATATTCTTCTTGTCAGAAACGCGTAAAATAATCGGCGAATTTGAGTTTCGATTGGAGATAAGAACATGAGTCTTGAACGAATTGTTGAAGAATTGGTGGAAGAGCTTCTGGATTCAACGGATGAAGATGATGAGGTTGAATTCGATGAAGACGACTTTGATGATGAATTTGACGATGATTTTGAAGAGGATGATGATGAAGAAGACGAGTATGATGATTGGGACGATGAAGAAGACGAGGAGGATGATGAATAATGGCTCTAACAATTAAAGTAAAGTTGCATAGTCATTTCACAATTGATTGCCCTGATGGGAATCAAATTCGCGTAGATATTTCCGGTATCTACGGAGAGCAGGTTGTTTGTAGTGTAAAAGCACCGCTTGAATATGTTATCCTTCGAGAAGGAGTAATCGATGACCGTACGAAAGCATCTTGAAGAAAAAGCGAAAATCCTACTGGAGATGGCTCCGTTGATCGGGAGTCTCGACAAGGAGGTTGCTGAAAACTTAACAAATCCGTCGGTCTTGACGGATACAATTTGGTTGTGCAGAAAGATGGACGAGTTGCTGGAGAGTCTAAGTAAGCAGCTCCATAAGATCGAAGAACGAAGCGCCGCCGCATTGACAATGAAACTAATGGATTTGGGGTTAAATAACTGGAAGACGGACAAAGCCACCGTCTCTCCGAATCCAGACTTTTATGTGAAGTTTCCAGCTTCACCGAAAGATGATGGTTTTGAATCTTTTGTTGAGCAACTTCCGGTTGAAGCAATTCGACCGCACTATCCAACAGTAACAAAGCACATCAACGAAGCTTTGGGGAAAGGAGAACAACTTCCATATGGGTTGAAGGACATCAAAGGAGTTATTCCGAAGATTCGAGTTCTTTCAAGGGCAGAATTGTGCCAATTGAAACAAAGCGAAGTGCCACAATCATCGAGCACTGGAGAAAATCCCACTTCGTAATTAATGTTCATGGTGGAGCATACCAACAAGCTGGATTGCCAGACTGTTGTGTGATTGTAAATGGATTTCACATTTGGATTGAATTCAAAGGTAGTAAAACTCGACTTACTACCTTGCAGAATGCAGTTCATGACAAGATGAGAAGAAGCGGAGCGAAAGTCTTTGTTGTCCGCTTCGATTCTGATTTTGAGTGGATCATAGATGACCGATTGTTAATAAAATTCCGAACAACGAAGGAGGGTAGTGAATTACTATTGAAAACACTAATGGAGTTGTGCAATGTTCCCTTACAATCTTCGCCAATACAAGGTTATACCTGAAGGAGAGAAGTCAAGAATAAGATATAAGTGCATCAAGTGTGATCGGTTGGAAGAAGTTGAGGTTTTGAGTGAGGATTGGAAATTTGCCGTAGCAGGTTTTCTATCCGAAGATTTACCTAAGTTTTTGATTCGAGGAGAATGCTCACTATGTCAGGATTGATTGAACGTCCGAGTTATTTGGCAACGGTTGAGAATGACTTCGATTTCTCGGAGTTGAACAAGATCGTAAAGCCGCCGCGTCTTAAGATCATTCAGAAAGGTTCGGGAGCACCGTTTGTTCCTCCTTTTTCTGAAGGCGACATTGCGGTAATTCCGCAAATGACAAAGATCGGAGATCGGGAGACTCCATTCGCGTTTACTCCGCTCTATTTCTTCCGTTGCTGGATTTGCATGAATCCGATTGCAATGAAAGCACAATTGCAAGCGCTTCGTGAAATCTCTTTTGAAGAGAATTCCGAAGTTGCACGGAAGGCGAAGAACTTCGTTGAAGAAGCTTGCCCGGAGAATCCGAAGCATATGCTTCGATACAGCGAAGTTTTGAACTTCATGGTGATGATTGACCATCCCGATCTTTACGGGATGCCGGTCACAATAATGTTTCAACGCGGAGAATATAAGACTGGACAGATGCTCGCCAGTCTTATTCAATCTCGGAAGGCACCGCCCTACGCTTGTCGTTTTCGTGCCGTCTCTGGCGATCATAGCGGCAAGGGATTCGATTGGATTGGATTGGACATTGATAACGATCCGACTCCGTTCGTTTCGGAAAAGGATTTTAATTCCTTCAAGACAATTGCGAAGGAAATGGGCGAATTGTTCAAGGCGCGTCAGCTTGAACTTGACTTGAATGATTCGGATGTACCAAATCCCGGTGCAGAAACGAAGTTCTAATTAGCTGCTAACTAAAATACCCCCGTAGATATTTTCTACGGGGGTATAGGGGACATCGAATGAATGTTGAGACAGCTTTATTAGAGTTTCGCGTACAATTCACGAAGGCCCCCGAATACTATCGGGTTCTATGTCCGTTCCATTCTGATTCAAATCCGAGTGGAAATATCCATCACAAGACTGGATACTTTGTATGTTTTTCTTGTGGTAAGAAATCCTCTTTCAACAATTATCTCTCAAGAGTCAGCGGATTAAGCCTTGCTCAAATTAAGGTTCGCAGAGGCGCGAAGTCTGATTGCAAGCATCCAGAATCTCCTTTACTTATTGAAGCAGAACATCAGAAGATTTGGGAGCACCATGAGTTTTTAGGGGCATTGAGGCATCGAAAAGTACCGGATGATTATATTCGTCAATATCGTATAGGCGTTCGAGAGATTGGATCGGAGCGAAGAATTTCGATTCCAATCGAGAATGATGTTGGTGAGTATGCTACTGTCCGAATGTATTTGCCCGGAGCGACGAATAAGAAGTTCTTGAATCTCAATGGCAAAGAGAAAAGCAAAGTTCGTTTGTTTCCAATCGACCAATTGGAATACGATCAGATTCTCATTTGCCCCGGAGAGATTAAAGCATTAGCCGCCGCTGCCGTATTAAATCCATTAGGTATTGGCGCGATTGCCCCAACATGTGGTGAGAATACTTGGCCGTCGAATTTGAATGAACTTTTTACTGGGAAGCTGATTTATGTTAATGGAGATGTTGATGAAGCCGGAAGATATTGTGCCGAGCTTCGATGCCGGTCACTCAAAGCTTTTGCTCGTGAGTTATATCGTGTTGACCTTACACCGTCTATGGTTGGGAATGATCCGAAAGGAGATCTGAACGATTTCTTACGTCTTGGTGGTAATCTTCTTGAGTTATTGAATTCATCGAAAGAATGGGTTCTTCTTCCGGGAGGAGAGCTAAGTGAAGACTATCCAAGAGACGTTACCTTTCGAGAAGCGTATTCATCGAATCTTGTCGGTACACGTGTTCGATTCAACGCATTGATCGGAGCTACGGCAAGCTCAAATTACCTTGTTCCTTCTCAAGTAAAAGTAGTATGTGGAAGAAATGAGACATTCTGTACTGTCTGTGACGTGAATAGCAAAGCTTTCATTAATCCAGACAATAGTACAGACATGAAGATTACACCGGAGCATCCGGCAATTCTTGGTTTGCTCAATGAGAAGACTGCAACGCATCACCAAGTATTCAAGGATTGCTTTCGGATTCCACATGCTTGCAAGCAATGTAAGTTTGTACCAACCGAACAATACGACGTAAAGGAGGTAAGACTTGAAGAACCAATGGACCCTACTTCAAGAGAAGATCCAATTACAATGAAAGTTGGCTATCTTGTAGGGGGTCCAGATACGGCAGATTCGAGAGCTTATATCTTAACTGGTCGATTGTATCCATCGCCGAAGAATCAAGTAGCTTCAATGTTGATTTCTTCGTGCGATCCTACAGTCGATACGCTCGAAGCATATGAGCCAGTGCATTGGACGCTATTACAATTGTTTCGCCCGAAAGAATGGACTTACGCTTCACTGGAGGAAAAGTTAAATGAAATATACGGAGATTTGGAGGCGAATATCACACGCATATGGCAACGTAGAGACTACCATTTGCTGGTGGATTTGGCTTACCATTCGATTCTTTATATTGATTTGGATAGCCGTCAAACGAATGCTTGGGTTGAAGTCTTAGCTATCGGTGATACCGAACAAGGAAAATCTGCTGTAACGCAAGCTCTGCAAAAGCACTATGGACTTGGACAAAAGACGGATTGTAAGAATATCTCTCTTCCAGGTCTTACCATCGGCTTAGAGAAGAGTCAAAGTAAATTCTTCGCTGTTTATGGATGCCTTCCACGTAATGATCGGGGACTTGTAATCTTTGAAGAATTAGGTGGAATGAATCCGAAAGTGTGGCAAGCACTTACTGAAGTTCGTTCTTCTGGAGTTGTGCAAGTTACAAAGATCGAATCTCGTTCTAGAATGGCGAGAGTAAGAAAGATTTGTACGTCGAATCCAGAACGTGGAAGAGAAGTAGGTTCTTACACCTATGGTATTGATTCTGCTTTTGGAGTTGTGCAAGCCAATGAAGATTTGAGACGATTCGATGCGGTGATGATTTTAGGCAAAGCTGACATCGAAGATATGCCGGAGAAATTGGTGCCACCCACTTCTCCACATATCTACACGCAGGATATTTGTCAGAAGTTGATTTTGAAGGCATGGAAGTGTGAAAATGCAGAGATTGAAGACTATTCTCACCTACTTGAGAAGGCGAGAGCATTATCGGAAAAGTATAGTGATGGTGGTCCTTTGCTCGCCACAAACGGAGCGCACATTAAGATTGCAAAGCTTAGTGCAGCACTTGCGGCAAGAACAGCATCGTATGAAGGAGAACTATTACATGAAAAGTTAGTCATTCGGAAGTGTCATGTTGACTACATCTGTGATTTTCTTGATCGAATCTACTCAACTAAATCATCGAGGTTACATGAAAAATCTTTGAACATTCGTGAGACTCAGAAAGTTCGTGATCGGGCGAATCTAATCAAGTATTTGAAGGATTTACAAAATGCTGCTGACATTTGCCGTAAACTGCTTGAAGTTGATCTT
>JACDJB010000380.1_pt1 | contig 50247 bp, 47 predicted proteins | sample 7454121 | NCBI WGS metagenome assembly JACDJB01 (sample SAMN14253290, study PRJNA609438) | sludge metagenome | isolation source: sludge after 25d culture with pyrite | collected 2018-12-20 | reverse complement strand
GGTCAGTGGCTTATTATTGGTTGGTTTTTTGTGGACACATATGATTTTTGTTGCCTCGATCATTTTAGGTGTTAATGCATTTAATACATTGGCTGGTTTTATGGAACAGTTTCGACTTCTAGATGTAGCTGTAGTTTTTATTATTTTGACAGTTGGTGTTCATGTTGGGTCAGTCCTTAGACGTATTCCAAGCAGATGGCAGGAACAAAAGGTAGTTTGGAAACATGCTAAATTAATTAAGCATAACGACACTTGGTCTTGGCTTTTTCAAGCAGTTACGGGTAGCGCTATGCTGATTTTAGTGATTATACATGTCTTTGTAGTTGTTTATGCAGGAATTGATGCAAAGCTAAGTGCAGCCCGTGTTCAGTCTTGGATGCTATGGTTTTATATTGTACTACTCTTCCTTGCTGAATATCATGCAAGCGTGGGACTATATCGAACTTTAGTTAAGTGGGGATTTGTTAAGCGAAGAAGCTTAAAAAGAGTATTGACGATTGTAACGATCTTTACTATTGGACTTGGCCTAGTGAGCTTATGGGTATTTTTATCGCTTGGAGGTTCGATATGATGAAATATGATTCTTTTCAAGCTGATGTGATCATAGTAGGTGCTGGTCTTGCTGGTGAACGAGCGGCAATCGAAGCAGCGGCTCAAGGTTTAAATGTAATAATTCTAAGCTTAGTTCCCCCACGCCGTTCACATAGTTCAGCTGCTCAAGGAGGCATGCAAGCTTCATTAGGTAACAGTACAATGGGCAAAGGTGATAATCCAGATATTCATTTTGCTGACACTGTAAAAGGCTCCGATTGGGGCTGTGATCAGGACGTTGCTAGACTCTTTGCCGAAACTGCTCCAAAAGCTGTTAGGCAAATGGCATATTGGGGAGTTCCGTGGAATCGGATTGTTGCAGGTAAACGAAATTATGATGGTCAAGAATTTGAAGAGCTATCAGAGAATGAAGGTCTTATCACAGCAAGAAATTTCGGCGGTACAGCTAAATGGCGTACATGCTATACAGCAGACGGTACTGGTCACACCCTACTTTATACAATGGATAGCATGGTTTTAAAGCTGGGAATCACCGTACATGATCGTACAGAAGTTCTATCACTCATACATGACGGAAAACGCTGTCGTGGTGTCGTAGCGAGATGCTTACGAACAGGTAATCTTCGCGTTTATATAGGTAAATCTACTGTTATCGCTACAGGAGGATATGGAAGAGTTTACGGTGCTTCCACCAATGCGATTATTAATGAAGGAAGTGGCATGTTTGTTGCATTAGAAACTGGGATCGTTCCTTTAGGTAACATGGAAGCTGTTCAATTTCACCCTACCAGTATAGTCCCTTCTTGGATTCTGATCACTGAAGGAGCACGTGGGGATGGTGGGTATTTATTAGATAAAAATCTTCATCGCTTTATGCCAGACTATGAACCAGTTAAAAAGGAGTTGGCATCTAGAGACGTAGTTTCAAGGCGGATCATGCAGCACATACGTAATGGTTATGGGGTTGAGAGCCCTTATGGGCAGCATGTTTGGCTAGACATTCGTCATTTAGGAGCAAAGCATATAAATACCAACTTAAGAGAAATCGCCAACATAAGTCGTAATTTTGTTGGCATTGACCCCATAACAGATCTTATTCCTGTTCGACCATCACAGCATTATAGTATGGGAGGTATTCGTACGAATATCGATGGAATGGCGTATGGTTTAGAAGGTTTATTCGCCATAGGGGAAGCTGCCTGCTGGGATATGCATGGCTTTAACCGTCTTGGCGGAAATTCGCTTGCAGAAACAGTGGTCGCAGGAATGATAGTTGGTGAAAAGATTGCTCAGTATACAAAGGAAGCAGATCTTCAACTATCCAGTTCGTTAATTGGTGAACACGTAAAAATACAAGCACAACGTATTGAATCAATTGTACACAGTAAGAACGGAACCGAAAATGTATATGAATTAAGGCGTGAGATGGAGCATATTCTAAGTGATAATGTAGGGATATTCCGTTCTGAAGAACCTTTAGCAAAAGCGGTATCACAATTACATGAGTTACATCAACGTGCACAGCATGTTGGACTTAGAAGTAGTGGACAAGGAGCCAATCCAGAACTAGCCTCTGCCCTTCGTGTACAAGGGATGGTTCGGCTCGCGTATTGTATTGCCGCCGGGGCGCTTGCACGAACCGAGAGCAGAGGTAGTCATTATCGTGAGGATTTTCCAAAAAGAGACGATGAAAATTGGTTAACACGCACATTAGCTTATTGGCCGGTTGGTGCGGACCGACCAGTCCTAGTTTATGAACCCGTTAAAATTACCGAATTACCTCCAGGCGATAGAGGGTATGGGGAATCTAGTAAAACAGTTGAGACGGTAACTCGGTGATAGGAGGAGAATAAATTGAGTAAGCGACAATTACACATTCAGATCTTTCGTTACAATCTTGAAACTCCGACAAAGCAGCCATGGACGGAGACATTCGTAATTGAAGAAGAAATGGGTATGACGCTTTTTATTGCGCTTAATAAAATTCGCGAAGAACAAGATCCTTCTCTTAGTTATGATTTCGTTTGTAGAGCCGGAATTTGTGGATCCTGCGGCATGTTGATCAATGGTAAACCCGCCTTAGCCTGTAAAACATTAACGAAAACGCTACCAACAAACATTTCATTAATGCCCCTCCCTGTTTTCAAACTTTTAGGGGATCTATCAGTAGATACAGGAACCTGGTTTCGGGATATATCGATTCGAACAGAATCCTGGATTCATACAGAAAAAGAATTTGATCCAGTTGCAATTGAGGAACAAATGAGTAATGATGAAGCATTGCAAATTTATGAAGCAGAACGATGTATTGAATGCGGATGCTGTATTGGTGGCTGTGCTACTGCAAATATTAAACCTGATTTTATTGGAGCAGCGGGCGTGAATCGAGTTGCGAGATTTATGGTTGATCCTCGCGACGAACGTACTGATCAAGAATATTTCGATATCGTTGGCTCAGAGGATGGAATCTTTGGTTGTATTGGTCTAATGGCATGTGACGATAATTGTCCGGTAGGAATTCCATTACAAGGACAGCTCGCCTATGTTCGTAGAAAAATGGCAGTAGCAGGATGGAAAATAAAATAAAATTACTTAATCAAAAAAGTCTGCACCGTATAGGAGCAGACTTTTTTTAGATACTAAGTTCCCAAGCATTTTATAAATAGTGCCTAATATTAAAAAAGGTGTAAATACCACATTAATTGCTTTATACTAAATATAAAAACTCCTTCCAATCCACCTTTGACAATTTACCTAATTGTCCAATCTATTAGTAGTCCAGTAAACCTCTACAAAGTATAAAGTCCTCTCAATTAAACAAAATAGTTACAATGGGTAGAATATACTAAATCACATCGGCTCTAATAATTTGAAAAGAGGTATTCGAACAAATGAATGACATCATTGATGTACGTGACTTAGCTACAAATCAATTATCTAAAACAAGTCGCACTTTTTTTATTCCCATTAACCAATTACCTAGTGGATTGTGGGAAGCGGTAGCCTCTGCTTATTTATGTATGAGAGCAATTGACGAGATTGAGGATCACCTCTATTTATCAGTAGACGACAAAGTACATCTACTTCAATCAATTAGTAATTCGTTTAACAACAAAATCGAGAACTATGATTTATATCTAAATGATCTATTCCTCCCCTACTCTACTGTATTGCCTGAGGTTACTTTACTTTTACAGCAGTGGATTCGATTAGCCCCTTCTAGTATTATAGAAAGCATCCTCCATTCAACTGCCACTATGGCAGAAGGAATGGCAGACTGGGTTACTAAAGGATGGAATATTAAAACAGAAGAAGAACTTGATCAATATACCTACTACGTTGCGGGCTTAGTCGGTGTGCTCTTATCTGAGATTTGGAAATGGCATAGCAATCTAGAAACTGATATGGATTTAGCGATATCATTTGGACGAGGATTACAAGCCGTTAATATCATCCGTAACCGAACAGAGGATCTCGCACGAGGCGTTGATTACTTTCCTGACGGATGGAGCATTACGGATATGTTTTCTTATGCTAGGCGCAATCTAGAACAAGCGGATCTCTATACGGAAAGCATTGCCCATGGTCCAATCTATAATTTTTGTAAAATCCCTCTCACTCTTGCGCATGCAACTTTAGACACGATTGCATCAGGTGAAAACAAGCTCACTCGTAATGAAGTAATTCAGCTAGTCCATCCATATATTCGGCAATAAAAATAATCAACTTTGAAATGAACGTATATTCGTTTATAATCAGCTTTGTGATAGAGTCGAACTTAGAAAGGTGTAGAGCATGAGCATATTGACAGTAACCAATTTAAGTCATGGTTTTGGTGACCGAGCGATTTTTAATAATGTTTCATTCCGTCTATTAAAAGGAGAACATATAGGTCTTATAGGAGCTAATGGAGAAGGTAAATCTACCTTTATGAATATTATTACAGGAAAGCTAGAACCAGATGCCGGTCAGGTTGAATGGTCTAGAAAGGTACGTGTTGGTTATCTGGATCAGCATACCATATTAGAAAAAGGACTTACAATTCGCGATATATTAAAAACTGCATTTAAATATCTCTTCGACCTAGAAGAAGAAATGAACCAACTTTATGAAAAAATGGGTAGTGCCACACCAGAAGAGTTGGAGAAAATGCTAGATGAGGTTGGAATGATTCAAGACATAATCTCAAACAATGACTTCTATATTATTGATGCAAAGGTAGATGAAATAGCTCGTGGTCTTGGCTTGGAGGATATTGGGTTAAATAAGGATGTTGAAGAGCTAAGTGGTGGACAGAGAAGTAAAGTATTACTTGCAAAATTATTGCTAGAAAAACCAGATATATTATTATTAGATGAGCCAACAAACTATTTAGATGAACAGCATATTGAATGGTTGAAGCGATATTTGCTCGATTATGAAAATGCTTTTATCCTCATCTCTCATGACATCCCGTTTTTAAATAGTGTTATTAATTTGATCTATCATATGGAAAACCAAGAATTAAATCGCTATGTTGGGGATTATGATAATTTCAGACAAATCTATGAAGCTAAAAAGCAACAATTAGAATCTGCTTTCAAGCGTCAGCAACAGGAAATTGCTGACCTTAAGGATTTTGTTGCTCGTAATAAAGCTCGAGTTTCAACTCGGAATATGGCAATGTCACGTCAGAAAAAACTTGATAAAATGGAGATAATCGAATTAGCAAAGGAAAAGCCAAAGCCGGAGTTTCTTTTTAAAGAAGCTCGAACATCGGGTAAACTCATTTTCGAAACAAAGGATCTTGTGATCGGCTATGATTCTCCCCTATCTAAACCTCTAAATCTACACATGGAACGTGGACAAAAAATTGCACTCGTAGGTGCTAATGGTATTGGTAAAACTACTTTGTTACGAAGTATTTTAGGTCTAAATAAACCAATTAGCGGCTCCGTTGAACTAGGTGAATATCAACATATTGGTTATTTTGAGCAAGAAATGAAAGATATTAAGGATAAAACCTGTATTGAAGATATATGGGATGAGTTTCCTGCATTTACCCAATATGAGGTTCGTGCAGCTCTTGCAAAATGCGGCCTAACTACGAAACATATTGAAAGTAAGTTGGTTGTATTAAGTGGAGGAGAAAAGGCAAAAGTTCGTCTCTGTAAATTAATCAATAAGGAAACGAATATTTTAGTTTTTGACGAGCCGACCAATCATCTAGATGCAGATGCTAAAGAGGAACTAACACGTGCTCTAAAAGCATATAGAGGAAGTATTCTCTTAATCTCTCATGAGCCGGAGTTTTATAAAGAAATTGTTTCAGATATCTGGAATTGTGAAGCATGGACAACAAAGCTAGTGTAAATCAAAGTCTCTACATGTCAGTAAAGCGACAGTAGAGGCTTCGATTTTTTCTCCCTATAAAAGAATTAAGCAAGCGTAATCTTGCTCTCGCCAACAATTTGCTGCCCCAATTTTAATTGTAAATGATCACCATCAGCAACAGCCGCAACACCCGCAGGAGTACCAGTATATATAATATCCCCTGTCCCTAAACCATAATTATCAGCACAAAAATCAACGATTTCTTGAAGAGAAAAGATCATATCTTGAACTCGACCAAACTGAACCTGTATTCCATTTTTGAACAAATAAAATTCTGCTTCATGTAGTGATGATAATGATGAAACAGGCAGAAAATTACTGATTAGTGCTGAATTACGAAATCCTTTTGCAGCTAACCAAGGTAAACCTTGCTCCTTTAACTGAGATTGCACATCTCGTAATGTGAAGTCGATTCCAAGCGCCACTTGGTCAACTAATTCTTCAATTTGCATGCCTTTAATATATGGTTTCCCGATATGCATAATTAGCTCTGCTTCATAATGAATCGCTCCTCTATTATTGGGGAGCGCTATGCTATTACCATCCATATAGATAAGTGCATGGTTAGGCTTCATAAAAAACATTGGCTCTGTTGGCACATTATTTCCAAGTTCCGTAGCATGTAGTTTATAATTTCGACCAACACAAAAAACATTATTAATTTGATTTTTTAACTGTTGCATATAATCATTGTTCCCTTCTATGTGTTTTTATGACTCCCTAGTAAAGTATACATTTTGCGTTTATATGCTTCTACGCCAGGTTGGTTAAATGGATTGACACCTAGAATAAGTCCGCTCAAAGCACATGACTTTTCAAAAAAATAAATCAGCTCACCTACGTGATAAGCATTCAGCTCTGGTATGCGGATGTGAAGATTAGGTACCCCGCCTTCATGATGAGCTTGCATCGTCCCAAGACAAGCTTGCTTATTAATATAATCCAATCCTTTGCCAGCTAAATAGTTCAAACCATCTCCATTATTTTCATCATTTTTTAATATGATATCTACTGAAGGAATTTCTACAGTTAAAATAGTTTCAAACAGATTTCGTGTCCCTTCTTGGATATACTGCCCCATCGAATGCAAATCAGCTGTAAATTCAACATAAGCAGGAAAAAGCCCCTTACCATCCTTACCCTCTGATTCGCCAAAAAGCTGCTTCCACCACTCAGCAAAATAACGAAACTGTGGTTCATAACTACTTAATAATTCAATGGTTTTGCCTTGACGATACAATACATTACGAATGATTGCATATTGAAAACATGGATTCTCTTCAAACACTTCCTGCATGTATTTTTCCCTTGCAACAGCTGCACCTAACATTAATGAATTTATATCTATACCACTAACTGCGATCGGTAGTAAACCAACTGCTGTTAGTACTGAATAACGTCCACCTATTTTATTGGGTATTACAAAGGTTTGATAGCCTTCTTCTATAGCTAATTGTTTTAATAATCCCTGTTGACTATCAGTGGTTACATAAATACGTTGACTGGCTTTTTCTTTACCGTATTTCTTAATTAAATAGTCTCGAAAAAATCGAAAAGCAATAGCTGGTTCGATTGTATTGCCCGATTTGGAAATGACATTAATTGAAATCTCTTTTCCATCTATGACGTCTAGTAAGTGCGATAGATATACTGGGCTTAGTGAATTACCGACGAAGTAGACTTCGGGTGTTTCTCGTTGTTCTTTAGATAATGAGTTGTAAAAGCTGTGGCTTAAGAGGTCGATGACGGCCTTCGCTCCTAAATATGATCCACCTATACCGATTACAAGCAGAACGTCAGAGTCTCTTTGTATATTTTCTGCAGTTTCTAAAATATTTTGAAATTCTTGTTGATCGTAATTAACGGGTAAATCTACCCAACCCAAGCCTTCAACCTCTGGAGGCGTAATTTGATGTATAATATTATTGGCTTTAATTGCATCAGGAACCATTTCATATAACTCTGATTGTGTAATAAATGGTAACGCTTTAGTAAAATCAAATTGAAGTGATCTCTTTATTTTCAATCCCCCCTTTTGTTGCTAATTACCGAATTTATATATACTCTATCATAATATTTGATATGCTTATTGTACAATGATTTTAAAGGATAGGAGCAATAAGATGAGTCATTATGAAGCAAATTACAATCGCTGGATAAAAGAGCCATCCCTTCAACGAGAATTAAAAGAAGAAATACTTTCAGTTACAGATGAAAAAGAGATCGAGGATCGATTTTATCGTTATTTAGAATTTGGCACTGCTGGCCTTCGTGGACTCATAGGAGCAGGGACAAATCGTATGAATATATATACAATTCGTCGTGCAAGCTATGGCTTTGCTAGCTATTTATTAACACAGCATAAAGATGCAAAAGAGCGAGGGATTGCCATTGCATATGACTCTAGACATTTTTCGATGGAATTTGCTAAAGAGACAGCTTCTCTATTTGCTAGCTTGGGAATAAAAGCTTACCTCTTCCCACAGCTTCGTCCGACACCAATGCTTTCCTATGCTGTTAGACATTTAAGAGCCGTTGGCGGTATTGTCATTACCGCAAGCCATAACCCACCCACTTATAATGGCTATAAAGTATATAATGAAGAAGGGTGTCAAATTTCACTGGAAGTGGCTGATCGAATACTAGAACAGATCAATAAAGTTGACGATGAGCTTCAACTATCAGGAATTCTATTTGATGTTGGATTGGAACATGGGTTGATTGAACTGATCACAGACAGTCTCGACCAATCCTATTATCAGCAGGTGCTATCACTATCACTAAATAGAGATTTGATAAAGAATAGGAATAATGATATTAAGATACTCTATACACCCTTTCATGGTGCGGGTAATGATCCTGTTCGTCAAGTACTCTATAAGCTAGGCTTTAATAATGTACATATCGTACCAGAGCAAACTGTTCCAGATCCCAACTTCAGCACTGTAACGTCCCCAAACCCAGAGGATCCACAAGCTTTTCGTTTAGCTTTAGCTAAAGCTAAACGAATTGATGCTGATGTGATCTTAGGAACTGATCCTGATGCAGATCGACTCGGTGTAGTGGTAAAGAATTCTACTAATGAGTATCAATTATTGAATGGAAATCAGCTTGGTAGTTTATTACTATACTATATTTTAGGACAGAAAAATAAGCATAATCTTCTTCCTGCCAATGGAATTACCTTTAAAACAATTGTTACGAGTGATATTGGACGAAAAATTAGCGAGCACTTTAATGTGAAAATGGAAGACACACTAACAGGATTTAAATTTATTGGAGAAAAAATTAATTATTACAATGCAGCTTCGTCATATACATTTTTATTCGGATATGAAGAAAGTTTTGGCTATTTAATTGGTGATTTTGTTAGAGATAAAGATGCGGTTCAAGCAGCCATGCTTGTTGCTGAAATGGTCGTCTATTATAAGATCCACGGGCTAACAATCTTAGAAGTTTTAGACGAAATGTACAAACAGTTTGGCTATTATTTAGAGGATCAGCTTTCCTTCAGTTTTACCGGAAAAGAGGGAATGGATTTAATGACCAAATTAATGAATGATCTTCGTAAAGCTCCTTTAACAAATATAGCAGGTATTGATGTGGTTAAAGTTAAAGATTATTTACGAGGTACTGATTCTTTGCCACAAGCAGATGTATTAAAGTTTTTTTTGGAGGATGAGAGTTGGGTAGCGTTTCGTCCATCTGGCACCGAACCCAAGCTAAAGTGCTATATTAGCGTTGTTGATAAAAGTAAAAAAGCAGTAGAGGATAAACTCGATTCCATTAGAAATTGGATTCAAACACATTCTCTTTTAAGTAATTAAGTATTTAAATAAAGAGAATTGTTGTTCGTTCAGAACTCTCTCCTAAGAAAGGCGGACAGTTTATGTCACAAAAAACAGATAATGTAAAGCCGCTAAATGATTACCTTAATTCTCTAGAGAAGCAACAAAAACTTTATAGACGGACTTTGCTGATTGTAGTTATTTCACAAATTTTTGGAGGTGCGGGACTTGCAGCAGGCATAACTGTAGGAGCGCTTCTTGCACAAGATATGCTCGGTACAGATAGCTTTGCGGGGGTCCCAGCTGCATTGTTTACTCTAGGTTCTGCTGGTGCAGCACTACTAATAGGACGCTTATCTCAACGCTTTGGACGCCGAATTGGGCTCGCTACTGGTTTTATAGTTGGTGGCATTGGCGCGGTCGGAGTTATCATATCAGCATTGACCAATAATGTGTTCCTTCTTTTTGCAGCATTACTCATTTATGGGTTCGGAACTGCTACAAACCTACAAGCTCGTTATGCTGGTACAGATTTAGCTAATTCTAAACAACGTGCAACTGCGGTCAGTATAGCAATGGTTTCAACTACATTCGGAGCGGTTGCAGGACCAAACTTAGTTGATGTAATGGGGAATTTAGCAACACTAATTGGTGTTCCTCCTTTAAGTGGTCCGTTTATTCTAGCAGCTACTGCCTATATTCTAGCTGGTTTAGTACTTCTAGTTTTTCTTCGTCCTGACCCACTTGTAGTTGCTAAAGCAATTGCTAGTATGAATAAATTAGATGAAAATGATTCGATTGAAAATCTCAACTCACTCAATAATAATCGAGGCATAGTTGTTGGCGCTACAATCATGGTTTTAACTCATATTGTTATGATTGCAATTATGACAATGACACCGATTTATATGAAGAATAATGGGTATAGCTTGAGTGAAGTAGGGCTCGTAATAGGTATTCATATCGGCGCCATGTACCTACCTTCTCTCATAACTGGTATTCTTGTAGATAAGATTGGGCGTACAGTAATGGCAATTGCTTCTGGTTCTACCCTACTTGCAGCAGGAGTTCTAGCCGCTATAGCACCTGCCGATTCATTACTGATGCTCATTATAGCACTAGCTCTCCTAGGACTTGGCTGGAATTTTGGCCTAATTAGTGGGACAGCCCTTATCGTTGATTCAACTCACCTATCCACTCGTGCAAAAACCCAAGGATCTGTGGACGTTTTAATCGCTTTATCTGGAGCTACAGGAGGAGCAATTTCTGGGGTAGTAGTAGCACATTCCAGCTTTTCAACTCTCTCATTAATTGGAGGTATCCTTTCACTACTACTCATCCCAGTCGTTATCTGGGCACGAAGCTATAAAAATAATTACTAAAACAAATAAACAGCCGATTTCTTAACATACAAGAGATCGGCTGTTTTTATATTCAAAGCTGCCAATAAAATCTAAAATTTGTAAGTCCAATAATATTCTTTTTTCCAACGCTCAAAGACAGCTTGTTTTTTTGCTATATCTGTATCCCACTTTTTAAACATAGCTTCTGTTTGAGAACGATGTGCACGAAGAGCATTCAATTTTATATCTATTACTGAACTAATATCAATTACCACATCTGGTTCACCGAGAACCTCTACACGATTTTTTGTAATTGCATGGCAATGTACTTTTGGTCGTTTTTCTGCTGGAATTCTTTTGACGGCTATAATAGTTGCTAGACCTAATGCATCATGATCAGGATGAACACCATGACCAGGATAGTGTGTAATGACTAGAGAAGGATTTAATTCCTCAATTACACGTTCGATTAGATCAGCTACTTGATCAGGATCTTCAAATTCAATTGTTTTATCCCTTAACCCCATAAAACGAAGGTCATCAATCCCCATTACTTCACAGGCATCCTCTAATTCTTTTACACGAATTTTAGGTAATATTTCACGATTAGCAAAAAAGGGCTTCCCCATATTCCTTCCCATCTCCCCTTTTGTGCCACAGAGATAAGTGACAGGTGTGCCTACTCTTCTATGTAATGCAATCGTTCCAGCTGATCCAAATGATTCATCGTCAGGATGTGGTAGTACAACAAGTACATGTCTTTCCATTAATTTTACCCCCTATTAACTCAGCATTATTTAGAATGGCCTTGTACTTAATTGTAAAGCTACTGCTAGCTTTCCTTCAGGATCGTGACCTGCTAATAAGAGTTGATCAGCATCATTAAACTCCCAATCAGTTAGTCCTTCAGCGTAAACCCAACCTAATTCCATTTTTAGACCTACTCGATAAGGGCCATTCCCTGCTATTGAACCGCGATTAAATCGAATCTTGCTATTACGGATATATGCTCCAACTGCTATTGGCTGTTTCCCATGGTGTGCCGCATAGGCACCTTGAGTTGTTTCAAGATGAATATAAACATCTTTATTAGCAAAGCTTTGTAAAGCTTTTTTAACTTCTTCTTGATTAATCGGTTGCATTTTTAATCCCCCTACTCGACATTTCAACTATGGTACTACTTAAAATTATCTACTATAAATATGTATAATTCAACTCAAATGAATGAAAAATCCCACACATAAAAACTAAATTTGCGTGGGATGTATAATTCATTACATACGTTCAAGTCTTTCGATTCGACTTTCAATAGGTGGATGAGTGGCAAATAGACTTACTCGCTTTCTCCGATCTTTAGAAAACGGGTTGCTTATATACATCGAAGCAGTAGTTGCATTCGCATTTTTTACTTGTAAGCTTTGTTGACTTATTTTCAACAATGCATTTTTTAACCCTGTAGAGTTACGAGTAAATTCTACAGCAGAAGCATCTGCTAGATACTCCCTATTTCGTGAGACTGCTAAGGATACAAAACGTGCTGCAATTGGTGCGAGTATGATCAAGATTAGAGCAATAATCATGAGAGGATTGCCCTTTGAATTAGAACTCCTTCTACTTCCTTTATTTCCCCCACTATAATAAAGCATACGGGTACCGAGGTCAGCTAAAAGAGCGATTACACCTACGAGAGCGATACAGATAGTCATCAATCGTATATCATAATTACGAATATGAGCAATTTCATGGGCAGCTACTCCCTCGAGCTCTTCACGATTTAGTTTTTCTAATAAACCAGTGGTAAAGGCAACGACCCCTTTTTCGGGCTTGATTCCTGTTGCAAAAGCATTAGGAGATGGATCATCAACGATATATATCTTAGGTGTTGGAATACGAGCTACCATAGCCAGATCTTCTACTATATTAAATAACATCGGATGATCTTCTTTTGTAATTTCTTTTGCACCTGACATACTTAAAACCTGTGCGGTAGCGGTCATATACGTAATAGGAATGTAGACAACTAATACAATAGTAGCCATAAATAACCCTGTTAAATCATCACCGTTTACTACATATCCAACAGCCCAGCCAATTGCTAGTACAAGCAAACTAAATAACAGTACTAAAAAGAACGTATTACGCTTATTTTTTTCTATTTGTTGAAAAAGCATCCTATGCCCTCCTAAAAGGTTACCTTCGGCGGTTCCTTTTCGGTATCGGGAATACTTAATAGCTGCTCAGGTCCAAACCCGAAGATACTAGCAAATAGATTCGCAGGAAATGATTCTCTTTTAATGTTATATTCAGCCACTGTCTTATTATAGAGCTGTCTAGAATAAGCTACTTTATTTTCAGTTGAGGTGAGTTCTTCCTGTAGGTTCAAAAAGTTTTGATTTGCTTTTAGGTCGGGATAAGCTTCTGACAAAGCGAAAATTGATTTTAAAGCACCTTGGAGCATATTGTCAGCCTCGATTCGCTCATGTGGAGAACCGCTCAATAGCTTATTGCGTGCTCCAATGATACGCTCCAATGTTTCCTTTTCGTGACTAGCATACCCTTTTACGGTTTCGACGAGGTTTGGAATAAGGTCATGTCTTCTCTTTAATTGTACATCGATTTGACTCCAAGCTTCCTTTACCCAATTACGAAGCTTAACTAAGCTATTATAGACAGCGATTGAGTAAAGTGCTAGTAAAATCACTACGACTAAAATAATAATAGGAGTACTAAGAAAATCCATTCAGTTCTCCCCTTTCAGTTATGCTATTTTATTCATTATTTAAAACTTCTTTGGCACCCGCAATCATTCCTAAAAGAGAAGTTGCATCTGATGGGATAACAATCTTTGTAGCAGGTCCATTGGCCACTTGCTCTAAAGCCTCCATAGAACGAATCTGAACAACTTCCTTTGTCGGATCTGCTTCCTTGATCGCTACATAAATACGTTTTTGCCCCTCAGCCTTAGCCTCTGCAATATGAAGAATCGCTTGCGCTTCTCCTTCTGCACGTAATATATGGGCCTGTCTTTCCCCTTCAGCCTTGCGAATTTGAGCTTCACGCTCTGCTTCAGCATTTAAAATAGTTGCTTGCTTGAATCCTTCAGCCTGTAAAATTTTCGCTTCCTTTTCGCCTTGTGCAGTTAGAACTGCTTCTCGACGGAGTCGCTCAGCACGCATTTGTCTTTCCATCGCATCTAATATATCTTTAGGCGGAATGATATTTTTAATTTCAACGCGATTAACCTTGATTCCCCATTTGTCAGTAGCTTCATCTAATACAGTTCTTAATTTAGCATTTACTGTATCTCGGGATGTTAGTGTTTCATCTAAATCAAGTTCACCAATTAAGTTTCTTAAAGTTGTAGCAGTGAGATTTTCAATGGCCATAATCGGATTTGCAATTTCATATTGATTACGTGTTGGGTCAGTAATTTGATAATAGACAACGGAGTCAATTTGAATACTTACATTATCCTTAGTGATCATACTTTGAGGTGGAAAGTCAACAACCATTTCTCGAATATCTTTAATATTAACGATGCGGTCAATAAAGGGAATAACGAGATGAATTCCACTTTCCATCAAACGATGAAACTTACCTAAACGCTCAATAATATATACTTCTGCTTGCCTCACAATTCGGACAGAGCGCACTATAACAACAATAACTAAAATTGCTATAACTAAAATGACAAGATTTGAAAAGTTAACTGGCATTTAAATCATCCTTCCTGTGATTTTACTTGTAATGTAACACCTTGTACTCCAATAATCTCAACTGCAACACCAGTGTTAAGTTTAGTTTCTCCAGTTGCAGTCCAGATCTCTCCGCCTACTCTAACTGTACCGCTTTTATGTTCAGTTATTTCATCAACAACGATACCCTCTTTACCTATTAAAGCGTAAACGCCACTCTGAATATTGGGTGTTTTATTTCGCCATCGTTTAGTAAGTGGGCGAGTATAGATTAGTAAGATTAAAGAAGTAATTGAGAAAACCAAAAGCTGAATTCCTACTGCTGGAATTATAAATGCAGATATTCCAGCAATGATGGCACCAATCCCTATCCATAGTAAGATAAAGGTAAGGGTCGTAACCTCTAAAATAATTAAAATAAGTCCGGTTATTAACCAAAATGCTGGATGAGTAATTAAACCAATGATATCCAAATTAGTCACCTCAGATCTTTTTTTATTCTAATCATACCTTACGATTTAAAATTAGTATAGTTTCGTTAGACTTAATCATTTAACTAATGATATGATTTTATTTATTAAAATCAATTATTAACAGGAGTGATTCTATTTGCGTAAACTATTTTCTCCTTACACAGTCAAGGACATTACCATCAAAAACAGAATTGTTATGTCCCCGATGTGTATGTACTCTAGTACGAATCAAGATGGAGTTGTAATGGATTGGCATAAGGTCCATTATGTTAGTCGTGCAGTAGGTCAGGTTGGACTAATTATCATTGAGGCTACAGCAGTAACACAACAGGGTAGGATTAGTAATGAAGATCTTGGCATATGGGATGATTTACATATTGAGGGTTTAAAGGAGCTCGTTCACCTTAGTCATCCATATGGCACAAAGATGGGTATACAGTTAGCTCATGCGGGCAGAAAATCACAAACAGATGGAAGTATTATCGCTCCTTCTGCGCTCGCATTTAATGAAAACTATAAATTACCGATCGAAATGAATCTTCCTCAAATCAAAGAAACAATCAAAGCGTTTAAAGACGGTGCTCTAAGAGCAAAAGTGGCTGGTTTTGATATTATTGAAATTCATGCTGCCCATGGTTACTTAATTAATCAATTTCTCTCACCACTTACTAACCATCGTGAAGATGAATATGGTGGCGATCATGAACGAAGATATCGATTTTTAAAAGAGATCATTCAGGCAATTCGAGAAGTGTGGGATGGACCTCTATTTGTAAGAATATCCGCAAATGAGTATCATCCAAATGGTTTAACAGTAAAAGATTATTTATCTTATTGTGAAAAAATGAAGCAAGACGGAGTTGATCTGATCGATGTTAGTTCTGGTGCTGTAGTTCCTGCTACCCTTCATCCTTATCCAGGATATCAAGTACCTTATTCAGAGGAAATTCGACAAAAGTTGAATATGCCAACAGGAGCAGTTGGATTAATTACATCGCCACTACAAGCAGAAGAAATCCTACAAAATAAACGTGCAGATCTTATTTTACTTGGTCGAGAATTATTAAGGGATCCGTACTGGGTACGTACCGCTGCAAAGGAATTAAACTACCCACTTGATAAAGTTAAACAGTATGAAAGAGGATGGTAACCCCCTTCCTTTCAATTGGTATAAATAAAAAATAAGTGGTCGCTTGTATTGATTAGCGACCACTTATTTTGTTAAACCAACTTCAGACTGAACTGCAATAGCCAATAAAACATAGACAACAACTGCGAAGGAGAACAATGCAACGGGCATCCCTATACCTGACAAACCAGCATCACCCATCATTTATCCCTCCTCAAATAGACAGAGCATTGATTATACTTATTATATGAAGATAGTTGACCCATTGAAACAGCGAATACCTAGAATACAAGTTTATTATTGTTTAATTACATCAGGATTTGGATAATCCACACCAAATGTATTTATTCGGACCTTTTTCATTTTTTGTTCTTGTTTAGGCTTGTCCAATTGATCACGATCTGAATTTACGATAGTATCAGCTGCTTCCATACCGCTCAATACCTTCCCAAAAGCAGCATAATCTCCATCTAAAAACAATCCATCTTCTACCATAATGAAAAATTGTGAACCAGCTGAGTCTGGATTTTGAGATCTAGCCATAGATATTACACCGCGCTCATGCTTCAAATTATTTTCAAAGCCATTATTGCTAAATTCACCTTTAATTCCATAACCGGGTCCACCAATACCAACACCCATTGGATCCCCACCTTGGATCATAAAGCTAGGGATTACCCGGTGAAAAATCAGTCCGTCATAAAAGCCAGTTTTAACTAATGAAACAAAGTTGTTTACAGTATTAGGTGCAACATCAGGATATAACTCAATATTAATAACATCGCCATTTTCCATTTCAATTATAACCAATGGATTTTGATTGCCTGCATTATTTATACTCGTTGTTACTGTTGCTTCATCCGTTATGTTTCCATCTTTATCAGATGTTTCGCTTTCAGTTTGATTGTTTTTATCAACTAGTGTTTGATCAGAAGCAGCGGATGAATCACTTCCTTTATCATCTTCAACTACTTTGCTTCCACATCCTGCAAGCATTAATACTGATAATAGAAAGAATAAAAGGGTTATTGGTTTCATAAATTTTTTAAACAATTTAGCTCCTCCAGTTGCAATAAGTATATGTACTAATAGGAATATATCGAAAAAAAGATAGTCATGTCAAACTAAATATCAATCATACTTTCCTCATCTATAATCATTTTTTCTTTTTTCTCAGTTTCATATAATTCTCGAGTAAGTCCCCATTGCTCTCGCGCTAGTTTAATATATTTAGGATCTGTATCCTTTAATGGATGGTTCGTCACACGTGAAAAAAAGCGTACTGCATCTTGATAATTGCCAAGTCTCCGGTTAAGTTCGCCTATAAAATACAAGAGACTCATTTCTGACATCTTCTCGTTTTCATAGTTCCCTTCGGTATAGGAGTCCAAGTATCGAGAAAGTGCTAGTCGATTAAAACGATTTTCTTCATCTTTATTTTTTAACATACGATAAAGCCATGCTAGACGTAAGCATATACCTGCCAGTACTATATGCTTCTCCTTTTTTAATGTAGCTGTAAAAAGAGCTAGCTTATACGTTTGAATTGCTTGTTCCTTGGTTCTTGCACCCCCATAGTTTTGCTTACTCCATTTACTAGCAATTTGAGCATGAATTGCCTCCTTTGTTCCAGGGGAAAAATAAGGAGAGTTATTATCTGAAAAGGCAAACCCGCATTCAGGACATACATTAATAAAATAAATGACGGGATTATGATCATCTTCCTCAAAGTATTGGCAAAAGTCGGTGTCCGTTTTAATTGGTCTTGCAAATCTTGAACGTACTTTTTTAGTTGTAAAGCTATGTTCACAAAATGAACAATTAACGGATTTATCATAAAGTGGTTCAATCAATAGGCTCATGTGACTCCCTTTCTGGTCTATACCGTTTCCTACTTTTATATTTAATTCCCGATTTATTTTACTGTTATTACTTTTATCGGAATATGTGCAAAACCATTTACATCAAATAAACCCATATCAGTAATCTTTAAATGTGGAATTACAGGAAGGGCTAAAAATGATAATGTTAAAAATGGGTTAAAAAGATCTGATGTCCCAATTTGTTGAAGTGCTCGCTCAACTTGTTTTAACTCATGAATTACAATAGATCGAGTTTGAACGGACATCAATCCAGCTATAGCTAATGGCAAAAAGGCTAGTATCTTTCCTTCCTTAATAACTGTTAATCCTCCTTGTTGCCGTTCAATAACTTTAGCAGCCATTAACATATCCTCATCGTTTGTACCAGCAATGATCAAATTATGTGAGTCATGTCCTACGGTAGTTGCTATTGCTCCTGACTTTAGTCCAAGTCCTTTAATAATACCTAACCCTATATTTCCAGTTAAATGATGACGCTCAATTACTGCTATTTTTAATTGATCTTTTTCAATTGAAGGAACCATTTTACCATCTATAGTGTCAGCTGACTCTACTATATGTTCAGTAACTAAACTGTTTGGAATTATACCAATAATATTGGCCATTTCATCCTTTTCTAGTGAAATAACAAGATGTTCCTTAGTCAAATGTGGTAATCGAACTGTTGAAATGAGAGAATCAAAGTGTCGGTTATTTTTTAACTGTGCTAGATGATGATCAGATTTTGTAAACGATTCAGTAACAAGCTCTCCTTTATTCGCAACTAATTCTCCATTTTTAAATACTTGACCTATTGTTAACTTCTCTAAATCAGATATTAATAGAAAGTCTGCTTTATAACCAGGAGCAATTGCCCCTTGTTCGCGAAGTCCAAAACACTCTGCTACATTAAGACTCGCCATCTGTATCGCTGTAATTGGATGTAAACCATTATTGATAGCTAAGCGAATATTGTGATCAATACTACCTTCAAAGAAAAGGTCATCAAGATGTTTATCATCTGTAACGAATAAACATCTACGTGCATTGTGATCATTGACAATGGAAATTAGATTTTCTAAATCCTTTGCACCAGTCCCTTGACGAATCATTAAATACATACCACGGTCGAGGCGATCTTTTGCTTCTTCAATGGAAACCGATTCGTGATCATTTCGAATCATTGCTGTCATATATACATTTATTGCAGTTGCATCAAGTCCAGCAGCATGACCATCAATTTTTCCACCACTGTTATAGGTCGAAATGATCTTTTCAAGCATGTTATGATCTCCGCCTATTACGGCGGGATAATTCATTACTTCAGCTAACCCTAGTACTCGTGGATGATCTAAAAAAGGTGCAAGTTCATCCATCTCTAATTTCGATCCAGAATGCTCAAACTCAGTTGCTGGAACGGATGAGGGTAGCATAATATATACATCGAATGGCAAATGCTCGGATGTCTCTAGCATATAGCGAATACCGACTGTACCAGCAACGTTAGCAATCTCATGAGGGTCAGCAATGACAGCTGTTACACCGTGAGGAAGCAATGTTTTGGCGAATTCAGCAGGTGTAACCATTCCTGACTCAATATGTACATGACCATCGATGAAGCTTGGAGAAATATATTGATCCTTGGCATCTATTACAACTTTCCCCTCATAGTTTCCAATCCCAACAAACACTCCATCGACTATTGCTACATCACCACTTATGATGTCTCTAGTAAAGACATTTATTATTTTCCCATTTTTAATAACGAGATCAGCTTTATCCCTTCCAGCGGCAACTGCTATTCTCTTTTGTAATGAATGCATATGAATACTCATGCTTTTGCCTCCGCTATTTTTCATTAATTTATGCTTATCATTTTATCACATTTATTCTATTTCCCATAAACGGATCGTTCGATCAGACGGTAATAGAAAGGTCAGTACGCCTATAATAGGTAAGAAACTTGCCATCTCCATTACACTTTTCATCCCTAATAAATCTGCTAAACCTCCGATAGCTACTGAACCAACCGCCCCCATTCCAAATGCAAGCCCTACAATAAGACCAGAAACTAAGCCAATTTTTCCTGGGAGAAGCTCTTGAGCATAAACTACCGTAACAGAAAAACTTGATAAAATAATAAAACCAATCATAAATAGAGCGGGATACATCCATGAAATACTTAAATGTGGTAATAGTAATGCAATTGGTGCAGAACCTAACATAGAAAAAAAGATCATGTTTCTTTTACCAAAAATATCTGCTAGAGGACCACCAAGAAAAGTTCCTATAACTCCTGCTACCGTAAAAATAAAGATAAATATTTGTGCCTTTTCAATTGTAATTCCATATTCTTCGATCACAAAAATAGGATAGAAATTTGTAATTGCAGCTCCATACCAAGAGCGTGCAAATACAAGGATAATCAATAAAATAATAGCAAAAGTAATTTGATTGCTTCTAGTTGAATATTGACTAACATGATTCGTTTTTCTAGTAGCTGTTGAATAGGATAGCAGCTGTTTTTGATACCATCTTGCGATATACGTTAATACAACTATGGCTACCACAGCTACAGATGTAAAATAAATGGCACCGAATTGGCCAAACGGAACAAATACTAGCACCGTTAATATCGGTGCTAGTGATTGGCCCGCATTCCCCCCCACTTGATATATAGATTGGGCTAATCCTCTTCTAGAACCAGCTGCCATATAGGATACTTTTGAACCTTCAGGATGGAATGTTGCAGAACCAATTCCTATAAATACTACAGACGCAATGATGAATAGTAAGCTTGGTGCAAATGCTAAGCCTAATAATCCAAAGAAAGTAAAAATCATCCCCATTGGTAGTAGATATGGTTTTGGTTTTCGATCTGAGTATAGTCCAATAACCGGTTGCAATAAAGACGAAGTAATATTAAGTGCAAAAGCAATAAGTCCAAGCTGCAAGTTATTTAACTGTAACGATTCCTTCAAAATGGGGAAAATTGCTGGTACAACCGATTGGACAGTGTCATTTAGTAAATGAACAAAGCTAATCGCAAATAATATATGATACATTGTTTGTTGTGATGTTGTTTTCGTATTGATTATTGCTTGCATTCGCTTACTCGATCTCCTCTCTTGTTGCAAAACATCTACCTCTTACAATACATCAAATAAACCTATCATTGAAGTAGTCTTGCGATCGAATTTACCATCTACATTTATTTCATTGTAAGCCCACAACCGACCACGGAGTCGGTTCGTCGATTGAAGAAGCGGTTAGAAATACTAATTATGTTACGGCTATAAAGGAAAGATGCTGAATTGCTTGTTTACATTTAGAAGATTCGAGTACAATGGTTATGTTAAACAATAGATTCATTGCAGTACATATGTCGATTGGAGTTGATCTAGATGAGTATAATTACAGTTAATAATATACAAAAACAATATGGTGATCAGGTATTACTAGATGGCATCACCTTTTCTATTGCAGAAAAAGAAAGAATTGGTCTCATCGGGACCAATGGCGCAGGTAAATCTACACTCTTAAAAATAATTGCCGGTTTTGATAAACCTGACCGTGGTGAGATTCAGCATGCAAAGGGATTCAAAATTCAATATTTATCGCAAAATCCAACTTTCTACTCAGGCTTGACCGTTTTTGAACAAATCTATTACGGAGATTCTCCGCTGATGAAACTGATCCGTTCATATGAAAAATCACTTATAAAGTTGGAGTTGGAACCTGAAAATGAAATGAATCAAAAACAATCACTCTTACTTCAACAAGAGATGGATACTTATAATGCATGGGAGGCAGTTACAAGAGCCAAATCGATACTATCCAAGCTTGGTATTCATGAAATCCATCAACGTATAGACGATTTGTCTGGTGGTCAAAGAAAACGTGTAGCAATGGCATCTGCTCTCATACATCCCGCAGATCTATTAATTCTTGACGAACCAACGAATCATATTGATCTCGACACCGCTCATTGGTTAGAAGAGCATCTTTCTAAATACAGTGGCTCCCTCTTAATAGTAACCCATGATCGATACTTCTTAAATAGAGTTACGAATCGAATCATTGAACTGGATCAGGGTAATTTATTTTCCTATGAAGGAAATTACGAGTACTTTTTAACCAAGAAGGCAGAACGTATTGAGAGAGAGGCAGCCACAGAAAATAAAAGACAAAATATTTTACGGAGAGAATTGACCTGGTTGCAACGTGGTGCAAAAGCTAGAACGACAAAACAAAAGGCTCGTATAGATCGTATTGTAGCGCTCCAGGCAGGTCAAAAGGTGCAAGAAACGAGTGCATTAGAAATGAATATTGCAACAAGTCGTTTAGGAAAAAAAGTTTTTCATATTGAACAAATAAATAAATCGTATGAGAGCAAGCGATTAATTGATCAGTTTTCTTATATAGTTGCTCCTGACGCACGCATAGGCATTATCGGAGCGAACGGAAGCGGAAAAACTTCATTACTAAATATGTTAGCGGGCAGGATCTCTCCTGATTCAGGTGTTATTAGTACGGGTGAGACAGTTAATATAGCCTACTATACTCAAGAAAATATAGAAGTGAATGGAAATCAAAGAGTTTTAGAGTATATCAAAGAAGCAGCAGAGGTTATAAAAACTGATGATGGTAGTATGATCACTGCTTCTCAAATGTTAGAACACTTTCAGTTCCCCGCTCATAAACAATGGATCGAAATCGGCAGACTTTCTGGTGGTGAACGTCGAAGGCTATACCTATTACGAACACTAATGGGAACACCCAATCTACTTTTATTAGATGAGCCTACAAATGATTTAGACATACAGACACTAACGATTTTAGAAGAATATATTGAAGAGTTTCCTGGTGCAGTAATTACTGTATCCCATGATCGATATTTTTTAGATCGTGTAGTAGATGAGCTTTTGATATTTGAAAGTAATGGTAAGATTCGACATTTCATAGGGAATTACTCGGAGTACATGGAAAAACATTCAGTATTAGAAAACAAATCTATGAAACATAGTGTAGATGATGATCATAAAAAAACAAAAATAAAGCAGTCAATTGCATCTCCGCGAAAGCTATCGTATAAAGAACAAAGGGAATGGGATGAAATCGAGGAACGTATTGCTGATCTAGAAGCAAAGAATAACAAGATAAAGGAAGATATCTTCAAATCAGGAACCGACTATGAAGAACTGCAGCGGCTACACATTGAGGAGCAAATGATTGAGAATGAGCTTGATGAGTTAATTGACCGTTGGACAGAGTTATCTGAATTAGTAGATGAAATTGCCAAACAAAAGTAATATCTTTGTATTTTAAAGAGAGAAGTGAGTCAATGTCGATATTAATAATTGCTGAGAAACCAAGTGCAGCACAAAGTATAGCTTACGCAATCCTTCAGAACCCAGTCAAAAGAGACGGTTATATTAGTGGTGAACGAGTAACGATTACATGGGCAGTTGGGCATCTATTAACATTGGCAGAGCCTGAGCATTATGATGCTCGTTATAAAAAATGGAGCCTCCCTACCCTCCCTATTATTCCAGAAAAATTTAAACTTGTACCTAATCCCAAAACTAGAAAACAGCTAAATATTATTAAAGAACTTGTTGCAAAAAACAGTGAAGTTATTAATGCCTGTGATAGCGGACGCGAAGGTGAACTCATTTTCGGCTATATAATGCAATATTTACGTATTAAAAAGCCCGTAAAGCGGCTTTGGACAAGCTCTTTAACCCCTGATGCTATTCGAACTGCTTATCGGCAAATGAAAAGTGGTAATGAATATCATAATCTTTTAAAAGCAGCGATTGCTCGTAGTGAAAGTGATTGGATTATTGGAATCAATGGGACCCGAGCTTTTACAGCTAAATATAATGATCTCCTTAGTGTTGGTCGTGTACAGACGCCTGTTTTAGCGATGTTAGCAGAAAGACAAAAAGAAATTGAGAACTTTAGACCCGAAAATTATTTCGAGGTAAAGGCTCAATTCCAACAACAAAAAACAAGTTATTTTGGTATATGGCAGGGCAAACGAATTCTAGAGAAGGAAGTGGCCGATCTCCTCGTACAAAAGGTAGCTGGAAAGATCGGTCAGATTACATCATATGAAGTGAAATTAAAACGTGAATTCCCACCTAAACTATATGATTTGACATTACTCCAAAAGGAAGCAAATAGTCGTTATGGATTTACGGCACAGAAAACTTTAAATCTCGCACAAGCACTCTACGAGGAGCATAAAGCAATAACCTATCCTAGAACAAACTCAAATTATATTGATGAAACACAAATACAATTTATGCATAAAACATACCAATTTCTAACAAATACTAGGTATAAAGAAATCACTCTAGGTGGCCAACTCTCATTAGTAAATAAAAATAACAAAAATATCTGCCGTCCTGACAAGATTGAGGATCACCACGCAATTATATTGACTGAACGTATTCCTACTACTTTATCTCGTGATGAAGAAAAACTCTATGAACTTATTTTAAAGCGTTTCGTCACGCATTTTTTCCCTGTAGCAGAATATAATACACATACCTTGTTTACCAATATTGATGATGAATCATTTAAGTCTATCATCAAAGAAGAGCTTCAACTAGGATGGAAAGTCGTCTACGCGCAGGATAATAAAAGTAATAAAGCCGCAGAGGATGATGATGAAGAGTTAAAAGACAATTTCCACATTGATCAAACCCAGCCAGTCAAATGCAATAAAGCAATTTCCCAGCAAAAACAGACAACTCATCCAAAATGGTTTACTGAAGGTACTTTGGTCGCAGCAATGCAAACTGCAGGTAGAGAAATTGATGATGAAGAGTTGCGAGATGCTATGAAGGCTCATGGAATTGGAACTCCTGCTACTCGTGCTGGAATAATTGAACGCCTCAAGAAAGTAGGATACATAATCTCAAAAGGCAAAAAGCTAACTGTTACACCTAAAGGCTTTGCATTAGTTGATATTGTACGGAATTCTGGTATTGGGTTGTTAACCTCTCCGGAAATGACTGGTGATTGGGAGAAACGACTGAATGATATTACAAGTGGTCAAGCATCCCCTGTCCAATTTTCAGAACAAATAAATAAGCTTGCAAATTTAATAGTAGAACGTGTAAGAGAACAAGAATATATTCCATCTAACAACATTAACGAAAATACAGTTCGCAGGCTGACTTGCCCAGTTGAGAATTGTAAAGGTCATATTATTGAAGGCAAGAAAGGTTATGGTTGTTCAAATTGGAAGAATGGTTGCAAGTTTGTAATTTGGAAAACACAATACGGTAAGCGTTTATCGATTAAAAATATTGAAGATTTAATATTAAAAGGAAAGACTTCCTTCCTTAAATTTAGAAGCAAAAATAATAAACGATATGAAGCTAGATTAGTTTTAAATGATCCTATTTCTGGTGCTACGAGTCTCGAGTTTAAAACTGAAGCAAAGCTCCCCTTAAAGGAAAATTGAAGTGGGAGCTTGTTTTATTAAAATGAGCTCATATATTGTTCTCTTTCCCATTGATGTACCTGGAGACGGTACATATTCCATTCGATCTGCTTAGCTTCTAAGAAATGATACAATGCATGGCTACCTAAAGCACTAGAGATTACATCATCTTGTTTAAGACATACTAAAGCTTCCTCTAAATTTGATGGTAAGGTTTTAATCCCTGCAGCTTCCCGTTCTTCTTCATTCATTATATAAATATTGCGATCCGTTGAATCTGGCACCTTATACCCCTTTTTAATCCCTTCGAGCCCTGCTTTTAATAAAACAGCGAGAGCTAGATAAGGATTGGCACTAGGATCTGGGTTGCGTACCTCAATTCGAGTGCTTAATCCTCTTGATGCAGGTACCCGAATCATTGGACTTCGATTTTGTGCAGACCAAGCAACATACACAGGTGCCTCATATCCTGGTACCAATCTTTTATAAGAGTTGACAGTTGGATTTGTTATTGCAGTTATTCCTCTTGCATGATGTAGAATGCCTGCTATAAATTGATATGCCGTTTCTGAAAAACCAAAAGGATTTGTAGCATCTTCAAATGCATTTTCTTTTCCATTAAATAATGAAATATGACAATGCATACCGGAACCTGCAATCCCATGTAAAGGTTTTGGCATAAATGTAGCATGAAGATTATGCTTGCGGGCAATTGATTTAACGATTAGTTTAAACGTTTGAATATGATCAGCAGCAGAAATAGCATCAGAGTATTTAAAGTCAATCTCATGTTGACCAGGTGCTGTCTCGTGATGGGAGGCTTCAATTTCAAAGCCCATTTCCTCCAAAGTTAAAACGATATCTCTTCTACAATTCTCACCTAAATCAACGGGAGCTAAATCAAAATATCCACCTTTGTCATTGAGATCTAACGTCGGCTCTCCAAGTTCATTGGTTTTAAAAAGAAAAAACTCTGGTTCAGGGCCAACATTCATCTGGGTATATCCCATCTTTTCTGCTTCTTTTAAAACGCTACGTAATATTCCCCTAGGATCACCTTCAAATGGAGTACCGTTAGGTTTATATACATCACAGATTAAACGAGCTACTTTACCAACCTCTAAAGCCCAAGGCATGATTAACCATGTATCAAGATCGGGGTATAAATACATATCGGATTCTTCAATCCGCACGAACCCTTCGATTGAAGAACCGTCAAACATCATTTTATTTTCTAACGCTTTTGGTAATTGACTCCTTGGAATTTCAACATTTTTGATTGTGCCGAATAAATCCGTAAACTGAAGCCGAATAAAACGTACATCCTGTTCGTCTGCAATTCGTAAAATATCCTCTGCAGTAAAAAGACCCAATTTGGTTACCCCCATTAATTAACGACTATTGATAAAAAGTAGTAATGTTACTTTGATAAAAACGAGAAAGTTCACCATGTATCAAAGATTGTTGAGTTCTAGGTCCATCGTTAAATAATTGCTGTCGAATCAATTGACGAACTTCATTTAGGGTAACTTCATTTTTAGCTTGTGAAGCAACTGTAGATTCGTTTACATCTTGAGCTGCTTGATGTGAAAATACATGTTTAATTCCTGCTATATTTAATCCTTGATCCAAAAGATCTTTTATTTCAAGTAATATTTCTACATCATTAAATGAAAATAAACGCTGCTTACCTTCGGATCGTTCTGCTTTAATTAAATCATTATTTTCATAATAACGAATTTGTCGAGCACTTAATTGAGTTAACTTAGTAACAATTCCGATCGGAAAAACTGCTTGATTTCGACGTTCTCTAACATTCACCGTTTGTTTTGCCCCCTTAAAGCAGATCCTTTTGTTTTTTTATGTAAACGATCATACATTATGTAAGATTTGTTGTCAATTGATGTTAAAGAACCTTACATTAATTTTGATCAATCTACTTTAAAAACATTTTTTAACTACAATAAAAAGAGGAAGATTAAAATTCTTAACCTTCCTCTTCTATATATTATTTATTTAGTAGATTATGAGTTAGTAACTCATCCAAAGCTGTTAATACTCCAACTTTTACATGGGAGAGAGTTAAACCGCCCTGAATAAAACCTAAAAATGGAGGTCGTATTGGACCATCGGCTGTTAATTCTATACTCGCACCTTGAATAAAGGTTCCTGCGGCCATGATGACTTCATCTTCGTATCCAGGCATTGAGCTTGGTGTCGGAAGAACATGTGCATCTACAGGTGCTGCTTTTTGTATCCCTTGACAAAAACGAATGAGAAGTTCCTGGTCATCAAATTGTACGGATTGAATTAAATCCGTACGCATTGCATCCCAAGTTGGGTCCACTTTAAAACCGAGATGTCCAAGTAATCCTGCTGTAAAAATAGCTCCTTTTAATGCCTCTCCTACTATATGAGGAGCGAGAAAAAAGCCTTGATACATTTCTAATAAAGAATATAAGCTTGCTCCACCTTCAGCGCCAATGCCTGGAGCTGCCATTCTATAGGAGGCTTTATTTATTGCCTCTTCTGTACCAACGAGATAGCCTCCAGTTTTTACAATTCCACCACCAGGATTTTTAATCAATGAACCTGCTATTAAGTCGACACCAACATGACAAGGCTCTTGATCCTCAACAAATTCACCATAGCAATTATCTACAAACACATAGATATCTGACTTAATCTCTTTAACGAACCGAACCATTTCCGCAATCTCATTGATCGTAAAAGAAGGACGATCTGCATATCCCCTAGATCTTTGTATACCGATCACTTTAGTTGAGGGAGTGATCGCTTTTTCAATACCTTGCCAATCAATCGTTTTTTGATCAGTTAGATCAATTTGCTTGTAGGAGATACCATAATCACGTAGAGAGCCCATTCCTTCACCACGTACACCGATAACTTCTTCTAAAGTATCGTAAGGTTTTCCAGTAATATAGATGAGCTCATCACCCGGTCTGAGCAATCCATACAAAGCAATTGCAATGGCATGGGTGCCTGATATAATTTGCGGACGTACTAATGCAGCCTCTCCACCGAAAACTTCCGCATATATATACTCTAATGTACTGCGACCTAGATCATTATAACCGTAACCTGTTGAAGGCGAAAAATGAAAGTCACTTACTTTATGGTTACGAAATGCGCGCAAGACGCGTAATTGGTTAGCATCAGCAATTTTTTCGACTTCTTTCCAACGTGTTTCCAAACTTGGTTCAATTTCATCTACCCATTTCTTAAGTAACTCACTGTGCTGAAAATATTGATACATATTATCCACCAATCATTCACATGTTTTTTATTATTGATCTACTATTTTTTTCAAAGAAGCTTTGAATCTCCCAAACACCTTCATCATGGTTCATCGATTCACTAATAACATAGCTTTTTTTATACAACATTGCCTTAAGTTCTGGATCTGTAAACGAGATCTTTTGATTGATTAATTGATATTTATTGAGTATTTGCTCTTCGATTTTAAATTCTAAGCGTTGTAAATCCAGAGGATCATATGTTGAAATCAAAATGGAATCCTTACTTGAAGAAGGATGAAACGATTCATCTGGAAGTAGATCTCGCTTATTATATACTTCTATTCTCGGACAATCAATCGCCCCTAACTCACGCAATAGTTCTTCAACAACCTCTATTTTTTGCAAATATTCTGGGTCGCTGCTATCAATTACGTGGAGGATAAGATCAGCCTCTTTTACGACCTCTAATGTTGATCGGAATGCAGCGATAAGCTGTGTAGGTAGGTCTTGAATAAAACCGACAGTATCTACTAAGACGATCGGTATACCACTCGGTAAAATTTTCTTCCTCATCGTTGGGTCTAAGGTAGCAAATAAACGATCTTCTTCAAGAACGGCTGCATTGGTTAACCGATTTAGTAGTGAAGATTTACCAGCGTTCGTATAACCAGTAAGAATTACTTGAATGACACCATCTTTTTTTCGTCTTATCTGCTGGTGTTCACGTTGTATTTTTACCTGCTCTAATTGCGCACGAAGATCAGCGATTCGATCACGAATTCGACGACGATCTGTCTCTAGCTTGGTCTCTCCTGGTCCTCGAGTTCCAATACCTCCACCTAGACGAGACATTTGCTTACCGATTCCTGCAAGTCTTGGTAATAAATACTGATACTGTGCTAATTCTACTTGTAGTTTACTCTCACGAGTTTGTGCTCTGGTAGCAAAAATGTCAAGAATTAATTGTGTACGATCAATTACTCTACATTCTAATCGAGCCTCTAAATTACGAATTTGAACTGGGCTTAAAGAGTCATTAACAATCATAATTTCAATTTGTTTGTCGTGAATAATATTAGAAATTTCATCGATTTTACCTTTACCAAAATAAGTTGCTTGATCAGGATGCCCTCGTTTTTGTATTACTTTATCAAATGTTATAACTCCTGCTGTGTCTGCCAATCTTTCTAATTCCATTAGTGAACCATTAGTTATATCAGTAGAAACATTGTTTAGTTGAATTGTAGCTAATAATCCTTTTACTTTTTCTACGACCATTCCTATCTCCTTGATCTACAATGTTTATATACCTTCGAATGATGTACGAACATTTAAATCCTCAGCGCGTAACGTCATGAGCTCTTCTCTTGATGATAATGGTTGTTTAATAATTCTTAAAGCTTGATTTCGCACTGCCTTTTCTAAAACATTTCGAACAAATCTGCCATTACTAAAGGAATGATATGGCTGATTCATTTCCTTCTGTATTAATTGACGCAGTTTCGTTATACAGGCTGTTGCCATTTTGTATTGACGTTGAGTACACATAATCTCCGCGATTTCAATTAAATCATCAAGCGAATAGTCCGGAAACTGAATCTGAATCGGAAAACGTGAAGGTAAGCCTGGATTTGAACGTAAGAATCTTTCCATCTCATGCTCATACCCAGCTAAGATCAGAATGAAGTTTTTTCGATAATCCTCCATCCCTTTAACTAAGGTATCAATTGCCTCACGTCCAAAATCCTTATCCCCTCCACGTGAAAGTGAATACGCTTCATCTATAAAAAGTATTCCACCAATTGCCTTCTTAATTAAATCTCTTGTTTTTTGCGCTGTGTGACCAATATATTCACCTACAAGATCTGCCCTTTCTACTTCGATTAAATGCCCTTTAGTCAAGACGCCCATCTCTTTAAAAATTGAGCCTATAATACGTGCTACAGTTGTCTTGCCAGTCCCAGGATTCCCCTTAAAGACCATGTGTAATACTTGTGGTTCTGTCTTTAATCCAACTTCTACTCTTCGTTGATTAATGAACAATAGAGCAAAGATTTCTAGTACCAATTCTTTAATTTCATTCAAACCTACTAGGTTTTCTAATTCTAAAATTACACGATTTAACTCTGTACGACTTTCAAGTTCAGGATATTGAGAAGTGATTTCTTGAAACTGTCTACTTATTTTCTTCTTAGTTTGTTTTATAGGCTGATCTATTACTACTGAGATATGTCGTGTATTAGGGTGAGTTATTACCTGTCTATTCAATCCCTTCACCTCACATCTTGTCAGCACAAAAGCTCTGTAGATTATACACAACTGCAGGTGCTACTATTAAATCGTCATTGTGAACGAAGTATGTGGTACTCCTTTGTGCATTACCGAAGTAAAAGCTTTTGCTTTAAGCATTTATACACTATGCATATGCCCAGAAAAAGGTGATGATAAGTAGAATGGATTACAATGCATTCTCTAAAATTTTATAAACATCATCTAGTTCCAAAAGCTGATAACGTCCTAATTTACCTCTACGTAAAGCTCGTTCTGCGATTAAGCCCAATTTTGAATGATCAATTTTATAATCGGATAATCGACTTGGTGCTCCAATACTTCCCCAAAAATGTTCTAAACGTGCAATTCCCTCTTCTGCAATTTCGCGCTTAGTTTTGCTTGCAGGATCTACATCAAAAACGCGCTCAGCCATTTGAGCAATTTTCATCTCTTGATTATTTTCAACGGCATATCTCAACCATTGTGGAAATAAAATAGCTAGCCCCCCAGCGTGAGGAATATCATATATCGCCGATACAGCGTGTTCAATATTATGAGTCGCCCAATCACCTAATGCTCCCATAGATAGACTATTGTTTAGAGCTATCGTGCCACAATAGAGAATTGTTTCTCTATATTCGTAATTATGTAAGTCATTTAGTAATTTCGGTGCTGTTTCAATTACTGTTCTTAATAAAGATTCACAAAAGCGATCTTGTAGCGGAGTATTACTCGTATGATGAAAGTACTGTTCGAATACATGCGACATCATATCTACAATGCCATAGACAGTATGATCCTTTGGTACTGTAAACGTAAAAGTAGGATCAAGAATCGAGAACTTCGGAAAAACATATGGACTTCCCCATCCATATTTTTCTCCAGTTTCCCAATTCGTTATTACGGAAGCAGAATTCATCTCAGAACCAGTTGCGGCAAGTGTTAATACTGTCCCAAGAGGAATAGCGTCTACTGGTTTTACCTTTTGAAGTACGATGTCCCAAGCATCTCCTTCAAACTTGGCACCAGCAGCTATTAATTTACTGCAATCAATAACACTCCCACCACCAACAGCAAGGATGAAATCAATTCCTTCTTTTTTACAAATCTCAATACCTCTACGTGCAGTGGTAATTCGGGGATTTGGCTCTACGCCAGATAACTCATAGACACTACAGTTTGCTTCAGCTAAGCTACTCATAACTTGATCATAGATACCATTCTTTTTTATACTTCCCCCACCATATACAAGCAAAATTTTGGTTCCATAACGAGGAACTTCATTTTTGAGCTGAGATATTTGATCCTTTCCAAATATCAATTTTGTTGGGTTATAGTAGCTAAAATTGTTCATTATTAATCCACCCCTTTGAAAATGGTTATACTTCACTCTGTTTTTCTGATTCTATATTTGTTTCATCTATAAGTACATCTCTATCTAAAGAGTATTCACCTTCAGGCTTGCGAATCCATCTACTTAAGTAACCTTGATCATAAAGAGCCTTAATGAGAATGAGTAAAATAGGCGATAAAATAACACCGGCGATACCAAATAGCGATAAAGAAATAATCATAAATGAGAGCATAGTGAAAGCTGAAACTCCTAATGATTCTCCAGTGATCTTAGGCTCTAAGATTTGTCGAATAATAATTACTGTACCGAAAACTACTAGCAACCACAGAGCTAAGGTCATATCACCGATAATTAATAAGTACACAATCCAAGGAATAAAAACAGTTGAAACCCCAAGCACAGGTAATAAATCAAAAACTGCTGCAAGTAACGCAATAGTAAATGCGTTACTTACTCCAAGAAGTAGTAAAGCGACAAGTATTATGAAAAAGGTAATTGAAACGAGCTTAATTTGGGCTTTTAAATATGAAGCAATACCTTTTATCACATTTTCTTTTAAGAAACTGTATGCTTCTTTGAATGTGCTCGGAGTCTTCTCTTTAGCAATTCTATTCCACATTTCATATTCTAAACTTAAAAAGTAGGCCAAAATTAAGCCAATAACAAAATTAATAAGAAATGAGGTTACCGATGTCAAGGTTCCCCATAGAGCTAATAGCCAATTTTCTATATATTGAGGAGTTTTTTCAGCATATTCCTTCAATTTATCAATGACTCCATCTGGAATAGCATTTAGTTTGTCCTGTAAATAATCCGATTGAAGGAGAATCTGATCTTGGAGATAGGTAGCATATCCTGGCAATGCCTTTGCTAGTTGTATCGTTTCACTCGTTAAAATTATGCCTATCGTTGTCAACGCTCCTAAGATAACTATAATAAAAATTAAGGTTGCTATAGTGGTTGCAATACTCTTTTTCATTCCTCGTTTATGGAAAAAGCTAGCCATTGGCTCAATGATCATAAAAATTACCAATCCGATAAAAATTGGCTTTGCAATACTATAAAGTAAATTAAAAATAGACATTGTTAAGTAAACTGTAAGCACGATCAATGAAATATCAAATATTGTTCTAGCATACTTTTTATAAAATGTTATCATTCCATTTTTCCTTTCTTAGAATATAGATTTATCATTACAATGTTCTATATGTAGTTTTATTTTCCTTTAATCACAAAAGAAAAAAAGCCTCTATAAATAGAAGCTTTGTATTTCTTACGTATGTTCATTAAATATGTTCCATTATCTTTAGAATTACGTATTTAATGTCTCTCCTCAGATTGAATGAACTGCTCAGCTAGGTCAGCAATTTTTTCTCGATCTAAATTAATATCCGATTGCTGCCCGTTTCTAAATTCATTACCTCTATCACTTTCCAACCAACGGTTTACAACTACACCGACAAATGCTCCCATACCTAAGCCTAAGATAAAGGAGCCCATACCATTACGCATGACTATGCCTCCTATTCGATTTTTTCAATATATACTTCCATATATAGTATTGATTCTTTTTAGACTTTTATCCTATTTCGTATGTTAAAGAAATGGTATACTAAGTCTAACAATGATGAGGAGTGACATGCGATGATTACAAAGAAAATGATGGTTTTAATTATACTCTTTTTATTGTTATTGACTGGCTGTGGCAGTACACAAAATGCAGATGATAAAAGAGCAGATCAAAACATAAATATTGTAGAAATCAATGATAGGAATCAAACCCTTTCTCAAAATGAAGCGGAAGATAATCAAGAATCCGATCAATTAGAACAAAACAATACGGAAGACAAAGGACAAGCTGAACAAGCTGGAGCATATTATGTAAATGAAAAGTACTATATAAAGCCCATAAATAAAGATGATGATGAAAAAGTAGTTCTGCTTACCTTCGATGATTCACCAGCAGGTGATTCCACACAAGCTATATTAGATTTACTTGATAAATATAATGCTAAAGCAGTTTGGTATATAAACGGTTACTACGCTGACAAAAATAGGGAATTACTTAAAGATATCCATAATAAAGGTCATATAATAGGAAATCATACATGGTGGCATGAAAATTTAAAAAAATTAGACCCAGAGAAAACACGTCAAGAAATTGTTTCGATTAATGATCTTGTTGAAGAAGTAACTGGCGTTCGTCCAACTTATTTTCGTGCCCCTTTTGGCGTATATTCTGACGAAGCCAAAAAAGTACTGAAAGAAGAAAATATGCAATATATGAATTGGACCTGGGGTTCACTAGATTGGGAATTAAAGACTGCTGAGGAAATTGAAAAAAATGTGATCGACCATGTTCATAACGGTGCAAATATCCTCTTTCATGATAAAAGAATTACTGCAGATGCACTTGAAAACATTTTACAAGCTTTAACAGAAGAGGATTATAAATTTGTTTTACCTACTGAAGTAAGAATCCAAGATTAGTAGTTATTCTGATTTTTTGGTCCTCTGAAGATTAAATACCACTACCTCTGGAGTTGTAAAAAGTCGTAATGGAAAATGAGATGTTCCATAACCACTACTAATAAACAATTTAGTATAGTTATGATCATAGTAACCCACTACTTGCTTTGGAAACAATTGACCTACTGCACCTGTAATGGGGCCAATCCAAGGTAAAGAAATTTGACCTCCATGCGTATGACCAGATAAAACTAAAGCAATTCGGTGCTTTGGTTTTATTTTTTTTGTAATCGTTGGTACGTGAGCGAGCAGTATACGAAATCCTCCATCCCTATAGGTGTCTCGTAGTGCCAAATCCAATTGATCCTTCTTTGTGCATATGTCACCTACCCCGATTAGCCATAAACGCTGCGATTGCTCACTTTTTAGTATTACTGCTTGATTATCTAATATTTGTACACCCTCTGTTATTAAAACTGATGTTAATTGAGCTACATCATATTTTAGATCATGATTTCCCCACACAAAATATGTCGGGGCGAGTGCTGTTAACAGATTTATATTTTTTTTGACTTGCTCTAGTTCCACGCCTTTTTCAACTAAGTCTCCTCCAATAAATACAAAGTCAATCGAATAGTTATCACGTATTTTATTTAAAATACGTTTTGAAACCCTCCGTTTATGAATATCTGAAATAAAAAGTATACTCGTCCCCTCAAAAACGGATGGCAGGTTAGGAAAAATGAATGTATGATCATTTATAGTGTAACGATATGACTGGATAACCATACCTATCACTATGAAAACAATAAAACTTGCTATTAACCAAAACCAGATCATAAACATTCTCTCCTTATTAAAAGTTCCAATAACGTTTTATTTTTCTCCTTCTGTTTCTGAAATAGCTTTGTAAAAATAAATATAGTATGGTCAATAAGAATAGTATTGAAAACTCTTTAAAATACATAAATCCTACAATTATTAAATATAAAGCAAGTGAAAGTTGTAAAAGATTAATGAAATTACCATCTAGTTTACGTTCTTTAATATGTAAAATTGTTAAAAAAAATATAGTATAGACAAGACTTAGAGCTATCAAGATAAACACAACAAGTACTAGATTTATTACAGGCTGATACATAAAAGCGGTGACATAATCACTAACGTCTGAATAAAAAATTCCCTTTGGATGGCTAATGGTATATCGATGATGAACAAAGCGTAGCATAAACCAAGCAAATAGTAAGAGTAGTATTTTCATTAAGCACCCCTCCCATATTTAGTCTATGTTCGCTTATTAGAATTAAATAACCCTTGATACTATTAATATTATCAAGGGTTATTTATGGGGTCAGGGATGACCAATGTTGAATTCAAATTTATATTCGTATCCACAAGGTTATTTGCTTCCATTATTTTTTTAATATACTCCTGATTAAAGGAACCATAATACTTTTTTGAAATTTGATATAAATTATCCCCACTAACCACTTTATGAGTGATAGTTAGTATAGAATCACTTTTGTTTTCATCGACGACTGGTTTTGTATCATTAATATTTTCAATATTTTCTTTATCTTGGTCAAATGTTACAACTGGGATTGGCTTTGGTTGTTGAGAATTATTATCAATTTTACTGATTTCAGGAGGTATTATTACATCATTTGTGAGTTTAAGATTACTTTCAAATGCAGAATTACTACTACTGCCCTCTTCTTCACTTTTAGATTTGTCTTTTAAAAAAGTGAAATAAATGAAAATCCCACCTATAATTAGTATGAACAAAATAAATACGATTCGAGAAAATGCAGGCTTTTCCAAGAAGGAAAGTGGTTTCGGATGCCTAGATCTTCTAGAGGGTAGAGTCTCTGCTTCAGCATTTTGCTCACTTTTATTTTCTATTATAACAATCATATCATTTTCCTTTTTCAAATCATCACCTCATTATAAATTAGAATAACTAAGAAGTAGTATTAATAGGTAATAAACGATCTAATTCATTTCTCCAATTTACATCAGTACTTGATGTGATTGTAAACGCATCGAACGTATGACCGTAATAAAAACTTAAATTACATCTACAATTTGAACAGCAATAAGAGGAGTATTTATTATCATATTCCGATAAAAATTGAAGTAACTGTTTTCGAATACAATCGTCTGAAGACATAATTTCATTGAATTTTGTTATGTTTTGCTGTCTCTCTGTACGTAAATTATCCCATTCTAAAACCAGTTGGTCTATATCTTTTTCAAACATCTCTTTTTCCCATCGAATTTCTTCGACTGCTAATTCTCCTGATATCCAACCACCTTGCCTCAATTGATACAATATACTCTTTATCGGCATATGTTCAAATAATTCGTGCTTTAATTGCTTTTTCCCTTTATCTAACTGTAAGTATGAAATGATTTCTTTTAGATTGACCTCATCTGGAATTGAATAATTAATTAATGATTTTAAAGCTGTTATATCTTCCTTGCTATACAAAATGATGGCAACACCTTCTTTGCCATCACGACCAATTCTACCTACCTCTTGCAAATAGCTTTCAATGCTTAAAGGAAACTGATAATGGATTACGAATCGAATATCGTTTTTATCTATCCCCATTCCAAAAGCACTCGTAGCTACTAAAATAGGGGCTTGTCCATTAATAAATTGAGTTTGAATGATGGAACGATCTACATTTGATAATCCAGCGTGATATGCAGGAATTTGTATATTCAGTCTTTTAGTTAACCATTCGGCTAATTGATCCGTTTTCTTTCGAGTACTCGTATAAATAATACCTGGGCCTGCCAGCAAAGATATCTGCTCCAATAAAAAAACTTTCTTTTCCTCATCATCAGTTACGCTTTGGCGATAAAAAGCAATGTTAGGCCTATTCATCGTTAAGACTACTTTTATAACATCACGCATCCTCAACCTTCCAATTATGTCCTCTTGCACTTTAGGACTTGCAGTCCCAGTAAGAGCCATTATAGGTGGGTAACCTAGTGAAGCATATGTCTCCTGAATTAATAGATAATCCGGTCTAAAATCATATCCCCATTGTGATACGCAATGAGCTTCATCAACAACGAGTAACGAAATCATATGTTGTGATAATTTTTTTAATGTTTGGGGATGGTTCAACCGTTCAGGTGAGATGAAAATCAGTTTTCTCTTATTACGTTGTATTTGCTCCCATTCAAACTCATACCGTACTTTATCCAAACCAGAATGTAATATCCCAACTCTTTTATTTCCATTTTGACGAATTCGTGTCCATTGATCTTCCATTAAGGATATCAATGGAGATATAACTACAGTAATACCCTCGAGCCATTCACTAGCAAATTGATAACAGAGGGTTTTACCACTTCCAGTAGCTAAAACACCTAACACATTTTTATTATTAATAGCTGCCTCAATAATCTCTCTTTGACCAGGACGAAAAGTAGAGTATCCAAAATAATTATTCAGAAAATGTATTAATTTCATTAGCATTACCTCGATCTAATATCGTTAGTGCTAAACGAATTTGAAAATAGGACAAATTGGGTAGTCGTTCCTTATAGGTTTTTAATCTTTTACTACCCAACAAAATATAAAGTTCCTCAACTTTATTAATCTCTTCATCAGAAATATATAAGAAGTAATTAAAATCAATACCTGTAAGTGCAAGCTCAATAATATGATCCATAATTGTTGCTTCTTTGAGCTTTCTTGTTTTACTGATTTCAGTAATCGTCATATTCCTTTGTAATAAAAGCCATGTTTCTCTGCTAGATCCGGAGAGAAGTATATTGGATTTATGTATAGTAGGTAAAAACTGATAGTTGTTTTTATGAATACTATTAAAGAGTTGATATAATAAACTTTCCCACTCCCACTTTGTTTCCCAATAAGATCGATTATATTGTTTACTTAACTGTAATAACGTTAGACCAATTCGATGCTGCCCTGATAGACGCAACATAAGCATATTGCAATAATGCTCAGGCATATCTTGCAAAATCCCTAATAATTCTTTATAAAGTCCTTTTGCTCCTTCTACAACTCCGTGTTCAGCTATCCAATGTTTAACGTCTGTTTGAATTCCTGCGTCACGCACTACTGGGAGAAAACCGAGTTGATGATGAAGTAAATTCGATAGAGTTTGGATCAATAGATGTAAAAAAGACCAGTACTTATCCATCTTTTGAATGATACGTCCATCTCGAAAATTATAATCAGAGGCGGTTTGTTGGCTAAATAAGAACTGTTCTCCTTTTTTTGTAACAACAAAAACTTCATTTCCTAAGATTGTGATGTAGCCAAGCTGTAATAGTTCTTGAAAACAATAGTCTAGTAATTGTTCATCCTCTTTAAATAAAAATCTATAATATTTATGTAGTTGAAATAAATGAGTATCGGACCACGTTTGATGGTTTCGCTTTCCATACAGAATGCTAACTATTCCCATTTTACTCCGTTGACCATCAATTATTTGACATATTTCTAATATTCTATGTAGTAAGAAAGTATTATTTTTCATTAAAAGTTCCCTTTTTTTCATCGAATCTTTTATACTATAACTATAACATAAGCTCGAGAAAGGGGCTCGCGACTATGAACGATATTATGAGAAAAAAAAGAGACTATCTTTTCGTTTATATGATGATCTTAGCACTTATATTATTTGTATCTGGTTTTTATTTAGGTGGAGTCATTGTAAAAGGAAAGTATACTGAACAAATTCGATTACTTTCAATTGAAACTCAGGATGATGAGGGTAAACCAGCTGCAAAGTACTTACAAACTGACTTTGTAAGCTTTTACTACGGGGTATTGGAGCCATTTAATACATTTAGAACGGAACATTTTACATATATTGACCACATTAACAGCAAAGATCCAAAGTATGATTATCGAGTAAAAAGTAAAGAATTACTTGAATTAAGCAAGGCTACTCTATCAAAAATAGCTGAAACAAATATCTCAAAATCTGCACCATTATTAATACAATCTAAAGAAGCATATATCGAAAGTTTACAACACTACCAAAAAGGAATTAGCGGCTTATTAAATAAGGAATCAATGCCACAGGAGATCATTAAATTCAATACAAGCTGGTTACTCGCTCAGAAACAGTTTTATCAAAGTGTAACAGAGTGGGAAAAAATTAATGGATCGAAAAACAAAGTAAAGCTTCAACCATTTGAAGAACAAAATATTAACAATTTATCATTAAATCATTGGAAATTACTCTCATTACATCAAAAAAATTATGCCGTTAGTATAATGATGGAACAACAACCATTATTATTACCGTATCAGCCTGAAGACATTAGTATACATATTGACGCATTAGTAAATTATGAAACCGTTAATTCATTAGGAATCGATTTAATGAGTAAAGCAATCGATTTAATTGTAGCAGCGAATGCTGTAAACAACGGTGATTTTCTCAAAGAGAAAAATAAGTATTATTCAGATATAGCTACGCCATTGATCCCACTTTACCTCAATCGTTAAAAACGTGTAATACTTAAGCGACCTTTGTAGTAATAAAATATTTCTGCTATAATTGCTTACGTAGATTGAACCTAAGGAGGAAGTTTGTATGTCATTTGAAGCTCGCACAGTTGAAGCGATTATAGAAATCCCAACTGGAAGTCAAAACAAATATGAATTTGATAAGGAAAAAGGCAGATTTTTTCTAGATCGAGTACTTTTTTCACCGATGCATTATCCTGCGGAGTATGGATACTTAGATGAGACGCTTGCATTAGATGGAGATCCACTAGACATATTAGTACTTACAACCTTCCCTACTTTCCCAGGATGCGTCATTGAATCACGTGTAATTGGAGTACTCATTATGTCTGATGATAAAGGTGAGGATGAAAAACTTTTAGGAGTTCCAGTTGAAGACCCACGCTGGAAGGGCATTAACAGTTTAGATGATATTCCTGAACATCGTTTAAAAGAAATCGCTCACTTCTTTCAAGTATATAAAGATCTTGAAAATAAAAAGACCATAATCAAAGGATGGGAAGGTCCTGAAAAAGCTGCACAATTAATTGACGAATGCTTTGCTCGTTATCAAGAAACAAAATAACATTTTATATGTTGTATTAGAAAAAAATGGACTGAGATCTTTCCCAGTCCATTTTAATTTACGAATTTTTATTTTACTATCTTAATACTGTCTCCAAAACAATCGCTAAGATAATAATTCCAAAAAAGAAAACGAAACCAACTCCGAAGCCTTTAATTGCATCAATAAAATCATTTTCCTCTTCAATACGTGTATGTAGTTCCTTATTCATTAGTTTACTCCTTTCAACCTTCATTTCTTAATTTAGTATAGCACAGATATCGGCTGTATGAAATGATATTACAAAGCATTTCCTAGGTAAGCGCAAAATGCTCCTATTTCCTGCAAATACTATCATGATACATACTTAAAAGTCTTTAAATTATTCTAAATACGGGTAACTAAAACTTATTTTTCACAAAAATGTCGAATTTATTCCATATATTATTGAATGGCTGGTAAATGAATTGTAAATGTAGTGCCTACACTTAGCTTACTTTCCACATAAATATGTCCACGGTGCGCTTCGATAATATGCTTCACTATCGCAAGACCTAATCCAGTTCCCGCCCTTCCTCTAGTGCGAGCTTTATCCCCTTTATAAAACCGTTCAAACAAAAATGACAAATCTTCCTCTGAGATGCCAGTGCCTGTATCACTGATCTCTATTACTAATACTCTTTCCTTCTTTAAAACAGTGATCTTAATTACTCCATCAGCAGTTGTATGCCTAATGGCGTTATCAATTAAATTAGTAAAAACCTGCTCCATCCGATCTAAATCTAAATATGCAGTATCATCAGTTAGTTCGTTCTCAATCGTTAGTGTTAAGCTATTTTCGCGAACGATATTATTAAATTTTTTCTTAATTTTATTTAGTAAAGTATTAAGATTAATTTCGACAGGATTTATTTGTAGATGTCCAGCTTCCATCCGTGCAAAATCTAAGAGTTCATTAACCAATTTATTCATTCGAACTGATTCATCGAAAATAATTTCTACTAATTCACGCTGTTCCTCTTCTGAAGATGCAATCCCATCAAGAATCGCTTCACTATAACCTTGAAGCATTGCAATCGGAGTCCTCAGTTCATGCGAGATATTTGCAACAAAATCTTTCCGTAATTTATCTAATTTACGCTCAGTTGTAACATCTCTAAATACTGCAACTGCACCGTTTACATCTTTACGATCATAGAGAGGGGAAACCACTACAGATAGTATTGTTCCCATAATTTCTATATCTTTTACAACTTCCTCATTTTTTTGAATACATTCTTGAAATAACATATTTAATGCTATAGGCAACTTATTAGACTCAAACTGCCAGTATGTTAAGAAATGTTCAGCTTGGGGATTTGTTATCTTAATATCCATATTACGGTCGACTGAGATTACTCCATCTGCCATGCTTTTTAAAATACTAGAAATCTTCTCTTTCTCTGTTGATAATAAGTGAACGGTCTCTTCCAATTGTCCTGCCATATGATTTAAAGTATCACTTAGCTCACCGATTTCATCAAGTGATCGGATATTTACGCGGGACCTAAAATCCCCATGTGCAATTCGGTCAGCTGTCTCCTTCATTTGTATCAATGGTCGAGTCACTCTAGAAGATAAGAAAAAGGCGAAAAAAGTAGTTAATAATATGGCTAAGCCAGCTGCATAGAGAATTAAGCTTTTAATACCTTCAATTGTTTCTGTTACAGCGTTTAAAGATTCATATAAGATAATCATATGTTTATCGTTTTCAGATACAACAGGCAAAACCACTACTAATAAATCTTCAGAACGAAGCTCTTCATCTCGGTCAACTGGAAAAAACCCTCGATATGATACTTTTTGGCCATCGATCGACGGAAGAAATCTTGGATCTGAAAGTATTTCTCTAAGTGGACTAGAGACCGAAAATTGCTCTTGTAATTTATAAACAAATAATTTACGATTTTCGCCTTCTACAAGTTGTGTCACACTTTGTAAAGCAGAGTCATAGTCCTCACTATTATGCAGTGCATAACTAACAGCGTCTGCTAGACGGTTTAAATTGGATAATTCCTGATTATAATAAAACCGGTCAAAAAATTGAGATAAAAATAAACTTAGTGCTATCAGGACTAGGGCTACGAGTCCAATAATCGTCATCCATAACTTGCCTACTACACTTTTCCATATCACTTATTAGGTACCTCAAGCTTATACCCAACGCCCCAAACGGTTCCAATCATTTTTGCAGCCTCAGGTGATATTTTATTTAACTTTTCTCGAAGTCGTTTCACATGGGTATCAACAGTACGTAAATCGCCGAAAAATTCGTATTGCCACACGTCTTTTAACAATTGCTCTCTAGTAAATACTTTATCTGGAACCTGTGCTAAATAATAAAGTAACTCATACTCCTTAGGAGTTAAATTTACCTCTTCACCATCGACAAGTACTCTATGTGCATCATGATTAATTGTTAAATGCGGAAATGAAATCGTTTCTTGCGAATTCTGTGATGTGGTTAGGTATGCAGTAGTAGACGCTCTACGTAACACTGCTTTTACCCGAAAAACAATCTCGCGTGGGCTAAATGGTTTAACAACATAGTCATCTGTCCCAGCTTCAAATCCTTGAATTCTATTTGACTCCTCTCCTTTAGCTGTCAACATAATGATTGGTGTTGATTTAACCTCTCGAATCCTTTCACAAACTTCAATTCCGTCCATGCCTGGTAACATCAGATCAAGCATAATCAAATCATAATCATTGTTTAATGCCATTTGTAACGCATCTTCACCATTTTCGGCTTCTTCAATGTCGTATTGTTCTCTCTCTAAATACATCTTGATTAGTCTGCGTATTCTTTCCTCATCATCAACAACTAGGATTCTCACATTCCGATTATCCATAATCATCCTCCATTCGAAGAAATTTAAAAATTAACTTTATGCGTATGAATGTAATCCAGAAATAATTAAATTTACACCTACTAAAGTAAACATTACAACAACAAATCCTAATGTAGCTAACCATGCCGATTTTTTGCCATGCCATCCCAAGCTGAGACGTAAGTGTAGAAATACTGCATAAAAGAGCCATGTAATTAATGCCCATACTTCTTTTGGATCCCATCCCCATGGTCTGCCCCATGCTTCTGCAGCCCATATCATAGCAAATACAAGACCGCCTAACGTGAAAATGGGAAACCCAATCGCGATTGCTCGGTAACTAATTTCATCAACTGTCTCTTCATCTATATCCTCTAACCATCTTTGCATTACTTGTGAAAGTCTTTTACGAGCAATGATACGGAATAAAAGATAAAGTATTGACCCACCTAAAATTGACCAAGTAACAGTATTAAGCTTGTTTCCAGCATTAGCACCCTTCATCCAGCCAGGAGTTTCAAAAAACGGTCCAAAACCCGAATCATTGATCTTCGAGCCTTCATATGGTGAAAAAATGCCCGGCATTGTATACTCAACAGTCTGTTCTTGCCCCCACTCATTGAGTACCGTAAATTGATCATGATATCCAATCCCTCTAAATACAAATGCTAATATGATAAACGCAACAACTACGTTTACAGCCCATAAAATGACTTCTAATAGTCTATTTTCTTTTGTTGATTTACTCTGATCTACTTTATGAATCAAATACATTAAGCCAGCAGCAAATGCAACTGCAAATGCACCCTCTCCAAGAGCAGCAACAGTAACATGAATATATAACCAATAGCTTTTTAATGCAGGGATTAAAGGAGTTACTTCTCGTGGAAACACTGATGCATATGCAATTATTATAACAACTAAAGGCATTACAAATAAGCCTAAAACATACTTTTTGTAAATTAAATAGATGATTAAAAATGCTAGAACGATTGCAAATGCTAGGAATGTAGTAAATTCAAACATATTGCTTGTTGGAGCATGTCCGCCTGCAATCCAACGTAATACTTCAAACAATAAGTGACATATGAATCCTAGAAATGCAAAGAAAAAGCCTCTTCTCCCCCACTTAGTAATATGATTTTTAGAATCTGTACCCCCGCTCCACTTTTTGCCTGTAACTGTTAAGAAAAAGAAGATGGTAGCAATAAGATATAAGAAAAAAGCGATGAATAAAGAGGTGCTACTTAAAAACAATAAATTAATATTCACTTGAGTTTTCCTCCTTGGTCTAGTGTCTCTAAAGGTAATTCTACATTTGTTTGTTTCACAATTCGATCAAGTTCTCTACGTAATCCAAACCAATTTTTATTTGTATGCGCTGCTACATATAATGTTCCATTTTCATAGCGAAGCCAAACTCTACGATGCTGAAAATACAAGCCTTGAACCAAACCTAATACAACGATAAAGCTAGCTGTAATTAAATATGGATAGCTTCGATCAATCATGATCATTAAACCTGTCTGTACTCCGGATTCACCCGCAACTAAGTTTACCGTATGTTTATTTTCAGGTGTTAAGCTATTCGTATCTAGATTATCCAGAAAATAATTAAGTACAAACATACTAACTTCACCTTTAGGATCCTCAGGTGAACTAACTAAAAAAATCACACCTGGATTGTTCGGATCATTTGACTTGGAATAAGCTTGATTTAATTCATTGGTAGCAAAATCCTTATAATATTCTACGATCTTTACTTTATACCCATTTCCTAAATCGTACTCAATTTCAGGATCGTATATATTTAGATCAAAATCACCAACAACTTGATTGCTAGCCTTGTCCGTTACATTAAACTTCAATGAAAATACTTGTTCTGTTCTAGTAAAGCTAGCTTGATATAATAAGACCCCTTTATATTCGAGTGGGTGATTAACAACAATTTCAGCGCGCTTAACCTCTCTAAGCTCTGTCCCTTCTTTTTCAAATAACACTGCGTTTGTTTGAAAGTTTTTATCAACAATAAATTTTAAATCCAACTCTTGAGGGAATTCACTTTCAGAATATACTTCATGTATAAATGCTTCATTTTTAACGTATAATTCTGTGCCGGGAACTTTTTTGGTTTCTCCTGGCCATAACCATAGTAATTCTTCTGATTCATAGTAAAAACCGGGAATTAGACGCATTAATACCGAACATATTAGTAAAATTAACCCAATATGTACCACATACGGTCCCCACCGACTAATCCTACCTTTTTCTGCTAAAACACCTTCCTCTGTACGTTTAACCTTGTATCTATGCTTTTTTAAAGCATTTTCGAATGTATCAATAACTTCAGGTTCACAACTCATTGAAGTAAAAAATCGTTGTCGTTGATAAAAATGAACATGCTTGGGAATACGCTGTTTATGCAATGCTTTATAAAGAGGAATCACACGATCAATGCTACATATAACGAGTGAAATTCCAATCATTAGTAATAATAGAATGTACCACCACGATGTAAAGAGGTTATGAAAACCTAGTTGATAGTATATTTCTCCTAGCCATCCATAAGTTTCTGCATAAAACTGATCAGACGGTAATGTTGAATTTTTATACTCCTCCTGGGGTAGTATTGTACCAACAATTGATGCGAATAATGTAATGACAATCATCCAAACCGCATTCCTTACAGAAGAAAAGAAGCTCCAAATATGATTGAAAATTGATTTAGATTTGATTTCTGAGAGGCGAGCCATACCTTCATAACGCATATTTAAAATTTGATCATCGTTTTCTTCCAAGGGTTTACTGCATGATTCGCAGATTGTAGTACTTGGAGGATTAACATGTCCACAAGAACATTTTACGTCGTTCACTGCTGTTCCTCACTTTCAAAACTTCATTATATTAATATTTAAATTATACCAATAGTAATTACCTAATTTTAGACTCCTTTTATGAACAACTTGTGAATTATAATAAATTTAAATCCTCTTTTAGAAGATTAATTTCTGCTAAGGTCAAATGGCGAAATTCGCCAGGCTTAAGTCTGTCGGCTGTAAGAAATCCAATACGTCTTCTTTTTAGATGAATCACGGGATGTCCTATATTTTCACACATCCTTCGAACTTGTCTGTTTCTCCCTTCATGGATAACAAGCATTAAATTACAATCACCATTTTTCTCTTTATCAATGATATTTACAACAGCTGGAGAAGTTAAGCCATCATCTAGCTCTACACCTTTTCTTAATTGCTCTAGTGATTTTTCAGATGGTTCACCTTTTACCGTAGCGATATATTCTTTTTCGAACTCATACCTTGGATGCGTCATACGATGAGCTAGCTCCCCATCATTGGTTAGTAACAGTAACCCTTCCGTATCATAGTCTAATCGACCAACTGGATATATACGTTCATTAATATTTGTAAGTAAATCAATTACCGTTTGACGCCCTCTAGGGTCATAAACACTTGTAATTATTTTAAGTGGTTTATAAAGGAGAATATATACTTTAGGTTCATCCTGTTTAATTGTAATACCATCTACTTCAATTTGATCTGACTGCGGATCTACTTTATATCCTAATTGTGTAATAATCTCTCCGTTTACACGTACCTTACCATCCAATATGTACTCCTCGCACTTTCGTCTAGATGCAATCCCTCTTGCTGCCATTACCTTTTGCAGGCGTTCCATTAATCTCACCTCGACTTAATATTATACTTCCCTATAATGTTTCACAAGTAAATACAAATGGACAACACAGAATAAATAAAAAAAACGTAAAAGACTAGAAGAATTAAGCTCCTCTAGTCTCGTACAGGTATAAAGTGTTCCTAACCAAACATTAGTTGAACTATAATGATAGATGCAATAATTCCCGCTAAATCCGAAATTAGTCCTACCTTCAATGCATATCGATATTTTCGTATACCGACGGACCCAAAATAAACAGTTAAAATATATAGTGTGGTATCAGTGCTACCTTGCATAACTGAAGCTAATTTACCGATAAAAGAATCAGGTCCAAAGTGCATAAAAATATCATTCATTACTGCTGTCGAACCGGCTCCAGTAATGGGACGCAACAGTGCTAGGGGTATGATTTGACTAGGAACATGTAATTTTGCTAGTAACGGATCTATTAATCCCATAATCCAGCCTAAGGCCCCAGATGAACGAAAAACTTCTACAGCGACCATCATTCCTACTAAATGAGGTATAATTGAAACAGCTGTTCCAAAGCCATCCTTAGCCCCCTCTACAAATGATTCATAGAGAGGGACGCGCTTGACTAATCCTGAAACAATAATTAATGCAATCATTACGGGAATTGACCAAAGAGAGATGACTGACATTATTTCTACCATTGATTCACCTCTAATTTATCTCAGCGGCTTTTCTAATCACCCACTAGTTCATTTTTATAATCGAGATCTCTTCTGATAAAAACGGTCTACTATAATTGCAACGAGTGTGGCAAACATAGAAGCAAAAATTGCAGCGCCAACGATCTCCACAGGGTTCTGACTTCCTGTAGCAATACGGTAGCCTATTACTGTAGTTGGTATGATGGTCAAACTAGAAGTATTTAATGCTAACATAGTGATCATTGAACGTGAAGCACTGTCTTTATGTACATTTAATTTTTGTAATTCCTGCATTGCCTTAAGCCCCATTGGGGTCGCTGCATTTCCTAACCCCAAAATATTCGCACTCATATTAGACAGTATATAGCCTAGAGCCGGATGGTTCTTAGGAATATCCGGAAAAAGAAAACTCACAATCGGTTTTAATATTTTAGTCAATTGCAATAAAAGACCAGAATGTTCAGCGATCTTCATGATTCCTAGCCATAGTACCAAAAAGCTAATTAATGTAAAGCTAATAGTAACTCCATTTTTTGCACCTTCAAATAGGGCTTGGCTCATTAAATCAATTTTCCCATTGATAACAGCAACAAATAACCCGATCAATATCATTCCAGCCCAGATATAGTTAACCATTCAACATCCTCCTACAACAAATACCTCCAAAAAAGTAACCAATTACTCCAATATTGATTGTTCGCCAGATTTTCTATTTGATATATACCATTATTAGAACTGTCTTTAATTTGATCTAAAGGAACACGATCAATAATTTGATTCTCTAAGTTAATTTCCAAATAGGCAATTGGTCCACCAAGGATCAGCTGTTTACTTAAGACTACTTTTAAAGTGATCTTTTTTACCTCATTGTTGGAGAGTGGATAAATTGAATCTCTCATTGCAACATATTCCATAATTTCTTTTCTTTTTGCGTCCATTGCCTTGATCGTTTGGTTCTTTTTAATTAACTCTACATTTTGAAACTGTGTAAACCCATAATCTAGCAACCTAGCCGAGTCGTTCCAATCATTACCATCATTTAGAACAACAACAGCAACTTGGCGGTCGCCATGAGTGGCTGAAGAAACAAGACATCGCTTTGCAATTCGTGTATACCCCGTTTTTACTCCATCTGCTCCTGGATAGGTTCTTAACATTTTATTTTTATTAAACCATTTTCTATTCCAGTTAAAGCCCTCAAGTGGAGCTGACTTTACTTGTGTTGCAACTATTTTTTGAAACGTTGGATTTTTTAGCGCATATGCTGTTAATATAGCCAGATCCTTTGCTGTGGAATAGTGCAGTGGATGATCTAGACCATGAGGATTAACAAAATTCGATGAACTTAACCCTATATATCTTGCCTTTTCATTCATTAAATACGAAAAACCTTCTACTGAACCACCAATATGCTCAGCAATCGCAATTGCAGCATCATTTCCTGAACGTAGCATCAAACCATATAGCATATCCTCCAAAGATAGCTCCTCACCTAATCGCAAATAAATAGAAGATCCCTCAGTCCCAACTGCATTTTTCCCCGTCCTAACTTTGTCCTCTAATTTCCCTTCTTCAATGGCGACAATGGCTGTCATAATCTTGGTCAAGCTCGCAATAGGAAGTGCTTGGTCAGCATTTTTTTCATAAAGAATCCTTCCGGATGTAACATCTATAACTGCAGCTGCTTGAGCATTATTTTGTGGAACTGCAGAATATACTTCGGAACTTGTCAGTACTACTGTATTTAAAAAAATCAAAAGAATAATAAATTTCTTCATAATGACCTCCGATATATAATCATGTTAATTGCAAAATTCCGTATATAGTACTTGTACATATATATGCAAATGTGGTTGATTTAGCCCAGTATTTCTATTTCAATTTTTAATCATAAAAAAGATCCTCAACATT